>ERZ1027229.244-NODE-244-length-29892-cov-6.653987_pt1 | contig 29892 bp, 39 predicted proteins | sample MGYA00519245_ERZ1027229 | MGnify/ENA primary metagenome ERZ1027229 (study PRJEB26926, sample SAMN06164466) | human gut metagenome | biome: ENVO:00009003; feature: ENVO:2100002; material: ENVO:00002003 | host: Homo sapiens | place: USA | collected 2012 ...
CCGTCTCGTGGGCTCGGAGATGTGTATAAGAGACAGCCCCATACCTCTTCTGCGCCAACGACCCCGTCAACAACACCGACCCCACCGGCATGGATATTGTGATTTTCGATGATGATGACGAGAAATATTGGTACCGACAGCTCGCCGACAATACTTACGGGTTTGTCAACAGCGCGGGAGAGCTGTACAGCGGAAACTCCGAAAAAATTGAAGAACTCACATATTGCCTACAAACATTACAAGAAGGCTTGGTTGGTTTTTCTCTAATTGATCGACTTATAAACAATGTGAGTGAGTTAAAAATAGAAGTAACTCAAACAAATGGAGGGAGAAACAACAATAAATATCTCGAAACAGAGAAGAAGGTAATATGGGATATGAATGCATTTAATGGAGGTTTATCTATCCAGAATGGTCTATATTCCACTTCGACTCAAAATTATATAGTTCTCGCCCATGAATTAGCCCATGCAGAAGATCACTTTAGTGGAAATATGAATTATAATACTTGGACAACCGTATCTGGCATCAATAACATCATGTATACTGAGATTCGAGCATGCAATATTGAAAATTACATTCGTGCAGAACACAACTTACCCCTACGAACTCATTATGGAAGGACAGACTATGATAATCCAATCAAATCCACAAAACTTCGTATTCCATTAGCAATTGGTCTTTATAATGGGAAATTCCCTATAGATATAGTGAAAAATCTGTTTAAATAAAGTTGTAATGAAAAAATTGCCTTGCATTGGTTTGATAGTATTTTGTTGTATGATTTCTTCCTGGACGTTAAGGCACAAAGGATATTCCTTAAAGGACGGTGTTGACCAAGTGTTTGACGAGATTTATGCTCAAAAAGAGCATCGACCTGCATTGGTCTTCGATCAGCAAGATCTTGATGCGCTACGAAAGAAATGCAACTATTTCAATGTGCTTGATAGCGTTTATCAAGGGGGAATCGGAGATACGGTATATATTGAAATTACAAAAAAGAATGATGGCAGCACTTTTTTCCGGTACTGGAACAAAAAGAAACCGTATCACTTTGTGAGCGGCGAATGGTATATTGGCAAAGTTTCATCTCTTCCCTATCACGAACACCCAATTTTTCAGAAAGCCATAATCGACATGGACTCGACTGCAATAAGGAAAGAATATCACCGGGGGAGAAACTCAAGTATATTAGACAGTTCTTATTATCAATATTATCTGATAAGAGCAATTGCCGACAGTGATGGATTAAAGTTTGAAGGGTTCAGATATTGAGTCATTTCTGAAAATATTTTGAAAAAAAGTGCGGAAAAATTTGCAGGAATCAAATTTAGCATATAACTTTGCACTCGCAAAACAGCAGAGGCAGTTTTGATAAATGATAAAAATTGGTGCGTTAGTTCAGCTGGTTAGAATACATGCCTGTCACGCATGGGGTCACGGGTTCGAGTCCCGTACGCACCGCTGAGGAGAGAGGAGAAGGAGAATTTGTAACACTTTCGAGTGTGCATTTTCTCCTTCTTTTTTGCCGTGTCTGCAGGATTTCGTAACTTTGTGGTAAATAGGCTTGTTATATAGCCGTTATATCATGAGAGTGCCTGCCGGAAGGCACAATTTAACATATTGAACGACAGAAATGAGTGAAAATATAAAACGTACTGTACTTGATTATAACGATATCGCCGCCATGATGCCGCAGCTTGCCGGGCATGAAAAATTGGTCAACAAGGTGATTCACTGGATTTCGCTTGACAAGGTTAATGCGGTGCATGACAAATATTGCGACCATCCCGGACCCGAATTTACCCGCAATCTTCTGAAAGATTTCGACATTACCCTGAGAGTTGACGGCAAGGAGGTGCTCGACCATCTTCCCGAAGGGGCTTTCATTACGGTGAGCAATCATCCTTTCGGGGCGCTTGACGGCATATCGCTGATATCGCTCATAGGTTCGCTGCGCCCCGAGTTTAAGGTGATGGTCAATATGGTGCTGAATCATATCTCCGCCATGCGACCCAACTTCATTGCGGTAGACGCGCTTGCCTCCGACGATCCGGCGAAGAAGGCTGTGTCGATGAAAGGCATAAAGGAGGCGATAATGCAGGTGCGCCGGGGTAATCCCATCGGCTTTTTCCCTGCCGGTGCGGTAAGCAAGATAAACGGCAAGCTCCGTATCGAGGACCGCGAGTGGCAGCCGTCGATCATACGCCTTATCCAGCAGCTCAATGTGCCTGTCATTCCCATATATTTCCATGGACATAACAGCACGTGGTTTAACATCCTGGGCATGATTGACTGGCGACTCCGCACATTACGCCTCCCCGCAGAGGTGTGGCGTAAGTGCCACACGGAGATTCATATCTCCGTAGGTGACATCATCTCCCCTGAAGAGCTTAAGAAATATCCCGAAGTGGGAGAGCTGGGGCAATTCCTTAAAGACAAAACCTATCAATTACGTAGCCGCCGATGAATAATATAGTGGACATGTCAGCTGAAGTGCGTGAGGCAAAATCGCGATTCGGAATCGTGGGTAATGCGCCTGCGCTTGTCGCCGCAGTGCAACGCGCCCTGCGTGTGGCTCCTATTGACCTGTCGGTGCTTATCACGGGCGAAAGCGGTACGGGAAAGGAGTTTTTCCCGCAGATAATACATGCCTACGGCGCAAGGAAACATTCCAAATATATCGCGGTTAACTGCGGCGCGATTCCGGAAGGCACCATCGACTCCGAGCTGTTCGGTCATGAAAAAGGTGCGTTTACCGGTGCTATCGCTACCCGTAAAGGTTATTTCGAGGAAGCCGACGGAGGCACCATCTTTCTTGACGAGGTTGCCGAGCTGCCGTTGACCACCCAGGCGAGGCTGCTGCGTGTGCTTGAGAGCGGTGAATTTATAAAGGTCGGGTCGTCAACTGTGCAGAAAACCAACATCCGCGTTGTCGCCGCCACCAATGTAGACATGATGAAGGCTATCCAGAGCGGGAAATTCCGCGAGGATCTCTATTACCGCCTCTCTACGGTGCATATAACTGTGCCTCCGTTACGTGAGAGGGGAGGTGACATACGGCTGCTTGCACGGAAATTTGCCACTGACTTTGCCGAGCGTTACCACACTCCCGCCATCACGTTTGATGAAAATTCGACTGTCGTGCTAAGCCATTACCCGTGGCCGGGGAATGTGCGTCAGCTGAAAAATGTAGTCGAGCAAATCGCCCTGTTTGAGGCGGGAAACAGCGTGACCCCCGACATGCTTCGCTCATATCTGCCGGAAGCGCCGACCTCGTTTACACCTGCCGTGTCGGTTGACGGAAGCCATTCCTACGCAGCAGAGCGCGAGCTTCTGTTCAACATGCTCTTCCGTATGCGCAACGAGATAGACACGCTGCGCGCCACTATCGAGACCATGGAGAGCGGGATGCCGCGTGACATACGGCCCTTTGATGCCGCCGATCCGGTGGAAGAGACGCCTCATTCGCTTGTGCGCTACGCTCCGTTGCCTCATTTGTATCCTCAGCCACATGCCGCTCAGGATATAGTGGCTGAAAACAGTGCCGACTCCGGCATGACCCTTGAGGATACTGAGCGTGAGACCATACGCCGTGCGCTTGAGCGCAATGAAGGACGCCGTAAGGCTACCGCCACCGAGCTTAACATCTCGGAGCGCACCCTATATCGTAAAATTAAAGAATTCGGACTTGAATAGCCCTGAAATGAAACGTATAATAAACTATCTCCGACATCGCCCCGGACTGTGGGTGCTTGCAATCGCAGTGGCGCTTATAGTGCAGAGCTGCACCATCAGCTATAAATTCAACGGCACGGCAATAGACTATAATGTCTACAAGACCATACGCGTGTCACAGTTCCCTATACGTGCGGCTCTTGTATATCCGCCGTTGCAGCAGACATTTGAAAATGCGCTGCTCGACTATATCACCCGAAATACGCGCCTGCAGACCACCGACGGCTCCAGCGACCTTGAAATGGAAGGCGAGATAACCGGTTACTCCCTCTCTCCGCAGGCTGTGACTGAAAACGCGCTTGCGTCAAAGACGCGCCTTACGATTACCGTGAGGGTGAAATACACTGACAATAAGAATGATAAAAACGATATTGACCAGTCATTTTCGGCATATCAGGATTTTGACAGCTCCGAGATGCTGACCGATGTCCAGGACCAGCTGTGTGAGGAAATCACCGAGCAGCTTGTCGACCTTATATTCAACGCCACTCTTGGTAACTGGTAAACTGTTATGGAAGGACTTGCTGACAGGCTGAAGGCTCTTATTGCCGATACGACACTGATTCCTGACGATGAATGGGTTGACGCCATGTACCGTGAGTCGCCCTGTTTTTCGCTTCCTGCGATGTTGCGGCTTGAACGCGATGCGGGGCTTTCTGAAGAACGCCGCCGTGAGCTTATAAGGCGTGTGGCGCTAAATAGTCCGGATGCGGAAGCGCTTTACCGGCTGCTTGAGCCTATGTCGGCTGATTTTGAGTCGATATATCCCGTCGGAAAGGATACCGGGACACCTACCACCGATGCAGCAATCAATACATTCATAGATACTTATGGCACATCAGATTCCTCGAAGGAGGAGGAAATACTCGAGAAACTGATATTCAACCCGGTCGCCGATTACGCCCAGATACTTGCCGATGAGGAGGAACGCAATCTCCCTGACGACAGTGATGCCGACGGCGATTCCCAGGACAGCCTTATAAACGCGTTCATCCTCAAGAGTCGTGACAACAACGGTCATTTCCCTGGGGCTGTATCGGAAAAAAGTGTCGAGACGGAAGATAAAGTGGAGACAGAGCCTGAGCCGATCAAGCCTCCCGTGGTTCAGGATGACTCGCTTTTAAGCGAGAGTCTTGCTAAAATTTATATAAAACAGCGCCGTTATGACAAGGCTTTTGAAATTATAAGCGGTTTAAGTTTGAAATATCCGGAAAAAAGTATTTACTTTGCAGACCAATTGCGTTTCTTACAGAAACTTATAATAAATCAGAAATATATAAAACAAAAATAACACAAAAAACAATGTACATAGTAATTATTATTCTTACAGTCATTGCTTCACTTTTGATGATAGGCGTGGTGCTTATCCAGAAATCCAAGGGAGGCGGACTTTCTTCTCAGTTTGGCGGTGCTAATCAGGTTATGGGTGTACGCCGTACCAATGATTTTATTGAAAAAGTTACATGGTGGCTTGCCGCAACTATCGGAGTGCTTGCCGTATTGGGCGTATTTTTTATGCCGCGTAACATCATTCAGAGTTCATCGCGTGTAGCACCTCAGGCTACAGAGCAGACTCAGGCTGCCGACTTCAACACTGATGTCGAGACTCCTGCTGCAGCAGCTCCTGCGCTGCCCGCTCCGGCTCCCGCCGAAACACCTGCAGAATAATTACGACAGGTCAGTTTATACCGATTACAAGGGGTTGTGCCAAAATTCCGGCACGACCCCTTTCTTACTTGTCGCGCCCGTCAGTAAAGATACAAAAAGAACCGATGGATTATCGGGAGAATTTTCCCTTCGGGAAATTTGAATCTATCCAATCACGGAATCATGAAACCGACAATCTATAAGATAGCCGGCGTGACCCGTGACAAATCTTTAAATTTGATACATTCACCCGATTTTTTGTGCTTTCAGAAAGAAAATTTGCAAATAATGTAACATTATGATTGTCTAACCAAAATAAATGCTTACATTTGCTACGTAATTTTACGTAAATTTGAATGCATTTTACAGACTATGGAGAAAATAGACAACCTTGATCGCAAAATACTCGAAATCGTAATGCGCAATGCCCGCATCCCTTCAAAGGATGTGGCTATGGAATGTGGCGTTTCACGTGCCGCCATTCACCAGCGCCTTCAGCGTATGATTGACCTGAAAGTTATTACCGGGTCCGGGTATCATGTAAATCCAAAAATACTCGGCTACCGCACATGCACTTATATAGGCGTGAACCTTGAGCGTGGCGCCATGTATCGTGACGTGGTGCCGGAGCTGGAAAAGATTCCCGAAGTGGTTGAGTGTCATTTTACAACCGGTCCCTACACAATGCTGATAAAACTATATGCGCGTGACAACGAGCATCTGATGGAACTGCTCAATGACAAGATACAGATGATTCATGGTGTCAATGGTACAGAGACCCTTATCTCGCTTGACAGCAGCATCGACCGCGAGATTCCGATCAATTACGACTAAATGATGTAGACATCTCCGGAAGACGGTGAAAACATATAAATAAGGTCAGGTCCATTTGGGCTTGACCTTTTTCATTGCTTCTGTGTGCCGGGCGAGCTTCCACTCATAATGAAGCGTCTTCAAATGTTTTGATTTTGAGAAAAATTAGTTATTTTTGTGTTTGTACATAAGAGATAATCTACATGCGACTTGTTATACAACGTGTGACACGTGCTTCGGTAAGTATCGGGGGCGCGCTTCATTCCTCTATCGGAGCCGGAATAATGGTATTGGTGGGGATTGAAACGGGCGATACGGAAGCCGATGTCGACTGGCTTGCAGGAAAGCTTGGCTCCTTGCGTATATTCAATGATGAGGCGGGGGTGATGAACCGTTCCATAACTGATACCGGCGGTGAATTGCTTGCTGTAAGTCAGTTTACATTGACGGCTTCCACACGCAAGGGCAACCGTCCGAGCTATATACGGGCGGCGCGTCCTGAAGAGGCTGTGCCTCTTTATGAGATGTTCTGCAAGGTCATGGAAGAGCGGCTCGGCAAGGAGGTAAAACGCGGTGTGTTTGGCGCCGACATGCAGGTTGAACTGATAAATGACGGTCCCGTGACGATAATAATCGATTCGCGGCTTAGAGAATAGAATGATATGACTAAAGATGATAATATTACATTGAGGGAGGCGCAGGCGACAGTCGACCGCTGGATAACAACGGTAGGTGTGCGCTATTTCTCGCCCCTTACCAACATGGCGGTACTTGCCGAAGAGGTAGGAGAGGTGGCGAGAGTCATGGCGCGGCGCTACGGCGACCAGTCATTCAAGCCGGGAGAGGAAGACACACTTGCCGACGAGCTTGCCGATGTGATGTGGGTGGTGATGGCAATCGCCAACCAAAGCGGCGTTGATCTCACGGAGGCATTTGCGCGTAATCTTGATAAAAAGACCACCCGCGACCATGACCGCCATAAAAACAATGACAAATTAAAGAAATAACCATATATTCAATAATCTAAAACATTACCGATAATGAGCGACAAGTATCATGACACCGTCGCCGCCTCGAAGGTGATTACTGACGATGCGGCTGTAAAAAGCGCCGTTGACGAAATTATTGCCAAGCATCTCGAAGAGAACATGAATGTCGAGGTGTACAAGACCATATTCAACTGTATCGACCTAACTACATTGTCGACCACCGATTCTCCGCAATCTGTAGCCGATTTCACGGAAAGGGTGAATGCGTTTGACAATGAGCATCCCGAACTGAAAAATGTGGCGGCGATATGCGTTTATCCTAATTTTGCACAGGTTGTAAGGACTGTGCTTGACGTTACAGACGTAAAAGTGGCGTGTGTATCGGGCGCATTTCCTACCGCGCAGTCGTTTCTCGAGACAAAGATTGCCGAGACAGCGCTTGCCGTGGCATCGGGAGCCGACGAAATAGATATCGTGTTCAACATAGGCAATTATCTTGACGGAGACTGGGAAGAAGTGTGCGATGAGATAATCGAGCAGAAACATGCCTGCCGTGATGCTCACCTGAAGGTGATTCTGGAGACCGGAGCACTGAAGACAGCCGAGAATATCCGTAACGCATCGGTGCTTTCCATGTATTCGGGAGCCGATTTCATCAAGACATCCACCGGCAAGGGATATGAGGGCGCCACTCTTGAGGCCGCATACGTAATGGCTCTTGCGATAAAGGAATATTACGAGGCTACCGGAAACAAGATCGGATTCAAGGCTGCGGGAGGAGTCTCGACCACTGCAGATGCCGTGAAATATTATACGGTAATAAAGGAAGTTCTCGGTGAGGAATGGCTTAGCAACGACCTGTTCCGTATAGGCACAAGCCGTCTTGCCAATAATCTGCTTGGCGACATACTCGGTGAACCCGTGAAATTTTTCTAAATATGAAATATTACGCGATAATAAACAACGTAAAGGTAGGTCCGCTTAGTCCCGGGGAGCTTCTGAGCCTCGGGATGACGCGTGATACCCTTGTGTGGCGTGAAGGCATGACCGAGTGGATGGCTGCATGGCGGCTTCCCGAACTCGACAGTTGCTTCTATACCGTGGCACCCGGAGGAGGCTCTAATCCCAGGGCATCCCTGCCGGAGTGTCCGCCCACATATCTTGCATGGGCTCTCGTGGTGACTATATGCTGCTGTCAGATACCGGGAATTGTTGCGGTGGTATATTCCGTATGTGTCGAAAGCCGCTATTCGCGTGGCGACATCGACGGTGCTAAGAGGGCGTCGCAGGCTGCTTTGATATGGATATGGATTACTGTCGGATTGGCTTTGCTTTCCATTGCCGTGATGATTCCACTCCAGATATTGCCTGTATTATTAAATCTCTGAGCCGATGGTAATACACGGCAACAGGCGTATTTGGATGGCGTCGGCTATAACGGCGGTGCTTGTGGCGGTATGCGTGTATTTTTATTTTGACCCGTCGGACAGCGTGTTTTTCCCGCGTTGTCCGTTCCTGTCGCTTACCGGGTTTCAATGTCCGGGCTGCGGATCGCAGCGCGCCATACACGCATTGCTCCACGGCGATATCGCGTCGGCATGGCATTACAACTGTATGCTGCTTATATTCGCTCCGCTTATCGTATTGCTGATTTTATCCGAGTTTACGCGAAAGTCTCATCCGCATTTCTATACGCGGATAAATTCCGCTCCCGTGATATGGGGAAGCTTCATCGTGCTGATGGCATGGTGGATTCTGCGTAATCTGTTTTAATACTCGCTGAAGAATTGAGGCTTGATGCAGATGCCTACCCTGAGTTGAGACTTGAACACCTTGTAGTCTAACAGTCCTTCGCCGTAACCGTTGTAATACTGTACAAAAAGGTACTGGTTCTCGTTGTTGAACAGCTTATAGCTGAACTCGAGTATAGTATTGAAATTAAACGGGTTCCAGCCTTTGCGTTTGGTGAGGATGATTGACCCGACCAACCGTTTTGTGAGGGTCATGTAGGTTATGCCAAACTGATAAAGCCCGTAATAATTAAGCAGGTCGCGGTTGTTTTCCCCGTCGACAATCGGTATCCAGATTTTTCCATGAATCATCATTGTCGGGTCGATGAGTATGTTGCCGGCAAATGATATGCGATTCCATGAGCGGCTGTCGTCACCGTCTCTACCGTTGCTTTCATGCTCGAAAATCAGCGATGCCTTACCTATGAAACGGTCTTTTACAAAGAGCGGCTTTGTGAGACCGATGCCCGGATTGAAATTTAGGTCGGTCATAGGAAACGATTTGCGAAGCACATCCCAAAAGCATTTTTGCGTATAAAACAGATAGAGGTAGCTGCCCAGCGGAAGAGTGCGTTTAGTGAGCCGCTGGCTAACGGATATCTGAAATTTCACATTGGTGTTGTATTCGGTCGGCTTCATGCCGATTGCCGGACCGAAGATAAAGTAGTTGTCTTTATACAGTCCGAAATAAGGGGCTTTATCGAAAGCTTCTTTCACGCTGTCGACATTTAGCACTTCGTTGCGTGTGGGGCTTATAATCTGACCTTGCAATGCTGTAAATGACAGCAACACTGCAAGTATCGATAATATGTACCGGCAATAAAGCATACTGATTGTCCGTTTTTTTGTGATGAATATGCAAAGTTAGCGGTAATATGCCGGAGTTCAGTGTGCCAAAAGGCTATTTTTGTAGCCTGTTTTTCGTGGCACGGAGATTTGTCCGGCTTATTTCAACCAACTTGTCGGGATTCAGACAAGAAACAACGTATTGATTGCCATTGTTCATGGTTATCAGTATGGTTCGGTACATGGATCCGATAAAAGCGTAAAATCTTCCTATTTGCTTGTTGTAAAACCATCCCGTGTAGCCCATGAATCCCCCGCTGCCAAATATACGTATGTTAGGTGCCGTCTGCAAGTCGCATAATGCAATATTCTTCATGTCACAGTATGGAAATCGCTTTTTCCCGATAAGTTTGAAAAGTACAATGCCGGTAGAGGTGATGCGTAGTTTAACGGGACACATCAGCGCTCCGGCTGCCACGATGGCGATTGCAATCACGGTGACAATCCACCGCGTGACCATATAGGCGTATATAAACGCCAAGGCGACAGCACTTGCAAGTACGGCAAGTGTTAGCACCGTGATTATCCATACCTTATTGTCGCGGTTTACCTTGAAATCCATAATCTCCGAAGTTTCACAAACTCTTTCCACGAAATTAGTAACTTTCTTCCATTGTTACAACTGATATGTTAAAAGAGAAGATAATTTTATCGTGAGAATAGCATATTTTTCGTCATAGTTAATGTTTAAGACCTATGATAAGTTTGATGGAAATGAATATATGGAAACAGTTTAGGAAAAGGTGAGTTTATACGACATTACCCTTGTCGTTTAGAAAGTTTAACATTTTGATTAAAACTACAATGATGCTTCATTAGTGCCATTTCGCACACTAAGCAAATCTATTTTAAAGGATGGCATTTTAGTAGTAATTGTTAAAATTTTAATCCCAAACAAACGGACAGTAATAACTTTGGTTATTGTCTGTTTTTTCTTTTGTATTGTCTTTGTTCATATTATATACATTAATTATTACAAAATAGCATCTGCAATCGTCTTCATTTCAACAAGGCTTTTCAACTACAATTCGGACACTCTAAATGTCCCCTAAAAACGATTGATATGAAAGACTCAGCAGAAGAGATATTCGTATTCTCACGTTTGGAACGCGATGAGCAGGGCAGACTTGTCATTGCGCTATATTATAAGAAAGTCTAATTGATTTGCGCTCCGATTGCAGGTGCTTTATTTATCTAACCTTGACTTTTAGAAGGTTTAACATTTGACAATATTAACTTATCATTCAAATATTTATCTCTAAGTACCGTCTAATTCACACAGATTTTAGGCATTTTTCTTTATTGCTTAATAACTCTGCGGAGTTTATATAAGAAAGACGTATCACGATTATTTTCTATTGATAACCCCGAATTTCTTTCCAATATCCCTACAAAGAAAGGAGGTGTTTACAACAGAGATAAAGAACAATTCCAAAATTGAATGGATTAAGATTCGGACTTATCTCATTCTCATTGATGGTAAATGGGCGTTTGAAACGCTATATAAGAAAGTTTATCATTGATTTCTGAACTGTTCCTAATCGTGATGCGTCATAATTTTCGCAAAGATTATTTGTTGCCAAAGTTACTAAACCCAACCCCAAACAGGTTGGACTATGAAAGGATTAAACTTTGGCGTTTTTAACTCGCTGTATGACTTATTTGACGCGTTTCCAACGGAAGCATCTTGTATTGCCTACCTCGAAAGTAAACGCTGGGAGAATGGAGTGGTATTTCCCTATGACCCTTCATCAAAGGTTTACCACCGTGGAGATGGTAATTACAGATGTAAGAACACAGGCAAGAATTTCAATGTACGTGTAGGCACTATATTTGAAGGTACAAAACTTCCGTTACGCAAATGGTTCATGGCTATATATTTACTATGCAATCATAAGAAGTCTATCTCTGCCACCCAATTAGCAAAGGATATATCAGTCACTTTGAAAACATCATGGTTTCTTCTCCAAAAGATACGCAGGACATTCCATGGTGTGCACTTGGAGAAATTAGACGGTGAGGTTGAACTTGATGAAACTTTTGTTGGTGGAAAGAATAAAAACCGTCATTCTAATAAAAAGGTGAGGAATAGTCAGGGCAGAAGTTTTAAGGATAAGGTTCCTGTACTCGGTATGCTACAGCGTGGCGGAAACGTAATTTGCAAGGTAGTAAAAGACACTTCGATTAAATCCCTTACACCGCCTATTCTAAAGTCAATAGCAAGGACGGCAACGCTGTTTACAGATGAATGGTGTGGCTATGACCTCGTTCGTAAACTCTATACCACGAAAATGGTTGACCATGGCAAGGGTCTGTACGTTGCTGGTGATGCTTATACAAACTCCATAGAAGGCTTTTGGGGGAATTTCTGCAAGCGAGTTGTTAATGCGATATATAATTGGGTCAGCCGTAAATATATGCAACGGTACTTTGATGAGTTTTGCTTTCGTTATAATACTCGCAGCGTTTCTAACAAAGTTCGCTTTGATATAGCAATAGCGAATACAAATATCCGTGTAACCCAAAATCAGATAGTAGGAAAATGAAGCCCAAGAAAAAGAAGGATAGAGAGTATATGGCAATACTGGACCAACCCATAGAGGTGCTCAAAAAGCCTATGGGTCAACCAGTAGATTTCGGAAAGGTTATATCCCAATTATTAAAAGATAGTGATAAACGAAAAGGTCAAAAGTAATTCCTTAAAATTACTGCCGTATATCTGCCATTGATAAGATATATGCCAATTCCTCGTTCGTCATAATCCTTGCTGTTGTGCTTGTAATTATGATAAATATATAGATATTCAATTACAAAGTTATTAACCATAAATCATATTTTTTTGAATTAGTATTCCGTAATTCTTTGTTTTTGAGGTTAAACAATAACAATCTGATTTACGGTTGCATATCCCTGCTAAAAGACTGCACCGCAAATTTACGAAGGATTTATGGAATACGCAAATAGCCGACATCCGTGAGGACATCGGCTATTGTATTTTGTAGAAGTATGTTAGCTGTTATTTCTTTTTCTTTGATTTAGGCTTAGTAACTTTTTTCTTGAAAATTACTTGCGCCATACAGTTATCCAATGTCTGCACGTAACAACGCTTGTTACCTTTTGAAAAGGTCTTTTGTGGAACGACGGCTCCATTACCCAATGTCGCTGTTCCATTATTTACTAAGGTATATCCAGCTTCTTGCAACACCTGTTCTATACCATGCCAATGTAGAAGTCCGCAAATGAATGAAACCTCCTTAATTGTTTGATTAGGATTGGCTGTGATTGACCACATTATAGACGCATCACCTCTGCCGTCCATTCCTACGGCTTTTGTACTGGAGTTTGCAGGTGCATACTCGTCAATCTTAAACCCCTCATCATTGAACATTTGCTTTACAGCGGAGAAGTTGTTCTTCTCTAATGCTTCCGTGCCTAATGACACCACTGATGCTACTTGGCACCACGCGCTTAGACTGCATACTATTACAGTCGTCAGCATTACCATTACTCTTTTCATAAGGCGAATTTTACAAGAGTTTTTATCCCCTCAAGCAGCCTAATATTGGAGATTTATTATTACTTGAGTTATATATAGAAAAGTGGGCTGCCATCCTTGCTCTCTTGTAGGTATCGCCAAACACCTGAATACACGCACGGATAGGCAGCCCACGTTATATGAGCTGTCACCGTGCCTCGTGTATTCGTTGTTTAATTTGGCGATTTCACAAGAAATAAGGCACTTTTCTTATTTCAAACTTTGTCTTCTCTAAGACTATGCAAAGTTACAAAAATTCTTCGTAACTTTGCGCCTATATAATAGACTTTTATGGAAGATATATCCCAAGAACAATGCCCGAAAGGAGGTAAGCACGAATTAGTATTACTAATGAATGTTTATTCTATCACTTGTAAAAAATGTGGTCAATATTGGACACGACATATAGACGATGTTCTTGGTAAAGGTCACAAGCCTTCTAATAATTCTTCTTCCAAGTCAGATGACGTTGAATGATATAATCGATGAATAATCCGTTCAATTCCTTTGTCTGGCTTTTTATATTGTGGATTATCTTGGTACACACTTTTTCGCATTTCTTCTTCGGATATTCCTTTTGACTCTATCCTTTCTCTAACCTCAGCAAGAGTTATTCGTACATATTCGCCACTCATACCAACTTCATCAACTCCCGAAAATACATTTGAAATTCTCTGCGATTATGGAATTTCCCCTCATCAAATCTTATTCCAGTTATTTCGCTAAATCTTCGGATAATAACTAAATCCGTACTCAGAAATTTAGAATTTTGAATTTGTTCGGATATGATACAACCATTCGTTTTATCACTCTTTCGGATAATAGCTATTAGCTGAGCGAGAAGTGCTATTGTAGCCGAATTTGCAGCACTCTCGCCACTTATTTCACTCTCGTCGATACTATGTACCGAAGGAAGAATATCCAACGATAAAAATTCCTCTCTGAAATGCGGCAGACCATCTTTATCTCCGCTAACCGATAGGTCGGTACTGCCATCGGGATTTTTCTCCCAGCGGATTGTTATGCTTGACTCGTTCATGTGCTACAGATTAAATAAGTGACTTTATTAACTTTGTATTAGTAAATCACTTATGCCGTTGCACGCGCAATAAAATCTACTTATCTTTGTACTGTTTTAGTGCAATGGCAGACTTTCACTGACAAGATGTCATGTTTTAAATAATCATATTCTTTGTTAACAACCGTTTTCTTTGCCATATTGACATTGGCACGGAAATTGCGATATAAAAATAGACACGAAGGTGAAACAATCGCGTCTATTTCTGTTCTCGTTAGATAAAATGAGAGGCCAATGTGACTGGTCAGGTGTCATACTATTTATTAACTTAACCCCCTTTTTCTTATGGCTGAAACATCAGAAGGCAAGAAAAAAGTGTATGTCCACGAACATACCAAAGAGGACGGTACGAAAGTGAAAACTCACTATCGCAGTACCCCTAACACGTCATCGGGCAAGAAAAACAAGTGATTAGTTGCCCAGATGAAAACCAACTCTAATCGTGTTGCAGCACGATTTTGAGGTCTAATAAGAGCCACGGGCGGTTGCACTACGTCCGTGGCTTTATTAACTTTGTATGATTATAACGCTCAATAAGGCGTTTTTATTGTTACGCCACTCTTTTTGGGGTAATGTCGTATAAACTCACCTAGGAAAAAATCATTACATTTGTGATATAATACTCTCTGTTATGACAGAATTGGCTTTGAATGAACACATATTGGTAAGAAAGAGGTACACTCGTTACTGTTGGATGGATTTTGTTCGTCATGCAATAATATGGGTTGTATCATGTGTGTTTATCACCGGCAATTCACCGGCTTCCGCAGCGACTGTCCAAGACCCTGTTATTGCAATCCACAACGCTGATATGGAAATGAATCAGGGCCGTTACATGGAGGCCCTCAGCATTTTACAGGAGACAATCGAGACTTTTGATAATGCCGGAGACTCGGTTGATGATTGTATCAAACAGCGGGCCTATCTGCTATCGGGCAACATATACCTTGCGTATAACGATTTTGTTGAGGCTCTGGCTTATTATGAAAAAGCTCTTTCCTATCCTGTCGGGGATAATGATCTAAGACTTTTTCTTCTCCAGAATATCACAGTTGCAAGTTGCTTTACAAATAATAAGAACCGGGCCGAGGAAGCAAACCGGGAGTTAACTCTCCTGACAGTTCCCGATTCATTATTTCATAAGCGCAGATATGATTATGCAATAGGACGCGCCTTCATAGAGAAATATTTCGGTTCATCACGTAACGCTGCCTCCAATTTCCGGAGAAGTCTTGAAATAGTTGACAGCACCGGACTAAACCGCCGGGAGCTTGCTACTCCTCTTTCAGAATTGTATGAATACTACGACCGAATTGGCGATGCCGATTCAGCATTATATTATCTGGTGAGATACGATGCACTGGCTCAGGAATTTCTTATTCCTCAGATGATGGCTGACAGCCGACGTGGACTGTTGCGTACATATATAAAATTTGGTGACAAAGAGAAAGCTTTGAAGGCTTATGAAAGCTATTTTGATATAATGGATTCACTGTATCGGCCTGCATTATTCATATCTCTTAATTCAAAATTTCAGCGCAATACGCTTGAACGTGCGAATGAGAAAATTGAAAATCTGGAAATAAAGATCTCGGCACAAAACATGACAGTGTTTATTCTGGTCTCTATTATATCTGTCATTATCATAATATTGTGTGTCAATAAATATATTTCCAGGTTGAAAAAAGTGATATTCAGCAAGAATCAGGAGATTGTAAAATTGGAAGAGACTGTCGGTATAAGTTCAGATAATAGTCGTGACCGGGAGATGATGGACAAAATAGAGGATGCTTTATCTGACGGTTCGCTGTTATTCGATCCCAATCTTGGACTTGATGCACTTGCGCGCGCTATCGGCTCAAATTCCAAATATGTGTCATCGGCGATAAACCGGTCAAAAGGAATGAATTTCCGCAGTTTTATAAATAAACTCAGGATAGATGAGGCAAGAAAACGCCTTGTCGATGAAGATGGATATGGTCATCTTACAATTGAATCTGTAGGGGAAAGTGTCGGTTTCCGGTCCAATTCAAATTTCATCACGGCTTTCCGGCAGGTGACAGGACTAACACCTTCGGTCTATTTAAAGATGGCAAGAGAAGAAAGGCAACATAACACTGCACCAAAATAATAAGCAACTCTTAAAATTTAGCTTATAGGTTCTTTTATTTCAGTAACACTTCGGGCTTATATATCCTTATTCGTTTTTCCGGTGATTTCCCGGCTCTCAATCAGTCGTTTAGCCCGATATATTTTCTCTGGTTGCCTTAAAATCCCTCGCAAATACTTCATAATTATATATCAGCTAATTTTCGCGAGTTACTTATTAATTCAAGAATCAGCATGAATTTGTACGGTGAGAATTTGGTGTCGGAGTGCCAAGTAGGGTACATTTGTGTATGTTAATAAATTTTTAGTGTGAAAAAGTATGAAGAAATTTTTATTTTCAGCTGCGGCGATACTGTCGGTATCTTTCTCGGCATTATCGGGAGTAACGGCAGATGCCCCAAAGATTAAGACGATGGAGGTCACATCAGACGGAACATGCCGCCCACTCGATTTTCCATCGCAGGGATGGCATGTGGCTCGTACATCAGAAGGGTCATCATCCTCGGGCGGCTCTTCTTCGGGCGGCTCATCAGAAGAAGAAAACATGTTTATTGTAAAGTGTTCCTACAAGTGGAATCCTTCGTGCTGGATGCTGGAGTATATGACTGCTTATAATGCCGACAACATTATTGACGGTGAATATCATCCGTATGATTATACCCAAGGTCCGATGCCGGTTCCGGTAGACTATGTTGAGGTTGAGGTACCTGCTGGAGTGTATGATTTTGTTGGTCAGTTTGCGCATATAAATGACAAGTATCGGTACGGGTCGGATTATGAGGCTTTCGTTTTTAAAGAAAACGTAGTAGTGGAAGGTGATATGGAACTCGTGTTTGATCCCAATGAGGCAATTAACGAGATAAAGGTGGTTACCTATAATCCTGACGGACAGGAATCGCGGCTTCCGCGTGGAAAGCAGGTGACAGAAGACCAATATTCGGTTGAAGAGCCGGGTAATATAAACATGATAACAATACAGACCCAGGTGCATCATGATATCTACGGTCAAATACTTGGACGTATTACAGAGGTTACCGGCGATGTCGTGTCGGGTGATTTCGGTATTACCGACGGAATGGCACAGAATAATTTCCATGTTAACAATGTGTCAGACAAATATACGTTCCGACAGCTTCGCATCATGCCAGCCTCTCCGTCAAAAGACGGAGTGTATATTGCGCCTGTATGGCAGCGTGGCTCTGCTCCGGGTACAATCACTAACGATGCCTCAAGTTACGTAAACTGCGGGCAGAATTTTGTAACATCCCCGCTCGGAGAAGCCAATCCTGTGGGCGATAATGTTGATTACAGCCTTTATGCGCCTGCCGTTTGGAATGGAAGTCAATCGGCAATGGCAATAGGTATCGGTGGTGCTTATCCGGAGATTCTGAACGCATATTGCAGCAACGCGAAAGTGTCAGGAGAGGATGTTGAGCCGATGTACTGCATTCAGGCACGTTTTACCGACGCGATTGTGATACCTGAAGGTTCTTCCGACGCTAAAGTCTATACAAATATCGGAGGGGTGGTATATCCGTTTGGCGGTGAAGAGGCTTCCTACTACTTCTTCCCGATAGGTCAGCTTCGTTTTTGGCCGGAAGGTACCCTCTTTCCGCTCAATCCGTTCCCGGGCGATAAGGCATTTATTTCGCCGCTTAATGGAACTGACATAGTAAACGGCTCCACGGCACCGTTTATGGTAAGTTATCTTACCGAAATTTGGAGTACGTATGGAGGGTATGGCGTTCCGTATTTCTATAATCATTATCTGGGTTCCTTGGGAGAAGAGCGTAAATCTGATGCAGAGGGTCTTGTGACACGCCTTTATGCCGATAACGAATTAATCGGAGAAGGTCCGGATGCCCTGATGGATTGGTCGTTCTTTTATAGCCCCGAACAGAACGCAGTGATGAAGGTCGAATATGACAATACTAATTTCTGCGTAGGTCAGGTAACTGGCGGCAACAAGGCGGAAGTTGTTTTTGACCTCAACAATGAAGACCATTTTCCTCCTTCTGTTACTATGCTACAACTTCGTGACGCACAAGGCTGCCCGGCACAGATGTTTGCCAATAGTGCTGATGCGTCAATCGTATTGTCGGCCGCTGATCTCGACAACATATTTGGAACGGCTAACTCATGGGGTGCAAAACCGTCGTGGAATGAATGTAGTGTACCCCATAAACTTGTAGTTGAGGTATCGCCATACGCTGAAAATATCTGGGAAACTATTGAGATGACTGAGGAGACGTCGATGTTTTATTCTCACGGTTTTGGTGCATTCTATAGCGGTTCCCTCGCCTCATTGAACAAAAAAGGATATAGCGGATGGTTTGACCTTCGCATAACCGTAGAAGACCAAGCGGGTAACTATCAGAAACAGACAGTGTCGGCAGCGTTCAATATTGCTGATTTGGCAAGTATTGACAAGATACGGGGTGACGCGCCGTTCACGATAAGCCGTACGGGAGACACGGTGACTATCGGTGGTGCCGATGTTTCTGTATGCAGTCTTTACGACATGAGCGGCCGACAGGTTATCGTCTCGGAATCAGGCATTGTGGATATGAACTGTCTTAACGATGGGGTATATATTTTAAATATCTCAGGACCCTCAGGTCATAAAACAATCAAAATGGTCAAATAGCCGATACAATAGATTACGTTTACATAACGGAGGATGTATCAGAACAAGAATTTTTGATACACCCTCCGTTTTCATTGTCCGTGTAACGGCTTGTTGCTATGAAAAATTTGCTAACTTTGTGGAAATTATTCGGATATCGATGAAATTCAGACTTATAATAGCCGCTTTTATTGCGGCAGTTGCCGCTGCTTGCGGCGATGACACCCAATTCCGCGTGACAGGCGAGGTGCAGGGTCTCGGTACGCGTACAATAAATATGTTTTATGTCGCCGATGGTGCTGTACATCAAGAGGGTCAGCCGGCAATCGACGGTAAATTTGACCTTCACGGAGTGTCGGGTGAATATACGATAGTCGAGCTTTTTACGGCACAGCGCGCACTGATCGCCAGGATGATTGTAAAAAACGGACAGACAATCAACTGTAAGCTCGACCTTGACAATCCATACGTGATTGAATTGAAGGGAAACAAGCCCGTTGAGCAATGGAGCGAATGGATACGTCAAAACGCAGGAGTGATTGAGATTGGCGATCCCCGGCAGGTCAACAATCTTGTAGCTGACTACGTGATTAATCACCGTGACGATATCCTGTCGTCGGCACTGATGCTTACCACTTACTATGCCCCTGACAATGAATCGCAAGCCGACTCGCTTTTTGCGCTTATCGCCCCGACGGCGCGTCCCGACAAGCTTGTGGACGATTACCGCCTTTTGCTTTCTTATAACAATTCGGCTCATCTTAACGCGAAGATGCGTCCCTTCTCACTTTATTCTTACGGAGACTCGACAGAGCATTATGCGCCGGGAAAGGCAAGCTATACACTATTTTATTTTGCCAATCAGGAGCATCGGCGCGATACTATAGTCAGGGCGATTGATGCAATATATGACAATTATTCACGACGCAGGCTGAAGGTGCTGGATGTATCGTGTGCCGCCGATACGCTATCGTGGAAACGCGAGCGCCCCGACTCCTTGAAGTGGACACGTGTGTGGACTCCGGGGGGAGTGGCAAGCGCGACATTCGACCATCTAAACATACCGCGACTACCGTATTACATACTCGCCGACTCTTCTGGCAAGCAAGTGTATCGTGGCGGGTCGGTCACTGTCGCCATCGACAGCCTTCAGCAACGCCTCCGATGACACTCCCGTCAAATCTTGGTAATATCGGGATTTATCGATTGGAGTTCTTCGATAAATTCATTTTTATTTTCGGGGGAAATAATCACAGGTGAATACTGACGGCGCAAATATATGGCGATTCTGTCCAAGGAAGCTGCCGGTGCTGACAAAATGGAATTAGTCTCTGTGATTTTTGTAATTTTCATGATGTCGACTTTTTCGTTGAGAAAAAATCCGCATTTAATCCTTAATGTAGTGTCTTCAATAATGTACCGTATGCTGAACATGCAATAGAAAATCAACGCAAATAAAAAGAAAATAGCAAGAATCGCCACCCAGGAAAAAGCAAAATAGATTACGGGCACTACCGGGAGTAACGCTATTAGACAAACAAGGCAAATTATTCCCCCTGACACTTTTGATTTATAAACTTTTGGCATTGTTCTCTTAGATTGAAATGAAAAACTGTCCTTCGAAGAGTATGCCTTCCCGTGGAGGCAACGCCGTGCGAACAAAGAAGTCCACATCCTTGCGCAATGCCGCGATTTTTCCATCCTGCTCCAGGATTCGACAATCGAGCCGGTCGCTCATTTCAATCAATCTCTGGTTAACGGAATATCCGCGAAGAAGATAGTCTTTCAACACTTTATTCGCCCATTGACGAAATTGAGTGCCTCTAATCGATTTAACACGATATCCTACCGATATGATAACGTCAAGATTATAATAAGAGATTTTTCGTTTAACACTTCTCTTACCTTCTGTCTGAACTGTCAAGTAATCCTTGACAGTTGAGGCGATATCCAATTCACCTTCTTTGTAAATGTTTGAAATATGAAGGCTTATGTTTTGTTTCGTTGCTTGAAACAGCTCAGACATCTGAGCTTGTGTCAGCCATACGGTTTCATCCTCGAGGCGCACCTCAAGTTTCATCGTTTCATCTGGCTGATAGAGTATTATTTCGTTGGTTCCCATATGCAAAAGTAAATAAAAAAGCGGGATTATCTGCATTGGAGATATGAAAAAGTAAATGCAGGATTGATATCATGGTGGATTATGGCGGTGGGTGGTAATCTTTTTTATGTCGGGGTGTGTTTTGTCTTTAAATCATTTTAGTTATGTTGCATACTTTGTCCAATAGAATCAGGCATTTCTTTCACATCGTCTCCAATATCCGTCCGGTGGTGTGGATTGGGCTTTATGTGGCTCTTACGCCTGTGTTCGCGCTCATTTATATGTGGCTTCCCGACAGTCAGTTTCGTATTCCCGATGGCGCGGGTACAGATTTCGGGTCATGGCTTTACTACAGTATAGTGACTATCACCACTCTTGGCTTCGGCGACTATACACCGGCTCACGGATGGGCGCAGTTGGTGACCGCAGTCGAGGTTATGTGTGGATTGATATTGCTGGGATTTTTCCTGAATGCCGTCGGGTCGATGAAGTCTGAAATCGATGTGGAGTCGGAGATTGAAAAGCAACGCGCGGTACATTTTGCCGCCGAGCGGGAGAAACTGTTGAAACTCACTCCGTCGGTGCTTCATAATCTGAATGTATTCCTTGCCTACTGCTACGCCGTGACAACCCCCGTGGCAAAGCGTGGTGACGGTGAGGCGCGCTACAATCCCGATTTCCGGTTCAGCGACATGACCGGTCTTTTCAAGCCTTCGGGACTACCTTTTGACCGCAGTCGCAAACCGGCGGTGGAACGGCTGATGAAATCCGCCGCTCAGACAAGTCTTGTGCTTGACTCACTGCATCTTCGTGTCGACATAACGCTATGGGATGATATTGTCAATGACTGCTTTGCATTTGTAGCCAATTACCAGATGTTTTCTTCTGCCGACACTCTTTCGGAAACCCCGGATGCCGAAGCGCGCATAACCAAGGAGATAGCTGCAGTAAACGGTTCGCCCGAATTTAAGCCCGACAATGAGATGTATCCTATCGGTGAGTTATACTATTTCATTAAGGACAACGCCGCGATTGCCGCTAAACTTGAGACGGCGCTTACCAAGATTGCGACTTTGCCACAGGGTTAGGGTAGATAACAAGCACAGGGTAAATAAGCATGAGGAAAGTTGTGGTTTCAGATAACTTTGATTATATTCGCATTCAATTGTAATTATAATCACATTTATCTGACCATGAATATCATGCGTTTACCTTTCTTGCTGGCTTTTGTTGCCGTGGTTGCTGTGGCTTCTGCAAAAAAACATGAAGTTATTCAGAGCGGTTATCCTATAACTCCTGTGCCGTTTACTTCTGTAAAGATAGAGGGCGGTTTCTGGGGTCAACGCCTTGATGCCAGCCGTGAAGTGACCATTCCTCTTGCGTTTGAAAAATGCGAGACGAGCGGTCGATATGAAAATTTTAAACGTGCGGCAGCCCCGAGCAGCGAATATCATGCCACGGGATTCCCGTTTGATGATACCGACGTGTACAAGACCATCGAGGGGGCGGCGTACAGGTTGAGTACGGCTCCCGACAAGCGTCTGGAAGCATATATCGACAGTGTGTTGGAGATTGTGGCAGCGGCACAGGAGAGTGACGGTTATCTCTTCACGGCGCGCACACAGAATCCCGCTAATCCTCATGATTGGGCGAAAGGCGACCGCTGGGATGAGGTGGAGGTGCTTTCCCACGAGTTTTATAATCTCGGACACATGATCGAGGGCGCTGTCGCCTACTATCAGGCGACCGGAAAGCGCAATTTCCTCGACATCGCCATAAGATACGCCGACTGCGTGTGCCGTAACATCGGTGACGGTCCCGGTCAGCGGCGGCTTATCCCCGGGCATCAGATTGCAGAGATGGCACTTGTAAGGCTCTACACGGTCACCGGCGACAGGAAATATCTTGACCAGGCGAAATTCTTTCTTGAGGCGCGTGGCACTACTCACCGCCGCGACATCTACCTGCAGTCGCATATACCCGTGCTTGAGCAGAAGGAGGCGGTAGGTCATGCCGTCAGGGCTACATACATGTATGCCGGCATGGCGGATGTGGCAGCCATTACGGGCGACAGTGCCTACATCAAGGCTATCGACACCATCTGGGATAACATTGTGAATAAGAAGCTCTATATCACCGGAGGCATAGGGGCGCGTCACGCCGGGGAGGCTTTCGGCGAGAATTACGAACTGCCTAATGCGACAGCCTATAATGAGACCTGCGCCGCAATCGGCAACGTGTATGTCAACTACCGCTTGTTTCTGCTTCACGGCGATGCCCGCTATTTTGATGTGTTGGAGCGTACGCTTTACAACGGGCTTATCTCCGGTGTGTCGCTTGACGGAGGGTCGTTTTTCTATCCTAACCCGCTGTCATCAACAGGCAATTACTCGCGTCAGGCATGGTTCGGCTGTGCCTGCTGTCCGAGCAATATAAGCCGTTTTATTCCCTCGTTGCCGGGATATGTCTATGCCGTGCGTGACCGCGACCTTTTTGTCAACCTGTTTATGGACAATACAGCCGATATTTCCGTTGCAGGAATACCCGTGAGCATCAGGCAGACAACGACATATCCTCTTGACGGTGACATAGAGATGACGATAGCCAAAGGCGGAGGACAATTCGCCATGAATATACGCATTCCCGGATGGGTAAGAAATTCCGTTGTCCCGGGCGACCTGTATTCCTACAATGACGGACTTGCCCCGGCTTGGTCGGTAAAGGTCAATGGTAATGAAGTCGGCGGCGAGTTGCGCAACGGCTATCTTGTCATCGACCGCAAGTGGAAGAAGGGCGATGCGGTGACTGTACATTTCGACATGCCTGTCCGCACAGTGAAAGCCCATGATTCTGTCGTTGACGACCGCGGACGTGTTGCCGTGGAGCGCGGACCGCTTGTGTACTGTGCCGAGTGGCCCGACAACGACTTCAGTGTACACACTGTGCTGCTGCCATTGATGCCGGAATTCAATGTCGTTTCGCGTCCCGGGCTGCTTGGAGGAGTGAATCAGGTGACGCTCCCGGTGCAGTCTCTCGCTTATGATGACAAAGGATGTCTTGTGACTGCCGACAAGACGCTGACAATGATACCTTATTATGCATGGGCTCACCGTGGAGAGGGCGATATGACGGTATGGCTTCCGGCACAACTGTCGGCGGCATCTGCAATACCTCCGAAGCCTGTATCGCGGGAAGATAACGGCTTTTTCAAATAGTTGCTTATGTGAAAATTTTTGCATATCTTTGCCGCCCACATTATTATCCTTACCACTATGACAAAAAGCAAAGTGTACACTTGCACCGGTGATACGGGTGCTACTTCCCTGGTAGGGGGAATGCGTGTAAAGAAGACCGATATACGCATAGAGGCATACGGTTCGGTCGATGAGCTCAACGCCAATATAGGCGTACTTGTGGCAATCCCCAACCTTCAGCCTGAATATGTCGATCTGCTGCGTCGCGTACAAAACAAATTATTCAATATCGGTGCTTATCTCGCCACTCCCAATCCTGATAACGCCATCACGCAGTGTCCCGGGCTTACCCACGATGACATTGAGCGCATAGAGCGCTGCATCGACGAGATGGATGCCCAGCTGCCGCCACTCACCAACTTTGTGCTGCCCGGCGGTACCCACCGCTCGGCTGTGGCTCATGTATGCCGCACTATGTGTCGTCGATGTGAGCGTCGTATCGTGGCACTTGCCGATACTACCTACGTTGACCCCAATGTGCTCAAATTTGTGAACCGTCTTAGCGACTTCCTCTTCGTGTTTGCACGATTTAACAATGTAGCCAATCAGTTTGATGAAATATTTTGGGATAAAAATTGTTAGTTAATACAACAAACATACGCTAAACATAAATTAAATCTATCCTGAATATGTATTGGACACTTGAACTGGCATCAAAACTCGAAGACGCTCCCTGGCCCGCAACCAAAGAGGAGCTTATAGATTACGCAATGCGCTCCGGCGCCCCCCTTGAAGTAATCGAAAACCTTCAGGAGATGGAAGACGAGGGCGAAACCTACGAATGTATCGAAGACATCTGGCCCGACTACCCCTCCAAAGAAGACTTCTTCTTCAACGAGGAGGAGTATTGATATAAAATTAGCCCGATTTTAAGACATAAACAACTAATACAAAAGCGATTGGCAAGCAACAAAATAAACTTGTCAATCGCTTTTTGTATCTTTTTGCCGCAAAATAAACTTCTCTATTTTGCAGTAAATTCATGCCGCTCTTCAACTAAAGATGACGGTTGGAAATTCCTTTTCACACAGCCCGATATACCTTTGTCGCACTTGCTATCAGTGACGGACTGATAATATCGATTGGCTGCCGCCTTTTAAGATATGGAAGCACCGACATCACCGAAATGGTCTATGCCCGGCTGCTGCCCGAGACCCTTACCCACGAGGCCAGAAAGCTGCATTACTCATTCCTGCCTAACGAATTGTCATAAACTTTTGATATCTTTGCATATGGAAAAGACAGAAAACGAAATAATACTCTATCAGCCTAATGAGACGATGAAGCTTGACGTAAGAGTCCAGCAAGAAACAGTATGGTTGACACAACAACAGATTGCTCAATTGTTTGGAGTGAAACAACCGGCAATATCCAAGCATCTCAAAAATATATTTGATAGTGGGGAGCTCGATGAGAATTCAGTTCATTCCATTTTGGCATATACTGCCACCGACGGGAAATCGTATCAGACTAAATTCTATAATTTAGATGCCATTCTATCAGTCGGCTATAGAGTTAATAGCCGAAATGCTACCTTATTCCGTCAATGGGCAAACAAGGTGTTGAAAGAATATCTTCTGCGAGGATATTCTGTTAATCAGAGACTTATGCTGATGGAGGATAGGATTGACCGCAGACTTTCCGAGCACGACCACCAATTATCACAACTCACAGAAAAGGTCGATTTCTTTGTCCGCAGTTCGCTTCAACCTAAGGAGGGCATTTTCTTCGACGGTCAGATTTTTGATGCATATGCCTTCGTTGCCGATTTGATTCGTAAGGCTAAAAACAGAATCGTGGTTATCGACAACTATGTTGACGATTCAGTGCTGGTACAACTGTCAAAAAGGGATCCTTCCGTGACGGTGGATATTTACGACGGCAGAATTTCAAATCAGCTCCGTCAGGATGTAGAGCGTCACAACCGACAATATCCGGGAGTGACATTACAAGCTTACAATAAGGCTCACGACCGCTTCCTCATAATTGACGAGACGGTGTATCACATAGGCGCATCGCTCAAAGACCTTGGTAAGAAACTTTTTGCTTTCTCCGAGATGACAGCGATGGCAGGCTCAGAGTTGTTGTCCAAACTCTAAAGTACGACTATGTAATAGCGATAAACATGTGATTCAATTTAAAGGAGGTGTTAAACCTCTTTTTTTCATGTCTATGTTTAAGATTTTGTAGCAGTAATTTTTTGGAAAAAGGAGTGCTAAAAATAAGTGCCAGTTTAGACTGAGAATTTCTGGCTGCTCTGCGATTTCCGCAGAAATTCTGAAGTGTGCGACGTATCTGTCCCTCGGCTATCTTGATGGCGCAACCCAATTCGCCCAGTCATGCAGAGGCGGTGGTGGCGACACATCGCTCCCTTGGGACCGCAATCCAGCTAAAGACGGCCGCCGTCGCCTACCGCTGCATGATGCAAGCTCACAAGGTGCTTAAACCACCTCAGCCGAAACGAAGTATGAATGGAAGAAGATGAAAGTTATTTCTATTCTTATGACAGGCATATTCGTTGCTCACTTCAATATCTTGAATGATGCAACGGTGCCATCATTATATATTAATCGTTCAATATAAAAACCTTTGTATGGAGACTCGGATAATTGTCGGCCATCAAGAGAGAAGTATTGTATTGATTTTACAATATTATCTTCTGCCACCGGGTTTTCTATGCCAGAAGAATTACGGTTGTGTCCGAATATCCAATCAAGGCGTTCCGTTGTATAGCTCTGAATACAAGTAATTTCGTGTGTCCATCCTTCTTCAATATCAAATCTTGTGATGGCACCGATGGAATTTAACTTACTGATGAAATCGGAAGTCGTTTCAATGCTCATAATTCGGTCTGATGTTCCCATTACTGTATATATGGGAGTCGTTGCCACATTGTCAGCATCACACTTTGACGGATTGCCGGCGACAGGCATGGCTGCGGTGAACAGACGAGGATATGCAGACAGCATACTCCATGTCCCGGTTCCGCCCATCGAACCGCCAAAAATATAGATGTCGGTATTGTCTAACGATTCTGAGAGGACGTGCCTGTCAATCAAAGCCTTCAGGACTCCAAGCATCGGACCGCCCCACGATTTGTCAGAAGGACATTGAGGAACAAGATAGACCGCATTGAGTTGTTTAAAGTCAAGATAGTTGGCGATGCTGTCAATACCGGCTTCTTTCATTTGGGTATCATTGTCATTTCCTTTGCTTGAACCGCCATGCAGGTAAATCACAAGCACCTGATTGCCCATGCCGCTTGTATGCGCGACTCTGTATGGCAATTCAATTCCTGCTGCCACAATTTTTTCTGCTTCAAAAATCAAATTATTCTCTGATTTACCTTCAGCCGCGCAGAAAAGGATGCCGATTAACGACATCCAGATCCGGAAGATTTTTCCAGCGTTCATGTTATTATCTATCTGCGATTTCTATGATTCTTTCGTTTGTCGTTGCCCTTACCCATTCTATCCAGGAGCTTCTTTTCAAGCTTATAAGCCTTGTCAATTTGCTGTTCGGAAAGGAAACCGCTGTAAATGTGATAATATTTTTTTCGCAGGTCGAGAATTTTCTGGCTGCGTTCAAAGCGTTGCTCGGTGGTCAGCCCCTTACGTGGGCCAAGTGCCCAGATTTCACGCTGGTACTGACAATATGTTTCCACATATTTATCGGTGGTCGGCTCATCAAGCGCAAGTTCATGTGCGATGTACTGTGCCTGCTTGGTAGCAAGTTCTTCACGCGACAATCGTTGACTGCCGCTATTCTGTGCCATAGCTGTTGCACCGCTTGCCACTACCATGATGGCAATAAGGACAACTTGCAATAACTGTTTCATAATGCGTTTGTTATTGTATTTGGTTTAGAAAATAATCCTCGTGATATATTTCGATAAGATATTCCTGGTCGGCTTCGCTCAGATTGCCGAATGCAAGGTCTATCTGAGTCAACGGGTCATTTTGTACAGCCGATAGGGGCTTTATCATCAACAATAATGCGACGCTTGCCGCTGCTGCAATCCCGCCGATTGAACTCCATAGGAGAATCCGGCGTTTGCGCATATTCTGTCTGTCTTTTTTCAATGTGGTGAAAACATGAGCTTCCATTTCACCGAAAGTCTTCTCCGGCATCGTGTATGGCATCCGTTTCCCAATATCGTTGAAATCAAATTTTTGAGCCATTATAATATTTTTAAGCATTCATGTATTTGACTATCTTTTCCTTGGCAATATGATAGCTTGCCTTGACACTTGATGGAGTTGAACCGATTATGTTGGCAATCTCCTCATATTCCAGTTCATCGTAATATCGCAGGTTGAATGTCAGTTGTTGTTTGGTCGGCAAAGAAAGGATTGCGTTCTGCAGTTTCACAGCCTCGATATCCGTATAATTGATATATTCCTCATCTGCTATCGTTCTCGCCTCTGACGAATCGTTGTCTTCAAGGGAGATTATGTTATCACGCCGTTTGCCAATCAACCTGAGAGCCTCATTGGTGGCAATACGATAAATCCATACATTAAGAGAACTGTCGCCCTTGAATTTGTCGATTGACCGGAATATACGGATAAATGTTTCCTGTGTAGCGTCTTGTGCATCAGAATGATGTATCACCAGACGCCGGATATGCCAATACACAGTCTCCCATTTTTCTTTCATCAAGATACGGAAACCTGATTCGGAATCCCACCGGATTGCATTGATTAATTCGGCATCGTCAGTCATGAGCTTGCGCCAGGCATAATATAGAATTTCTTTTTACCTTCAATGATTGACAGGATAGGAATATTTCTATCCAGTACAAAGGCGTCAAGTTCTGCCTCTGCCGCATCCTTGTTGAGCGATGTTATTTTCGCATATTGCTTGACAGTGAGCCGTTGATTGTTGTTCAGATAGGCTAACGCCATTGCCAACCGTTCTTTTTGGCTGAATCGGTTGCTAACATGTTTCGTAACGACATGGGGGTGTACCGGAGTTGGGATGACCACAACACGCACCGGATGGTGAATGTGATGACGATGAGGACGGTGAGCATCTGCCTGACTGCAACCGGCTACTATTAAAGCCACGATTGCCATTATTTTCAATTTTGAGCTTATGTTCATGTTTTCATTTGTTTTAGCGTTCTATTTATATGACCCGCCTAAACATCAGTCGTCAAAAACAGGTATCAAAATTTCCAAAATTATAGATTGATTATACTTCCTTCTTATAACTTCAGGGGATTTCCTCATTTTCTTCCAAATTGACATAATCATAGATAAAAAGTCATTGCATTTCATGAATTTTTACCGCAAAATACACTTGTTTATTTTTGACAATAATTACGTAACTATCTTATCTGTCTCTTATACACATCTGACGCT
>ERZ1027229.294-NODE-294-length-27132-cov-6.751523_pt1 | contig 27132 bp, 15 predicted proteins | sample MGYA00519245_ERZ1027229 | MGnify/ENA primary metagenome ERZ1027229 (study PRJEB26926, sample SAMN06164466) | human gut metagenome | biome: ENVO:00009003; feature: ENVO:2100002; material: ENVO:00002003 | host: Homo sapiens | place: USA | collected 2012 ...
AGTGCGCCGTGGTCGGCAGCATCGAGCGAAAGAGGGTAGAAAAGAAGCCCCCGAAACTGTATGATCTGACAACCTTACAGCGAGAAGCAAATCGCTATTATGGTTTGACTGCCAGCCAGACGTTGCAGGCGGCCCAGGAACTGTATGAAGAAAAGCTGGTGACGTATCCCAGAACGGACAGCCAGTTCGTGACCGAGGATCTGAGAGCGACAGTGGAATCTCTGGTACTGGCTCTGGATGGCCAGACTGTGGATGTGAGCTGCGTTATCAATAACAGCAAAGTCACAGACCACCACGCGATCCTGCCGACGATGCAGGGCGCAAAGTGTAATAAGGAAAAGTTGTCCGAAACCAAACAGAAGATTCTTTCGCTTATCATCTGGAAACTGGTGCAGGCTGTGCAGCCGTCGTTCATCTATGAGGATGTGCTGGTGACAGTATGCTGCCAGGGCAGGAACTTCACGGCAAAATATAAGGATGTTCTGCAGCCCGGTTATACTGCAAAACCTGTTCCGTTTGCAGAGCCGGAAAAGGACAAAGATGTACCGCTTCCGAAAAAGATGGAGCAGGGAATGGTTCTTCCTGTGGTACGGGCAGAGAAAAAGCAGGGCTTTACTTCACCGCCGAAAGTCTACACCGAAGATACCCTGCTGTCGGCCATGGAAACAGCAGGCAACAAGGAATTTGAAAAGGACACTGAGAAGAAAGGTCTGGGAACCCCTGCAACGCGCGCCGCGATTCTGGAAAAGCTGGTATCTTCCGGCTATGTACAGCGTAAAGGCAAGCAGATGATTCCCACGGAGGACGGTGTGGCCGCGATCCGCAATATCCCGGACTACCTGAAATCCGCCAGCATGACAGCTGAGTGGGAAAATGACCTGCTGCGGATGGAGCGCGGCGAGATCAAGCCCCACGATTTTATGCAGGGCATCCATGGACTGATCTATAAGATGCTGGCCGACTTGCGGCAGATTCCTACCGTCGTGGCGGCTCCCTATCATAATAAGGTAAGCGTAGGAAGCTGCCCGGTCTGCGGCAACCCTGTACATGAGAGGAAACTCGGCTTTTTTTGTGCAGACCGCAGCTGCAAATTTGCGCTTTGGAAAGAAAGCAGATACTTGTCCAACATGAGAAAAACGCTGGACAAGAAGATGGCCACAGACCTTTTGAAGAAAGGCCGCACCCATGTAAAAGACTTTTATTCCGCGAAAAAAGATAAGACATTCGCCGCTGACCTTGTGATGCGCGTCGAAGATGGCCGCGCACAGTACAGTCTGGAATTTCCTAAAACACCGATGCAAACGAAAACGTAAAGGAGGTTTGACCCTTGCCACAGATTAACGATATTCGAGAATTGGCGCAGCAGAACGCCCGGTATGTCAGTAACTCGCCACAGGACTGGATGAGTTATCTGGATGTGGCGGCGCGGCTGTACCGCTATTCGTTCACCGATACGCTCCTGATCCACGCGCAGCGGCCCGATGCAACCGCCTGCGCAGAACTGGAACTCTGGAATCAGAAAATGAGCCGATGGGTCAACCGTGGCGCAAAAGGCATCGCGCTTCTGGATGATACCGGACCGCGTACCAAGCTGCGGTATGTGTTCGATATTGCTGACACCCATCTGGTGCGCGGCGGAAAAACACCGCTCTTATGGAATCTGGACAGCCACGAGCATGAGCAGACGATTTTAGACCATCTGGCAGACACCTACGGCCTGTCGCAGACAGACAGCATGAATACTGCCCTGATGGAATTGGCACAGCAGCTGACCGCCGACAATCTGGATGAAGCGATGGATGGTCTGGCCTATGAGGTGGCGGATACGTTTCTGGAAGAACTGGACGAAGATAACATCTGCGTCCGCTTCCGGGAACTGATGACCAACAGTATTTTCTATACGCTTTCCCGCCGCTGCGGGCAGGAGCCTATGGATGTGCTGGACGATGATGACTTTATCCGCATTGTGGATTTCAACAAGCTGCCGGTGCTGTCGTTCCTTGGCAACGCGGTTTCCGAACAGTGTGAAGCGGTTCTTTTTGACATTGGCCGAGAGATGCGGAAAATTTACAAAAAAGAAATCACGCAGCAGCTTGAAAAATCCGTTGACAGCTTGTATAATACCAATACGGACTTTAGCACATTAAAGCGTGAAACTGAAGAGGCCACGACCAAAGGAGGACAAGAAAATGGAGTTGACGTATTACCGCAAGGGAGATTATCTGTTCCCGAATCTGGCCGTGCAGGACGAGCCGCAGACCATCGGGAAGTACGGGATGCTGCGCAGGACGTACCTGAAAGAGAACCGCAAGAACTGGTATCAGAGTATGCTGATGAGCGGCAGGCTGAACCAGCATCTGGCGCAGATCGAGGAAGCAGCGGAGAGCCGGGTGGAAACCCTGCTGGACAGCCTGAACGAGAAGTTTCCGGCACCGAGCAAGGAGAAAGACCCGCTGGCATGGGCGGCACATCAGAACAGCCTGACGGCGATGGCAGAAGAAATCGTCTTGAAGGAATTGGTATACAATTAACCGAACCGACAACAGAACAGGATTTGAGCGAAGCAGAGGAAGAAATTGCCTCTGCTTTTTCTTTTCCTGATCTGCCGACCGTGGAACAGCAGATCCGCGCTATCGAAGCACCGATCCAGGCGCGGTATGCGGATGAAATTGCACTTGATTCCGAAGTGGTCGATGAAATTCTGCGCACGGGCAGCAACCGCAGTAAAGGTCAGCTTCGTCTGATCTACAATTTCATGGTCGAGAAAACCCCGGAAGAATACACGGAGTTCGTGAAAAACGAATATGGTACGGGCGGCAAAGGCTTTGAAATTGACGGCGCAAAGTATGCAGTCTGGTTCGATGATTTAGGGCTGCGTATTGCAGTAGGCAGCACGGCAAAGGGCGGCACGCTTGTCAATGCGTTTTTATCTTGGGAGGATGTGAGCAATCGTATCAATGAACTGCTCCGGCAGGGTGAGTATGCTCCGCAGGCGGTTCTGGATGCTGCACGGCAGAATGCTTTGCAGGAACACGCGCAGACATTGGCCTATATGGAGCGCGACTTGGCAGATGGCGTTGCCGAAGCAGTCTTTCAGGATACAGAAATCTTCAGGGGCGGTTTCCCGGAACTGACGGACAGGCTGGCAGGCTTGCTGGATGATACGGATTTTCTGACCGATCTCAATGAGAGATTGTCCGCGCTGGGAGAAGCCTACGTCGAAGATAAAGACCTGATGCGGATGCACTTTTATAAGCCGGATAAAGTGGCAGCTCTGTTCCAGCAGTTTGCAAAGCCTTATCAGAACTACTCGGCGCGGGATGGCTTTCACTGGAATGAGTATAAGAAGTTCATCACGGAAGATGAAATCAATGCTTACTTCACACGGGGCAGCAATTATTCGGACAGTCGGCTGGCAATCTATTCGTTCTTCCTGAATCATGAGGACAAAAAAGAACGGGCTGACTTCCTGAAAGACCATTACGGGATCGGCGGTAGCAGCCATGCACTCTGCGGGGCAGACGATTCTCACGAAGATCACGATGGCAGAGGCATTGTTTTGGAACGCGGCTCATACGGAAGCCCGTATGCCAGCGTTCATCTGAACTGGAATCAGGCCGCAGGCCGGATCAACCAGCTTATCCGTGACAGTGAGTATTTGAAGCCGGCAGACTACTCCCGGATGCCTGCTTATGAGCGCGAGCGGATGGCAATGCGGGTGATGGGCTTCTATCACCATCTGTCGAACAACGTGGAGCGGCCTTATCCGCAAGACCTTTACCATGAAGAAGGACGAAATGCTCTCGTCAAAAAACTGGCCGACACCGAACAGTCGGCTGAACTGCTGGAGCAGATGGACACTGCACTGCTGTCCGTGCCGCTGGATTCGGAAGAATATGAGCGCAAGGCAGAATCCCTCTCTATCCTGCACCAGTATGTCGAGGGAACGTACACGATTTTCCCGGAGAAGAAGAGGGCTGTTGAGATTGTGGGTCCTGAACAGGGGCAGATGTCCATGTTTGATTTTATGGAGCAGGAACCGCAATCGAAAGAGCAGTCAACCGCCGCAGCGGTTGAGGAACCCCGAAAGGCAAAAGTCGTTGCACGGTATCAGTCAACGGTGATGATGCAGGAGGGATATATCGAGGATATTGCAATTCTGCAATATTCCGATGGCAAGTTCTATAACCATTACAACTATGACGAAGAAACGGGAACAGGTACAGCAGAAACAGGGCCGTTTAACAGTCTGAATGATGCAAAGGCGGTTATTCGTCAAACGAGAGAAGATGCAAAAGCAGTAGAATCGTTTGAAAATCAGCCTAAGCAAACGTACAGCAGAGAAAACGGCAGTTTTCTGTATCTGGAAAACGACCATCTGTACCGCGTTGAGCGTTCTAATGCCTACGACGTTTATCTGAAAGATATGGAAAATTCGGCGGTGGCTGGCCGGGTCATTCCGTTACCGTCATATAGCGAAACGCTGGCGAAGAATCCGCTGAACGATTTCCTGAAACTGGATGCAGACCACACGCAGAAAGACAGCCGCTGCGTCTATAAAGAATGTCTGTACACGCTGCTGGAAAAGGTAGAGCGCAGCGAAATCTATCCGCTGCTGCGTGACCGCGATACCACCGAGGAAGAAGCGGAAAATCTGATTCGTGAGAAAATCGAGGATTTGTTTGCTTCCGGCGAGGTGGAAAATGCTACTTACTCCGAGGCTATCGACACATGGGCGCACTTTGGAGAGTGGATTCAGGAAGATATTTTCCAGCGCACCTATCAGGACGTTATTACGGACAGGCGGGATGCCGTTGCACTGTATCAGGATAGCAAGGACGCACCGCAGTGGGTGCGCGGCATTATGGTTCCGTATGCAGCGGAAGAAAAGGCCGTTGAGCCGACCTTGCAGCCCCTGCCGCTGGATGAAACCAACGAGTATAACGCACTGAAAGAGCGCTACCCGGATGCGCTGGTCGGCTATGAGCAGTACGGAAACTTTGAGTTCTACGGCGAGGATGCAAAGTGCGTTTCAGAACTTCTTGGCAGCAAGCTGTTGGAAAAGGAAACCGCACTCGGCAAGGTTGAGGTATCTGGTTTTCCGCGTGAACAGTGGGTTTCGCAGGCAATGAAGCTCTGGAAACAGGGGGAGAGCGTCTATCTGTCCGGCCAGCAGGAAGATGGAACCCATGCGCAGACAAAGTATTTCCGCAGAGAGGAATATCTGCCAGTCAATACCATCGTTGAACTGGACGATAGAGAGTTCCGTGTGGATTCGGTCAACTTTGAACAGGGAACGGTCAGCTTGCAGGACATGACCCTTGCGAAAGAAGCCCGGTATCCGATCTTCCGAACGGAACCGCTGGAGTACATTCGGCATCTGTACGAACAGGCAGATGTACCGATGGAAGAAGCGGTTGAAATCACAGTCTTTACGGCTCTGCACAATGCGGGTGTGGCCTACGAGGATTTCTCCCCGGAGCAGATGGATGTGATCTATTCGGTGGCAGAAGCAGGCGGCGAGTTGGAAGAACTTCTGAATCCTGACTTCCCGCCAGAACAGATGCAGCTGATCGCAGATGTGCAGAACCGAACGGATGCCATCAGCCGTGCAGCAGCAGAGGAAGCCCTTGAACCGCTGACCCAGCAGCCTATGACCCCGGCAGAGGTCAACCATGCACGGCGGCAGCACAATCTTCCGCTGGACAGTGGAGCAGAAACAGAACAGCCTGCACAGCCCAAACAGAAACCTATTAACTTCCGTATTACGGACGATGATCTCGGCGCAGGAGGGCCGAAAACAAAGTATAAAGCCAATGTGGAAGCCATTCGGGTGCTGCAGACACTGGATGCAGAGCAGCGGCAGGCTACCGCAGAAGAGCAGGAGATACTTTCCCGGTATGTGGGCTGGGGCGGCATTCCGCAGGCGTTCGATGAAAACAACGCGGAATGGTCGAAAGAGTATGCCGAACTGCAGTCCCTGCTCACGGTAGATGAGTATAAGGAAGCCCGTGCCAGTACCCTGAATGCGTTTTACACTTCTCCTACGGTCATCAAGGCGATGTATGAAGCCCTGGGCAATATGGGATTGTCCAAAGGCAACGTACTGGAACCATCCTGTGGTGTCGGCAATTTCATGGGTCTGGTGCCGGACAGCATGGAGAAGATTCGGATGTACGGTGTGGAGCTGGACAGCATTTCAGGCCGCATTGCACAGCAGTTGTACCAGAAAAACAAGATTGCGGTGCAGGGCTTTGAAACAATGCAGTTCCCGGACAGCTTCTTTGACTGTGTTGTGGGTAACGTACCGTTCGGCAATTACAAAGTACCGGACAAGCGGTATGACCGCCACAATTTTCTCATCCACGATTATTTTATTGCGAAAAGTCTTGACCTTGTGCGTCCGGGCGGTGTGGTAGCGGTGGTAACGTCCAGCGGTACGATGGATAAGAAGGATTCCTCTGTCCGTGAGTACCTTGCCAACCGTGCCGATCTGGTCGGCGCAATTCGTCTGCCGAACAATGCGTTTCAGCGCAATGCCAACACGAGCGTGGTTGCTGACATCCTGTTTTTGCAGAAGCGTGACCGTGCAGCGGTAGAGCGGGCAGACTGGGTAGATCTCGGTGAAACACCGGAGGGCTATTCCATCAACCAGTATTTTGCAAAGCATCCTGAGATGGTGCTGGGCGAGATCACCACGGAAAGCACCCAGTACGGCAAGCAGGAAACTACTGTCAAGCCCATCGAGGGCGCAGACCTTGCCCAGCAGTTGAAAGAAGCGGTCAGCAACATCCATGCCACCATCACGGAGCCGGAAATCTCCGACGATGAACTGGATGTGCAGGAAGAACCCATTCCGGCAGACCCAAGTGTGAAGAATTTCAGCTTCACGAACGTGGACGGACAGATTTACTACCGCGAAAATTCCTTTATGAACAAGGTGGAACTGCCTGCCGTGACAGCAGAGCGAGTGCTGGGCATGATCGCTCTGCGGGAAACCACCCGAAAACTGTTGGATTGTCAGCTGCATGATGGCTCGGATGCGGAAGTACAGCTTTTGCAGAATGGACTGAAACAGCAATACACCGCATTTAAGGCGCAGTATGGCCTGATCAACAGCACCGCCAACAAGCGGGCGTTCCGACAGGACAGCAGTTATTGTCTGCTGGCATCGCTGGAAATTCTGGATGAGGAGAAGAATCTCAAACGACTGGCCGATATTTTTACAAAGCGCACCATCCGTAAGCCGGAACCTGTTACCTCAGTGGACACGCCCAGCGAAGCCCTGGCACTTTCCATTGGAGAAAAAGCAAAGGTGGATGTGCCGTTTATGGTGCAGCTCTGCGGTAAACCGGAACAGGAGATCACGGATGAACTGGCAGGTGCGATTTTCCGAAACCCTGTGACACAGCAGTGGGAAACCTCGGATGAATACCTGTCCGGCAATGTTCGTGAAAAACTGGCCACAGCAGAAACCTTTGCTGCAAACCATGCAGAGTATCAGATCAATGTGGATTACCTGAAACGGGTACAGCCCAAGGATTTGGATGCTTCAGAAATTGAAGTACGGCTGGGTGCGAACTGGGTGAAGCCGGAGTACATCACGCAGTTTATGAAGGAAGTGTTCAAAACACCGAACTACTATGCCGGGATTGACATTAAGGCAACCTATTCCGAAATTTCAGGTGCATGGAACATTTCGGGCAAGTCGCTGGATCGCGGCAATCCGCTTGTTACCAACACTTACGGAACCCTGCGCGTCAACGGCTATAAGCTGCTGGAGGATGCGCTGAATCTCCGCGATACCAAAATCTACGATACGATTCACGATGCGGATGGAGACCACCGTGTACTGAATAAGCAGGAAACCATGCTTGCACAGCAGGCACAGGAATCCATTCGGGAAGCGTTCAAGCAGTGGATTTTCAAGGATTTAGACCGCCGCGAGGATTTGTGTGCGACCTATAACCGGATTTTCAATGCGATTCGTCCCCGTGAATATGATGGCAGTCATATTCGTTTTGAAGGCATGACCCCGGAAATCTCTCTGATGCCACACCAGAAAAATGCGGTAGCGCACATTCTGTACGGCAACAATACGCTGCTGGCGCATTGCGTTGGTGCAGGCAAGACCTTTCAGATGATCGCTGCCGGCATGGAAAGCCGCAGACTGGGCCTGTCGCAGAAAAACCTCTATGTGGTTCCGAACCACCTCACAGAGCAGTGGGGCGCAGACTTCCTGCGGCTCTATCCCAATGCCAATGTGCTGGTGGCAACGAAAAAGGACTTTGAACCCAGCAATCGTAAGCAGTTCTGCTCCCGGATCGCAACCGGCGATTACGATGCCATCGTGATCGGTCATTCGCAGTTTGAGCGTGTGCCGCTCTCCCCGGAACGGCAGAAGGCTATTATCGAGCGTCAGATTGACGATATTACGCTGGCTCTGGCCGATGCCCGGAGTGAGGATAGCCGCAGTTTTACGGTCAAGCAGATGGAAAAAACAAAGAAAACGCTGGAAGCAAAGCTGCAAAAGCTGAACGACCAGACGAGAAAGGATGATGTGGTTACATTTGAGGAACTGGGTGTGGATCGTCTGTTTGTGGACGAGTCGCATTTCTATAAAAATATGTTCCTCTACACAAAAATGCGAAATATCGCAGGTATCGCCCAGACCGATGCACAGAAGTCCAGCGATATGTTTGCAAAGTGTCAGTATCTGGACGAGCTGACAGGCGGTAAGGGTGTGACCTTTGCAACCGGAACCCCGGTCAGCAATTCGATGGTGGAACTGTACACTATTATGCGGTATCTCCAGTACGACACCCTGCAGAAGATGGGGCTGAGCCACTTTGATGATTGGGCAGCATCCTTTGGTGAAACTGTTACGGCAATCGAGCTTTCCCCGGAAGGAACCGGCTACCGTGCGAAAACACGCTTTGCTCGGTTCTTCAATCTGCCGGAGTTGATTTCTCTGTTCAAGGAATCGGCAGATGTACAGACGGCGGATATGCTGAACTTGCCTGTGCCGAAAGCGGAGTACATCAACGAAGTGCTGAAACCGAGTGGAACGCAGGAAGAAATGGTGAGTTCCTTTGCAGACCGTGCCGAGGCTGTACGCAACGGCAGCGTGAATCCCAGATTCGATAATATGCTCAAAATCACGAACGATGGCAGAAAACTGGCACTCGACCAGCGGCTTATGAATGATATGCTGCCGGATGAGCCAGAGAGTAAAGTGAATCGCTGTGTGGACAATGCGTTCAAGGTCTGGGAAGAATCTGCCCCGGATAAGGGAACACAGTTGATTTTCTGCGATTTATCGACACCAAAAGCCGATGGTACATTCAACGTCTACGATGATGTGCGGGAGAAGCTGGTGGCGAGAGGTGTTCCCCGTGAAGAAGTGGCATTTATTCACGAGTATAACACGGAAACCAAAAAGGCAGAGCTTTTTGCAAAGGTGCGCGCTGGACAAGTTCGTATTCTGATGGGGTCTACGCCGAAACTTGGCGCAGGAACCAATATTCAGGATCGGCTGATTGCCCTGCATCATCTGGATTGCCCGTGGAAGCCGTCTGACCTAGAACAGCAGGAAGGACGTATTCTCCGGCAGGGAAACCGGAATAAGCAGGTAAAAATCTATCGTTACGTCACTGAAAATACGTTTGATTCGTATATGTGGCAAATTCTGGAAAATAAGCAGAAGTTCATAAGCCAAATCATGACTTCTAAATCGCCTGTCCGTGCCTGCGATGATGTGGACGACACCGCGCTGTCCTATGCCGAAATTAAGGCACTGGCAACCGGCAATCCCTACATCAAGGAAAAGATGGACTTGGATATTCAGGTCAGCAAACTGAAGCTGCTGAAAGCCAATCACACCAGTCAGATTTATAGTCTGGAATCCGATATTGCGCGTCGCTATCCACGAGAAATTACTGCGACACAGGGTCAAATCGAAGCACTGAAAACGGATATGGAAGCGGCAAAACCGCTTCTGGCGCAGGATAAAGACCACTTCTCTATGGAAATCAGCGGCAAGGTGTACACCGAACGCAAGGAAGCGGGTGCAGCCATTATCGAGGCTTGTAAGGCTTTGAAGGCGGCTGGTACCGAGGGCAGAATCGGCAGCTACGGTGCGTTTGAACTGCATTCCCGGTTTGACAACTTCGATAAGGTGTTCCGCTTGTCCATCAAAGGCGCGTGGAACTATTCGATGGAAGTCGGCAAAGACGCGCAGGGTAATATCCTGCGCGTTACTAATGCACTGGCAGGCATCGAAAGAGCATTGCCGCAGGTGGAACGCAGACTGGAAACCTTGGAACAGCAGTTGGCGCAGGCAAAGGAAGAAGCCAAACGTCCTTTCGCGCAGGAAGCAGAATTGGCCGAAAAATCTGCGCGCCTTGCGGAGCTGAACTCTCTGCTCAACATGGATGAAAAGGGTAGTGAGGATGCGCTGGGCGTGGATGAGGATGCAGCCGAAACGGAAGTGGCAGACAGGCCGCATCAGCCTGCGAACTATGCAGGTCGCGTTGCAGAGTGCATTGCGGACAATGTGCGGAAACCCTCTGTACTGGCACAGCTTCATGCAAAACAGGCAGAGCGCAGTGCAGAACCGCAGAAATTCCAGAAGCGGAAAAGTCATAATATGGAACGGTAAATAGGATAACCCCGTTAGATCTCTGCAAGGAATCTAACGGGGTGTTTTTGAACAAGGAGGGCATTTGCTGACATTAACACCGATCAATCTGAAAACGGCAAACGCATTTGTCCAGCAGTATCACCGCCACCATAAGCCGACACGAGGGCATAAGTTCTCCATCGGCGTATCGGAAAATGGTGCGCTGGTGGGCGTTGCTATCTGCGGCAGACCCGTGGCGCGGCGGCTGGACGATGGCTACACGCTGGAAGTCAACCGCTTGTGTACGGATGGAACGCCGAACGCCTGCAGCATCCTGTATGCGGCGGCGTACCGTGCAGCACGGGCAATGGGTTACAACAAAGTGATCACCTACATTCTGGATACGGAAAATGGAGCATCTCTGAAAGCTGCCGGGTACACCTGTGAGGGCAGAGCCGGAGGCTTGGAATGGAACGGCGCGAAGGCACCGAAACAGGCTGACCAATATCCGCGCCAGATGAAAACACGATGGGTCAAGAAAAAGGAGGGCTTGCATGGCAGTTGACCGCAAACAGCAGATGAAAGAAATCACGGAACGGCTGGAGCAGGGCGTAAAGGACATTTTTACATCGGAAATGTACACGACGTACCTGCGCACGATGACAAAATTCCACAATTACAGCTTCAACAATACGCTGTTGATCGCTATGCAGCGGCCTGATGCCACACTGGTGGCAGGGTTTAACGCATGGAAGAATAAGTTCAACCGTTACGTCAAAAAAGGCGAAAAGGGCATCCAGATCATTGCTCCGGCTCCCATCAAGGAAGTGGAAGAACGCGAGAAAATCGACAAGGATACGGGCCTGGCTGTGCTGAACGAAAACGGTGAACCGGAAATGGAACGTGTGGAGTATGTGGTTCCGCGCTTCCGAGTGACGACGGTTTTTGATGTTTCACAGACCGATGGGGAACCGATTCCATCGCTGGAAGTGAACGAACTGACGGCCAGCGTCAAAGACTATGCGCTGCTTACGGCGGCAATCGAGCAGGTATCTCCTGTGCCGATGCGGTTTGATGAAATCAAAGGGGATGCCAAAGGCTATTACAGTGATGCAGACAAAGAAATCTGCATTCAGGTCGGCATGGGCGAGAGCCAGACCATAAAAACGATGATCCACGAGGTTGCTCATGCGATGCTGCACAACAGCGATTTGATGGAGCAGAGCGGCGAAGAAAAAGACAGGCTCACGAAAGAAACCGAAGCCGAAAGCATCGCTTTTACGGTATGCTCGGCTCTGGGCATTGATACATCCGATTACTCTTTTCCGTATGTGGCAAGCTGGGCCAGCGGCAAGGAGATGAAGGAACTGAAAGATTCGATGGATACGATTCGATTGACCGCAGCTGACTTTCTGGAAAAGCTGGAAGCGGCAGTCGCGGAAAGGAGCGCAGAGCGCATGACCGTGATGCAGTATGCGGAAAAGTTGATTGCCAATAAGGAGCAGGAAAAAACGATTTTTGATGATGAGCAGCGAAATCTCATCGTAAATTTTGCTTTCAAGCTGGATGATCGGGCAGCAACGGAAGAACTGGTGAACGGTCTGGCGGCTGCACTGGCCGAGGATGACAAAGAAGAAGCCAACCGTCTGATGTACGAAGCACAGGAGAAGATCGAAAATCTGCCGGATAGAATGATTGGCCTTTCAGAGATGCACGACTATGGTTATCGGAAGGACGATATGCTGCCGCTGATGAAAGAAGCTGCGTTGGAATGGCATCGGGCTGGCGAGAAAATCTATCCTCTGTTTTCGGATGGAACGGCAGGCGAGTTTGCCAGCAAGGAGCAAATCGCACAGCATGACGGTATTTTCGGTATCCGAACGGATGCATGGCAGAGTGTTCTGCTGGAACAGCAGGAAAACTATCTGGAAGATGATTTTACATATCCGCAGTTCCCGTTTTCGCCCATCACCAGAGAACAAGCCCTGCAGCTGTACGATGAGGGGAAGCAGATCTACTTAGTCCGCACAAGTCTGCGGCCAACGATTGTCACGGAACGCGCAGAAATTGAGCGTGGAAGCGATGTGTTCCAGATCGCAACGGCAGACCTGAAACTGGAACATAGCCGAGAGGAATCTCTGCTGCAGGGCAGTGAGAAACAGTTCGGCATTTATCAGATTACAGAGCGTGACCCGGAACACGACTACCGCTTTATGGGGCTGGACTATGTGCAGAAGAAAGGCATGACGGTTTCCCGTGCAGATTATGACCTGATTTATGCCGCACCGCTTACGGACAAGGATACGCTGGATGGCATTTATGAGCGGTTCAATATCCAGCGCCCGGCAGACTTTACAGGGCATTCGCTGTCGGTCAGCGATGTGGTGGTACTCAATGATGGCAGTACGGTCAAAGCTTACTATGTGGACAGCATCGGCTTTGCTGAACTGCCGGAATTTTTCAAGGAAAGGAATGTGGATTTGCAGAAAGAAACTCTCTTAAACGAAGAACTACAGGAAATCGAAATCTTTGATAAGCCGGGCCTTTTCAGCAATGGCCGACTGAGGGATGAAGATGTGCCGGAGGGTTTATATCGCTATGATCTGCGCGGTTCGGACTATGACCCAGGCCAGCCCATTACAGTGGAGAAAACTGTGGTGGTGAACCATGCGGCATCTGTTCTGATGGCCGAAGAACTTGACCTTGGTGCAGAGGGGCGGCTGGAACTTGGCGAGGAAGGGCTGAACTTCACAGGCGCGGAGTTGACCGTGCGAGAGTTTATGGAGGAACAGCAGCAGAAAAGAAGTGGTTTGATCCACGGCGATTCCTACCACATCGCAGTCGAGGGGCATATCGGCACATGGTACGCCATTGATGAAACGGAAATCGGCGGCGAGAAGTTCTTCCTGCTGGAGCATGAGGAACACGGCGATATGGCGGCCTGCGTTGCAGTCAATGAGCAGGGCAAGCTGGTGGCAGAGGATTTGTGGAACGGCTTCGATGAAGATTTTCAGGAAGCAGTGCAGAAATACTTCTCTGAAAAATGGAATATGCCGAAAAAAGAAGATGTGGTATCGGAGATCATTGAAAAGGCTGCGCCGGTGCCGGACAACAGCGCACAGGACTATTCGGATGTGCCTGTCTACTATGAGCCGTTCAGCTATGCCAAAGAAAATGACGAGGTGGATTTATACCGTACATCCTATCGGCTGAACAGCGAGTGTAAGCAGGCAATCCATGAAGCAATTGCGGACAATTATGATGGGATGTACCTTGGCGATGATGCAGTCGATCAGGTGGTGCGGCAGTACGGCATGGAGCGTGTGGGCTACATTCTGGCGAACACTCTGCACCATAAAAGCTACGATGGCCGCTTTTCTCACGGCAATAAGGAATGGGCAGAGCAGGTCAGAACCCCGGAGCATAATGCAGACCGCATGACCTTCCGCACGGATTGGGTGGTTGACACCCACCCGGCTATTCTGGATGGCTTTGTGACGATGTTCCGAAAAGAACTGGAAGCACGGAAAGAACAGGAGCAGCCTTTCGTAAAGCAGTTCTATGTGGTCGAAAATTTGCAGGCTGCGCCTTTGAAAATTGAGCGGTTCGGAAATCTCGACGATGCAATGTCGCAGTATCAGGCACTTCCGAACCATTACATGAAAGCCTTGGGCGTGGAGAAGAATCCTGATCCTCTGCCTGGTTCGCTGGATATTTTGCAGTGCAGGAACGGCATTGACACCATCGTAGAGGACTACAAAACGGTTCCGGGCTGGGATAACCCGTATATCCAGAACCATGTTGTCCATCCGTTGCAGGGGGCGTTAGCCGTGCAGGATGTGGAGCTGTCCTATGAATTGCCGGATGCCTATTTCCACATCCAGACCTGTGAGGATGGTTTCGACTATACCTTATATAATAAGGACTTCACGGAGCGGGACGGCGGTGTCCTTGAAACAGATGGAGATAAGTCTGTGCAGGAGGCTATGACGGAGCTGCTGGCAGAGTTTGGCTGCGATGCAGCAGAGGGTAAAGTCATGGACGCGGCAGAACTGCGGGAACAGGCTGATATGGTGGCAGAGCAGCAGGCAGAAGTTTTGAAAGAAAAACTCGCCGCAGAAAGACCTGCGCCGGAGGAAACACTCAGCTTTTATGTTGCGGAGTGTTTGGAGTTCACGTTTGCGGGAGAGTTCCACGATCATCTGACAATGGAAGAAGCCTTGGAAGCCTATGACAAGATTCCGTCCGAGCGGATGAATGCTGACAAGTGCATTGGATTCTGCATCGAGGAAGATGGCGGCTTTGTTGGAATGTATGAGCTGGTCGTGAACGATAAAGTGCAGCGCGAGAACATCAATTCCATCAACTACTTCAGGGATGATAAGCTGGTGCAACGGGCTATCTCTGACATGGAAAAGCTGATGGCGGCACGGCAGCAGAGCAAGGAGCAGGAACGCAGCAGTACGAAAAAGTCTGTTCTGGATGCCCTGCGCAGTCTGAAAGCCAAGAAACAGGAGCAGCCTGCACAGGAACAGGATAAGCCGAAGAAAGCGAAAAAGAAAGGGATGGAGTTATGAGCAATGTGCGTTTTGATGAACTGGAATTGATGCTGATGGCGATGTTTGAGCAGCCGACACTCAAAGATACGATTCAGGTGTTGAAGGAGGTTCAGCCGCTTGTGGCAGAGGATGCAGAGATGTCTGCGCTTGTCCAGCAGACCATCCCGAAGATGCAACGGTTGACTGAGCCACAGTTCAAGGGGCTGGAGCTGGAATGGCATAGGCCGGAGGAGCCGGAAAAGGAGAAAACGTAAAATGATAAACCAGTATAGAGTTTTCCAAATCAAAGAGGTGCATCATCAGCATTGGGCAAAATCCTATGCACAGCAGGTAGAGGACGGGTTTCTGATTCATCATCAGAATTACCAGAGTGCTTACAAAGGAAAGCCTGCACCCAGCGATACGCCGATGACAGCCCGGAAGCGGCTGGAAGAAAAGCGACCAAACACATTTGTTGGACGGTCGTTTGGTGTTGGCGATGTGATCGTATGGGATGAAGAAAAGGGACGTAAGTTTTTCTACGTCGATAAAGAGGAATTGGTAGAGTTCGGTGGCTTTATGGATGCTGATGCAGCCGGAAACACTGTCGTCTACATGGTTCCCAATTATCAAATTGATGGAAAAACTGGAACGTGGCTTCCGTATGACAGCGAAGTTGTCGAGGGAGTTTGCTTCTTTATGATGCGTAACGAGCAACGTAAAGATGCCGTTTCTCCAATCGTGGTAGATAGCAAAGGTGTATTTGTGACGGATGCACCGAACGGCTTTGAAAATGTTCGTGCGGTTCTTGCGGAATATGTTCATCGTGCTGAAAAAAAGCAGCAGGATATGACCGAACATGAGAAATGCTTGACAAATGGAACGTATGAACGTGCGCGGGAATCCGGCACAGAGCAGAATTACGACATGATAGATGGTTGCGTGAATAATGTGCCGAAAAAGCCACGGCGCATTGGTGGCAGATGGTCGGTGCTGGATCGGCTGCATATCAAGCAAGCAGAGCGGAAACAGAAAGAGCAGACTCAGCAGCAACAGCATGAGCGAAGTCGTAGAAATTAAAAATCCGTTATGATGTAGAGTGGTGGTTCCCCTAAAAGGAACTGCCACTCTTTTTTTATTGAAAGGTCTTGCTATTTGTAAAATGGTTGTACATAATAGAAAAAATAAGGAAATGGGGGAAACCAAGGTGCAGGGCTGCGAAGAAAAAGAAAAAGTTCTTCTGCTATGGGAACGGGCATTAACGCTGTTTTATGAGAACGATACAGAATTATTTGTTACGGGGGCGCAGGAACGAACGATTGCCGGCAAAATCGCAATGCACATGGATAAAATCTATCGAGAAATCTTCCCGATGCCAGAATTGGTGATTGATATTGAATATAATCGCATGGACACTGGCATAAAACCTAAATATCCGGGAAGTGAAGATAAAAAGAAAAGATGGACGGCACCAGATATTGTTTTACATAAAAGAAGAAGTATCAACTATAACATTTTTTGCTGTGAGATGAAGAAAGCATCTAAACCGGGACAGGGCGATGCGCGCAAAGTAAAAAGACTTGTACGCCATATAAACTACCATTTTGGGATTGACCTGTATAAAATAAATAGAACCGAGGCAAGGTTTACACTGTATTATCTGAGAACTGGCTACAAGCAATGCCAAAAAGAAGAATACTTTTTCAACCGTAAAACCAATCAAATTGAGCCATTGAAAGTATAGAAACAAAAGAGAGCAGGTACAAGACTTCATGGAAGAAAGGTCTTGTACCTGCTTTTCCGTTTGTATCAAATAGATTGTTCGTAGCTGCGCTTTGGCTGGGTACGGCTGTGCTGCTGCGTGTGTTCCGTTTCAAGAATCATATCAACATTCCTGCAAGCGGTTTGCAGTTCGTGGTAGTAATCTTTGAAATAGATGTAGCTTTCGTATTGTGCGGTTCGAGCAGAAAGCAACTTTTCCTTTTCTGCACGTAAATTTTTCATCGTGGGAATTGTGCCATTCGTGGAATTGCGTTTCAAGAATTGAACGGCTTCTTCGTATCTGGCAATTTCATCCTGATGTGCAGAACGGTACATCTTCTTGTTGCCCGCCTGCAAAAATTCTTTGTATGTAGCCTTTGTGGAAAGATACTGCCCCAGATAGTGAATCTTCTCATTCAGCAGCTTTAAGTCGGCATCGGTAGATTTGGCGGTGTTGCGGGCATCTGACATTTTGGCAGATAATTCATTGCGCGCTTTTTTCAAATCATCGTAGCTGTCGTAGCCGTGCTGCTGTACATAGACGATGGTATTTGCCATCTGCTGCAAATTGGAAATTTTGACTTTCTGAGCATAGGCGCGACTTTGCTGGGCTTTTACGCAGTCCTGCAAATTCACTACCAGACGAAGATTGGACTTGATATAGAGAACGGCAATGGGGTCAGCAACACTCCATTGCTGTTTTTCTTTTGCAGCGGTGATCGCGTTACTTTCAAAAAGCGTCAGAAGATGTTCACGGTCAAAACTGGTTCCCAGCGTTCTGGCAGAGATGTGTTTTTCTCTGTCCGGGAGAAGGTAACTAAATCGACCACGGTGGTCTTTTACCAAAATGTTAGATTCGGTTTGGAGCAGGCGGCAGAATTCTTCAAAAGATTTTGCTTTCTTCGCCGCAGCAGTAATGGCATCGCGCAGTTTATCTTTCTCCGTTTGAAATTTGGTTTTCATGGGAGTGAAACCCTCTGTAATAAGCTCAGCGTTCAACTTGTCCAGATTGATCTGCCCACGCTGTTTAGCATAATACTCCTGCTGTGTAATTTTGTTGACAGACGGGGAAAGCAAATCGACCTGATTGAGATTTTCCCTCAAGCAGATATTCATAAGAGATTGCTGTAAATGCTTTAGGTAATCTTTCGTCAGATGGTGTTTGTAGCCCGCCTTACAGTCGATGAGCCGTTCCATAAAGGGCTGCTGCGGAACATCCAGCTTTCGCAGACTGTTGATTACGATATGCACATGGATATTGCCGCTGCCGTTGTGACCGTCCAGGTGGGTGCAGACCAACGCCTGATGCCCCGGAAAGTTGGCTTTTACATATTCCATGCCGATGGCCTGCGCCTGTTCACCAGTCAGTCCACACTCGTCTTTGTCGGCAGGATCGAAGCTGATGAGGTAGTGGTGCGTCTTGATTTCATTGTAATTTTGATTCTTGTGGTACTGCGCATTAAGCATTTCGCACTCCACATCAAAAAGTTCCGGCTCACAGTTTATGCCCTCCAGAAGAATATCTCGGCGGAGTACCCAGTTCCCGTTTGCATCCAGCAGGGGTTTCTTCAGAACTTCGTCATGCTCATATTTCAAATAGTCGAGTGCCGCGCCATAGTCTGCACTTTTACCCGCGACGTGTTTTAAGATTGCCACGATAATCACCTGCCAGTCCTGCAATTTCTTTCCGCATAGCGCGAAGGTCGGTCATGCAACGATTGATTTCTTCCAGCATGGCACGAGATTGGATGCCGCCGCTGTTGAAAAAGGCTGCAATTTGGTTCAGGTTATTTCCGATATGGGAAAGCTGTCTTGCAAAATCTCGCAGTTCTGCAATGTCGGCAACGATGTTGTAATGAACGTGAAGTTTTTCGGTTATGGCCTGTTTCCTTACATAAACGGCAACGGGATAGCCAGCCTGTTCAGCAGAACATGAAACCAGTGCGTACTCCACATCGGTAAAACGAACCATTACATTCTTAGTCCGTCTGATACTTTCGTCTTTTTTTGGCCGAGCCATAGTGTGATCCTCCTGCATTTTATAGTTGCGAAGCAATTCCCGATAAGCCGTAGGCGTTCGGTTGCGAACACATTCATGTGGAGCCAGATAGCCAAAATCCGAGATTTTGTGCGTACCGTGGGAATGGGGAACGGAATCCCCATCAAGGTTGCCAAGAACGAAAAATCACGAAAGTGAGTTTTGAGTTACCATAGGCGAATCTTGCTCTAAGACAGAAAAAGACCTGTCTTTTACCGTATGCCGCAGACCTATCAAAAGAAGTCCTTCTATAAATAGGAATCCGCAGCCCCGATTTGGAATACACTTTTCAAATTTTTTTGAAATTTTTTCAAAAATTGTATTCCAAAATGCCCTTCTGGATTCCTATTAGTAAAGGGAGGATTGATTTCATGAAGCAGAAAGAGCGTTTTGATGAAAAGCCTAAACAGGAACATACGGAGCCTGTGCATCACAGAAAAGCCATCATCAAGGGCATCACCGTATATGAATCGTTCCGGCCAGAGGGCAGCGAACTGTGGGATTGCCTGCTGCAGAGTATGGGAAAGCACTGAAAAAGAAATTTTGAAAAATGTGCGCAGCAGCTTGATTTTAGTGTCACAGCTTGGTAAAATACAGACGGGTTAAGTGAATAGTGCAATCAAAAGCCATTAACTTTCTGGATTTTACCATGCAATTTGCGTGGAGACAGGAGGTTTAATGGCTTTGTTTTTTTACAAGGAAAAGAATAAAGACATACGGGCAGCGGCCTATCTGAGATTGTCCATCGAGGATGGTGACAAGGCCGAGAGCAACAGCATCGGCAATCAGAGAGAACTGATTCGGGATTTTGCTGCAGAACGGCCAGGACTGCATTTGGTCGAAGAATACGCTGACGATGGCTATACGGGAACCAACTTTGAACGTCCGGGCTTTAAGCGGATGATGGAGGATATTAAATCCGGCAAAATCAACTGCATCATCGTCAAGGACTTATCCCGCCTTGGTCGTAATTACATCGAGATGGGAAAATATCTGGAACAGATTTTCCCGATGATGGGGATTCGGTTCATCGCCATCAATGACAACTATGATAACGCCAACGCCGAGAGCAACGATTCGGACAACATTGTGGTTCCGTTCAAGAATCTACTGAATGATTCCTACTGCCGGGATATTTCCATTAAGGTGCGCAGTCAGTTGGACATGAAACGGCGCAAAGGAGAGTTCATCGGCGGCTATGCTATCTATGGTTATTGCAAAGACGAACGGAATAAAAACCGTCTGGTGGTAGACGAGTATGCGGCAGATGTTGTTCGTTCTATCTACCGCAGAAAACTGGAAGGTATGAGCGCACAGGCGATTGCCGAACAGCTGAACAGCGAGAATGTGCTGGCCCCCAGCGAGTACAAACGGCTGTGCGGTCTGAACTATCACAGTGGCTTCAAAGCTGGCACTCATGCGAAGTGGCAGGCAATTCAGGTACTTCGGATTCTGAAAAATGAAGTCTACACCGGGACGATGGTGCAGGGCCGACGGCAGAAAATCAATTACAAAATCAAGAAAATTCGGGATGTGGAAGAATCCGGCTGGATCAGAGTTCCCAATATGCACGAAGCAATCATTCCGCAAAAGCTGTTCGATACGGTGCAGGAAGTTTTGAAGCTGGACACCTGCGCATCGAAAGGCCAGCAGACTGTAAATCTATTTTCGGGCATCGTTCGCTGCGGCGGCTGTGGACAGAACATGGTGCGGCGTACCGTATCAAAAAACGGAAAGAAATATATTTATCTGCACTGCGTCACAAACCACAACGGTCTGGGCTGTTCCTCGCATCTTATCAGCGAAAGTAAGTTGGAAGAGGTGGTGCTGGCCGCATTGCAGGGAAAGATCCAGCAGATCAGTGGACTGGAACATCGGCTTGATGAAATCAATGAGATCCCCAAGAATGAACGCAGACTGAAATCTGTGGAAGAACATCTGAAAATGTTGGAGCAGGAAGAACAGAAATACCAGACCTTGCGCCGCCAGCTTTATGAGGATATGAGCAGCGGTATTGTCAGCAAGGAAGAGTATAAGGAGTTCAGCCATTCCTTTAATGAAAAGGTTGAAGCTATCCGTAAGGCCAAAGCAGAAATGAACAGCCAGAGGGATTGTCTGAACAATCTGGATGTGGAACATCTGCCGTGGATTGAAGATTTCAAGTCCTACCAAAACCTGACAAGTCTGAACCGCCGCGTTCTGGTGGAACTGGTAGAGAGCATCACCGTCTATGATAAGGAACACATTCATATCCAGTATCGGTTCGATCAGGAAATTCGCAATGTGCTGGAATATTGCAGTAGTGTTCCGGCAGCAGAAACGGAGGAAAGTGCAGTATGAAGTGTGTAAGCTATACCCGGACACTTCCTTGGAAGAACCATCAAAGTAAACTGACGATTGCCGAGCAGAATCAGCGCATTGCGGCATATCTGGCGGAACATAAAGAGCTGGATTTGCAGAAAAAGTATTCTGACCGCAAGAACGATGAAAAGGCGCGCGCCGCGTTCGACCAAATGACCAATGATGGCGTAGAGCGAAAATTTGATTGCATTATTGTGGCATCCATGTATTACTGTGGGCCGGATTTCCCGGCGGTACGGCAGGCAATCAAGGAAACGCTCTATGCAACGGGCATCGACCTGATCGTGCTGGAGGAGGGTTTGGATACCAGAGCCGTCAGCCGAAAAGAAGTCGAGGACTATTTTGAAGCAAAACGCTGTGAGATGCACGCGGAAATCATGTTTGCGTGGAGAAAGAAACAGGGCGCAGGATTCCGGCTGACAAACTCTGTTCCGTTTGGTTACATCCGCAGGAATGGCGAAAGCAACATGATAAAGGATGAAGAAGTGGCTCCTTATTTGAGCGAGGCTTTTTCCAGATATGCGTCCGGTCGAAAAATGCGTGATATTGCAAAGTGGTTAAATGAGCAGGGCGTGGAACCCCCCATGAAGCACAAAAAGAGAATTTTGGGAAAACCTTATGATGAGGAACCAGACCAGTGGACAACGGATATGCTGAGGTGTTTATTCCGAAACCCGACTTATACGGGTGCGGCGGCAAATGGAAGCCGCCAGATCATTGCAGAAAACTGCCATGAACCATACATAACCAAAGAACAGTTTCATGCGTTCCCGTGCAATCTGCGCGAGGGCGAAAACAAAATCTCCATTCGGAAAAGCTACAAAAAGCCGAATCCGCTGGCAAAGCACATTGTCTGTACCTGTGGACGCGCACTTTGCTGGCACAAGGATAAGAAAACAGGGGAGGAACTTTTCTATTGCCGTTACTGCCGCGCACACAAGGAAAACGGAAAGAATCTGAAAGTTCCGGCAGCTACCATTTATAAAAATGTGATGGATGCTCTGGAACTGGAACATCTGGAAGAAGAAAAGCTGGCTGCGGCGATTCAGCAGGGAGCAGGCAAGAAAGCGATTGAGGTCGTCCGGGCCGAGAGGTCTGTGCAGATGAAGTCCGTTCTGGCTGAACTGAATATGGAACAGTTTCGCCGTGTGCCGCTGTATGAAAGTTATATGGCAAATGAAATCACCGAAGATCAGTACCATGCGGAACTGATGGACTATGAAGAAGCGCATCGGAAATTGAATGAACAGCTTACAGCAATTATGGAGGATACGCTGGTATGGGAACGGGCATTGAGCCTGCGCAATCCATGGATTCAGCAGATGGCACAGTATAAGGCCCCGGAGGAACTTGACCGCAGTTTTGTGAAAAAGTATATCGAGCAGGTCACGGTTACATTACTGGGCGATGGACAGGCAGAAATCGGCTTGACAATGAAAACGTATGAATGGAAGCAGATGCTTGGTCGGATAGAGATGGAGGAAACAGACGATGGCACGAAAGAGTAGAAAGAATCTCCCGCAGCCGGAACAGGCGGCAGCTTCCGTGCTGCTGCCGGAGCTGGAAGAAGCAAAAATACCAGCAGCAATCTATGGGCGGCTTTCTGTTGAGGATGAAGAAAAAGAAGAAAGCATGGAAACGCAGATCGCGCTGGTGCAGGATTATATCAATCGCAGCAGTGAACTGAGTTATGTGGACACCTACTTCGACAATGGTTTTACGGGAACGAATTTTAAGCGGCCTGCATTTACCCGCCTGATGAACGATGTGCGGCAGAAGAAAATCAAGTGCATTGTGGTGAAGGACCTCTCGCGCTTTGGTCGCAACTATCTGGAAGCAGGATACTATATCGAAACGGTGTTCCCATTTTTGGGGATTCGATTGATTGCTGTTACAGATAATTTTGACAGTACGCGCAAAGAGGACATGGAAAGTCTGGCTCTCCCGATTCGGAATATGGTCAACGCAATGTACGCGAAAGACATATCCAAAAAGATATGGACTTCTTTGCAGCGTAAGAAAGAAGCAGGCTATGCAGTCGGAAACGATGCTCCGTATGGCTATATTCGGAACCCCGTGACAAAGCGTAATGAAATTGACCCGGAAGCTGCATTTTATGTGCAGTTGATTTTCCAGTGGGAACTGATGGGTGTACCTATTTTTGAAATTGCTCGACGAATGACATTGCTGCAGGTTCCGACTCCACGGGAGTGGCATAGAAAAATGGTTGAGGGAAAAGAAGTACTTACCTTTAAAAAGTGGGGCGTAACCACGATCCGGCACATCTTGGAAAATCAAACCTATGTGGGCGATACCATCAACAATAAAAGTACACAGAAGTTATTCGCAGGACAAGACAAGCGCGACCTTCCGAAAGAACAGTGGTATGTGGCAAAGAACACACATCCGGCCATCATCGCAAGGGATGATTTTGAAAAGGTGCAAAAAATCTTGGACAAGAATCGAGCGGTATTCCATACCGTAAGAGCAAAGTCGGAGCAGATTCGGACAGAATATCAGAATGACCTTGCAGGAATGGTGTTTTGTGCAGACTGTGGCAGACCGATGGAGTTTGAACGACTGCCGCATGGAGCGGAAGAAAGTAAAAAGGTCTGCTATTACATCTGCAAGGCGCGGCAGGCCGACGATAAGTGCATCGGCCACCAGATTACAGAAAAGTTGCTGAAAGCCTTGATAATGGATCAGCTGCACCTGTTTATTACACAACTTAGTGATAGGCGCAAGGTGGTAGAAGAACTGCGAAAAATTGAAGATGTGCAAAATCCTGTCTACCGCGCAAAGGGCGAAATAATGAGCCTGACCGATAAAGTCAGTCAGATGGCAAAGAAACGGGAACAGCTTTATGCGGACTATGTGGCTGGTGTGGTGGATTCCGAAGATTACCAACTGATTCGGGAAGATTATTCCAGACAATATGATGGCCTGCGAGCCGCGCTGCAGGAAGCGGAGAACAAAAAAGTTCAGGTAGAACAGCAAATCGAAGAATACCTGAATATGACTTCTCATTTGGAAGAACATCTGGACAACTTTGAATTTGACATTCAGTTGGTAAAATCCCTTGTGCAGAAAATCGAAGTGAGTGCGGACAAGCGGATTCGGATTGTTTTCGGATTTCGGGATGTGTTTACAGAACTTGGAAAGGAGAGTGCAGAAACATGATTGCAGCGTATCAGCGCATTTCAAGGGCTGATGGCGATTTGGGCAAAGATGGCAAGGATAAGAGCAACAGCATTGAGAACCAGAAAGAACTAATCCAACGGTATATCTCCTGCAAAGAAAGTCTGCAAAATGTGCCTGTGATGGATTTTGTAGATGATGGCTACACAGGCAGCAATTTTGACAGACCTGGATTCCAGCAGATGATGGATGGTGTACGCAATGGCAAGATTGATACCATCATCGTGAAAGACCTTTCCCGTTTTGGCCGTGATTATATCGGTGTGGGTGAGTACATGGAGCAGATTTTTCCCCTGCTGGGTGTCCGGCTCATTGCCATCAATGATAACTATGACAGCAATAATTATAAAGGTACAACGCTGGGCATGGATGTGATTGTCAGTAATCTGGTAAATACCATGTACTGCCGGGATGCAGGAAAGAAACTGCGGACTGCCAATCAGGTCAAGTGGCGTAAAGGCATCACAACGGCATCTGCTGCACCGTTCGGCTATCAGTTTGACCCGGACAAAAAGGGCGCATTTATCGTTGACCCGCCAGCAGCAAAAATCGTGCGGCGCATTTTTGATCTTGCGATTTTAGGATTGGGAACGCGAGAGATAGCGATGATGCTCAATGACGAAAATGTTCCTGTGCCGAGCGTATATAACAAAGAAAATAAGGCGTATGGCAAAGAAACGACCTATACCATTGCCCCAGTGATTCTGTGGGACAGTTCTCGCGTTTGGAAAATCCTCACGGCGTATGTGTACACCGGGGCGATGGTTTTGGGCAAAACCAAAACTCTGATTTCTGGCAAAAGCATTGTCCGAACAGTCCCCAAAGGACAGCAGTTTATTACAGAGGGAACCCATGAAGCAATCGTCGGCCGGGAAGAATTTGAAAAGGCGCAGCTTGTCATAAAGAGCAACAGCCATAAAGTGTTGATGGGCGGTGTGGACTTCCCACTGAAAGGAAAAGTCCGCTGCGGAAATTGCAGGCGAGTGATGGCGCACAATTTCAAACAGGCTGTTCCAACATTCTGGTGCAGAGAAGGACTGGAACTTGTGGGGCAAACTCAATGTACATCCGAAGTCTTTCAGGTCAGTGACATTGAAAATGCGGTTTTTCAAGCACTTAAAAAGGAACTCTCCCTGCTTGATGTCCTCTATGGAGATATTCAAAAGGAAGAACAAGGATTGAAGGAAGCCCACAAAAAGGCAAGCCGCCGCAAAACTCTGATGGAGCAGGAACTTAAAAATCTGAAAGGGGAGAAGATGCGGATGTATGAGGAATATGCAGCAGGAACGCTCTTACTGGATACTTACAAGCAGAAAAAGCAGGAGTGTGATAGACGAATTTCAGAGGTACAAGAGCAAATTGAACAATCCAAAGTGGAAGAATCCACCAAGAGCATTGTGCCGGGAACTGTGCGCGCAGCGGCAGAGCAGGCAGAAAACTTTTTGAATGGAACGCGGCTTACGGCAAGTATGGTGTCGGCGTTCATTGAGAATGTCTTTGTATATGATGGCGGGCGCATTGTGGTACGGTTCAAATATGAGCAGAGCATTCAGGATGCTGTAAAAGCGTTACACACAGGTTAAAGTTTGAAAAGGCTGAGTTGTCCATGTTGTAACATCAAAGAGTGTGTTATAATATGGGCAACAAAACGGCCGGAAAGAGGACATTATGAAAGCGATTCGATGGCTGTTAAAATTAGTGCTGGTGATGATAACCCTGCCGCTGATTCTTGCTGTGTGGCTGGCAAAATGGTTTGTGGTATTTCTGCATCACTGTTCGGCATGGTTTTTCTATCTGCTGGGCAGTGTGCTATTGGTAACGGCGATGCTTTCGTTCCTGATGCAGCAATCACAGGGGATGGAAGCACTTCAAATGCTGATTGGTGGATTCGTGATTTTTATGATACCGCAGGTGGTCGGCAGCGTGATCGTGCTTCTGGAACTGGCGGCAGTAATGCTTCGGCAGGCATGGTACATATAAAATAGGGAGGCGTACAGATAGTGAAATTGGCGGCGATTCATCATGTGGCGATTATCGTTTCTGACTATGAAAAGTCGAAAGATTTTTATGTGAACAAACTGGGCTTTGCAGTTGTAAGAGAAAACTTCCGCAAGGAGCGGAATGACTGGAAACTGGATTTGTGTGTCGGTGATGGAGCCGATGCGATTGAACTGGAAATTTTTGCAGAGCCGAACCCACCCAAACGTGTAAACAGGCCGGAAGCCTGCGGTCTGCGGCATCTGGCGTTCCGGGTGGAGAATGTGGAAGCTACCGTGGAAGAACTTGCGCAGATGGGAATTGAATGTGAACCGATTCGATTAGACAGCTACACCAAAAAGAAAATGACCTTTTTCTTTGACCCGGATGGCCTGCCCTTGGAACTGCATGAATAAAAAACAACGCCCTCATAGTTGAGAGGATTCGTAGATCTTCTCAGCTATGAGGGCGTTTCATTCCGCAGGAATGTGAAAGTTACAGGCTCAGCGTTTCTACCCATGCAGACAAGTCGGCTTTGCTGGAATAGGAGTTGAACACCTTACCGTGCAGCAGTTTTGCCCCAGGGCAGCTCGGCGCAAGTTTTTCATTGGTCTTACCCATGCCGCTGCCGCCGGAGG
>ERZ1027229.296-NODE-296-length-26956-cov-19.088212_pt1 | contig 26956 bp, 22 predicted proteins | sample MGYA00519245_ERZ1027229 | MGnify/ENA primary metagenome ERZ1027229 (study PRJEB26926, sample SAMN06164466) | human gut metagenome | biome: ENVO:00009003; feature: ENVO:2100002; material: ENVO:00002003 | host: Homo sapiens | place: USA | collected 2012 ...
CATTGCCGACAAGATTCTGCTCAGAAAAAGGGCCTTGATTGAGACGGTCAATGACGAGCTGAAGAACATTGCACAGATAGAACACTCCAGACATCGTTCGTTCAATAACTTTATAGCCAACTCTTTGTCGGCTATAGCAGCATATTGCTTTTTTGAAAAGAAGCCCGCCATTGATGTAAACTTTGTCAATGACGGACAACTGTCTATTTTCTAATTTTATATCGAACTCACGTTAATAATAAGGACTTTTCCAGCCGTAGGAGGAAAACATCAGTCCCATATCCACATACAACCCTTTCGCCGCCTCACGGAAGGCATATTCTCCTTTCAGTCCGGCATGAAAACCGGATTTAGGCATGTTTTCCTTTGTAGAGTGATAATTATATCCTCCTGAAAGTCCGTACCTGAATTCCTGTGCCTGCACCGAAGCAAACAACGACACACACATTGCCAGCGTAAGTAAAATTCTTGTCTTCATAATCTTATGGTTTTAAATCAATTATCATTCTGTTTCTTTCGGAGAGCTTATCCAATCGCTTTCGTACACATTACATCCTCCTAAAAGCCCGATGCCGTTCTCCACATTGGTATAATGGCTGCGGATAGGAGCCAACCCATATTTTCCCAAATCATTGTTTTGGATACGATTGAGCGCCTGCAGGTAAGTGTACATTTCTTTCGACAGCTTGTACAAATAGATTTTATAGGCGATGGTTTCCTTTTGCTCTTCATCTTCATAACCGGGATCGTAATATGTACCTACCTTCAGCGTATAACTCTTCCCGTCTATCTTGCTGTCATCCCAACAATACAGATAGCGGTAATAGTCTTTCGAAATATCAAAAATAGCATCGAATCCGGTCTTTTCTGAAAGCAACGGTTCCTTTTCCAAATCAAGGTCTACAGGCATATACTGTATGGTATCCCGCATTTCGGGACTCGCATACACCGTTTTTTTCTTTTTAAGGATCCTCATCCCATAATAATCCTCCGTACCGGCCGTATCGGTGAAAGAGACGCGAAACTGTATGCTCCAGCCATAATTGCCGTCTGTCAGCACCACCTCCAGTTTCTCCAATGGAAAGGCCTTCGGTATCACCGTTTGTGCCTTGGCGAGCGGCGAATCGGGATACGAGACTTCCATCTCGATACGGTCATCTTCTTTCAGTCTGCCCAATACATAATACGACTGAGCCGGAAGCAAACCGGTAGCTGTTTCCGTGTATTTTATCGCCTTCTCCTCTCCGTTCAGTTTGAATAACAGAGTAGGCTGGCCGTCTGTACTCGTCTCCTGGCGATGAATCGGCCTGCTCCGGGCCACTTGTATCAAGGTCGTGTCACTCCCCGTAAAAGGCATGCAGAAAAGCACGGCCTTGCTTTCGGCATCCATCTCTTTCAGGCTGAAGTCGTGCGTACACGACTGGCATGCAAAAACTCCTAAGAGAATAAACCACATTCTGTATCTCATACGAATTTAAAATTTAAGTGTGTAACTGAAGGACGGTATGACAGGAAACACCCCGTGTGCTTTCCCCACAAACGTACCGTCCGGATTTTGCTGTACGGTGACATAAAGCGGGTTCATCCGACAATACGCATTATACAGACTCACATTCCAGATGCGCTCGAAACCTCTTTTCGTGGTTTTGCGGAAGTTAATCCCTACATCCAACCTGTGATAGGCTGGAAGGGAGACATTGTTGGGCATCTCGTACACCAGCATCTCTTCATTCGTTTTTTCTACTCCCGGTATGACAGGAGCATCCACCTGCTGCGACGGAAGGGTGATGCGATTCCCACTCCGATAGTTCCACGAGGCGTATGCATCGATCCGGTCATTGAACTTATGCGAGATAGAGACCGAAAATTTATGTCGGTTGTCGAACTTATCGGGATACCATGCAGGATAGAAGTCCGGGAAATACCGCTTGCTCCACGACAAGGTGTAGGAAGCATCGACCGAGGTCTTCCCATTGCTGTAACTGACATCGGTCTCCATTCCGTAAGCTTTTCCTTTTCCGGTTCTCACCTCATTCTCCCACCGGTCCGCCGTAGGGTTAAGCACGCCACTGCTGCCGTCATATTCTATCAGGTTGTCCAGGGTCTTATAAAATCCCTCCAAGTTCCACCGAATGCCATACGGCAGTTTGCCGTAGACTCCTGCGGCATATTGCCGCGATTTCATCGGCGTAATAAGTGCGGTGGAAGGCACCCAATAGTCGGTGGGCAGGTTCAGGTAAGTGGCCGAAAGCTGGTGCATGAACTGGCTCATCTCCGTGTATGAAACCTTCAGACTGGCTTTGTCACACAATCTGAAGTTGATTGCCGCACGCGGCTCTATCGAATGATATTTCGTACCCGATATGCCAAACAACGTGTAATGCAACCCTCCATTCAGCTTCACGTGTTTACCTACCGACAGGTCATCTTCTGCATAAAGCGTAAACTCATTGCTCCTGTACCGGCTGGAGATTTGGTCAGTCAGCGCGTTTGGAGAAGCATCGTCGTACTTGGAATAATAATTCTGGGGCACGAAAAGATGGCGCATATAGTTGGAACCGAAACGGATGTGATTCCACACATTCGGACGATAGTCAAACTCCATCCGGTAGCCGAAATCATGGATGGTGGAACGATTGCGCTGTTCTTTTACGATGGCTCCCTTCGTTCCTTCAATATACCCCAACCGCTCTTCACTCAGGTAATTAAAGTTCGCCCGATTATGGGTATAAACCCCTGTAATATTGGCAAACATCTTGTGCGAGAAAATGTATTTCCAGTTGACGGATGCGGTGAAGTTTCCCCATTGCAGACTGAACTTGTCCACATTGGTCGGCTCCGGGTCAAACAGAAATTCCTTATGCCTGAACTTGAAAAGGTCATTTCCCGAATAAAGGCTGATATCCGCACGGCTTTTTTCCGAAAAGATATGGGTTACCTTTGCATTGAGGTCATGAAACGCGTACCGCAAATTCTGCTTGTTCCGACGGCTGGAGTTTATAATGGCAAGAGCCGGAGCCGTGAGCAAGTCCATCCACGTACGGCGCAGGGCCACATTGAACGAAGTACGGTTCTTCACAATCGGTCCTTCAAACTGTATTCTTCCTTCCAGAAGTCCCAGCGTGAAACTGCCCCGGTACTCCTTCAGGTTTCCGTCATTGGTACGTACATCGACCACCGAAGAAAGCCGTCCGCCGTAGCGGGTCGGGAAACCACTATTATAGAAATCGATATTCTTGATAATGTCGGTATTGAAGGCAGAGAACAATCCTCCGGCATGGTTCACCTGATACAAGGGAGTACCGTCCAGCAGAAACAAGTTTTCGTCGTTGTTGCCGCCATGCACGTACAATCCGGAGATAAGCTCCGTCCCGCTGGCCACTCCCGAGAGACTTTGAAGTTTCTTTACCACATCGGGCGAGCTCATAAAGTCGTCCCCCTTCACAAAATCCTTTGCCGTAAGCGATACCTTCCCTGTCTGAGTAGTATATAAAGGAGAATTCAAATCAGCGGTCACAACCACCTCCTCGATTCGGTAATCCGATTTCAGCCAAATATTTTTTGTTTTATTTCCCTTCAACGTAATCTCTTCCAGTAGTTCTCCGCTGCCGATGTGCGAGAATCGGATTTTGTGGGTTCCTTCACTCAAGGTCAGGCTGTAAAAAACCGTGCTCGTTGGTCAGTGTTCCTGTATGAGAGGTGATGTCCCACACGGTAGCATTGATAACCGTCTCTCCGTTTTCCTGATAGACGTACCCGCTTAACGTATAAGAAGAGTGTTTTTTAAGTATCACATACTCGCCGTCCACCTTCCATTGGATACCCGTATGTTCGAACAGGGTGGAAAGGGCACTTTCCAGACTGTGCATATCGATATGCTTACCGGCATAGGGAATGTCGAGCTTGATAGAAGCATCGTACACAAAGCTGACCGGATATACTTGTTTCACCTGTTCCATCAGGTCTTCAATTGTGACCCGATGCTGTGCATACAGGGATAAGGCATTCATCAAAGAAGCCAGCAAAAATAAAGATAGGATGCGTGTCTTCATCTGCTTTTCTTTGTGATTTTTATATCCAGTGTCTTTTCAATCAACGCGATGATTTCCTCCAGGTTATCCGTCTTGAACTCTCCGGTAATCGTCCGGTAATGTGCCGACGAATACAGGGGTGTGCCATAATAAAGGGAAAGTTCTTTAAGGACCTCCTCAATCGGAGTGTTCCGGTAAATGAATTTACCCGTTGCCCATGCCGACGGGTTGGGAAAAGCCGGACGGCTCACCACTGGCATTTCGTCGCCATGGGCCAGCATGCCGCACATGTCTTTCGTGAGGATAATCCCGTCTTTGCCGTATCGGGCCTTGAACACTACCTTACCGGATTTTACATACACACGGGTAGCCGTGTCCTGTCTGGATTCGTCCACTTCAAACTCGGTACCCAACACTTTCACCTGCGCATAGTTGCTTGTGGTCAGGAAAGGAGCATGCACATTCCTGCGGACGGAAAAATACACCTTCCCGGACAGGCTCACCGCCCGGCATTCTTTTCCGTATGTATCCGCATCGTATGACACTGTGGCCCCTTGGGAAAGAATGAGCAGTGTACTGTCCGGCAAAAAATACCGGGTCACTCCAGTCTCTGCCGTGAGACACACGGTATGAGGTTCCTTTCCATTCCACAGGATATGATACCCCACGATACAAAGGAATATCGCCGCGGCTATACCCGAAAAATACAGCCAGCGCCTTCCGGACGGATGGGATTGTCCCTCACCCATCATTTTTCGCAAGGCCTTCCGGGTATCCAGTTTCCCGTATGTGTAATACCGAAGGACAAACTGGAGTTTTCTTTCTTCTTTATCTTTCATAAGAAAATGTGTTTTTAGCTAAGACTGAATGTCCGGCAGAAAATCCTATGCCGGAAACAAAAAAATTATCCGAAAAAGAACAGATACACCTTTTTCACTCCTGCCTTCACGGTTTTAATTGCCTTGCTCATCTGGTTCTTCACCGTATGGACAGAGATACCCATTCTGACGGCTATTTCCTCGTATTTCAACCCCTCTTTCTTGGCCAGCAGAAACACTTCCCTGCACTTTTCCGGCAAAGAGTCTATGGCCGTCCATATACGAGCCTCATCGTAAGCCCATTCTTCACATTCTTCGTCCGAAAGGATTTCTTCAAGGTCGGAAGGCTGCACGTTGCTGTCAATCAATGAATCTTTCTTCAAAATGTCTATGCAGCGGTTTCTTACCATGGAATACAGGTACGATTTAAGGCCACTTGCATCCATTTCCCTGTCCTTCCGCCTCCACAGTTCCATGAAACAGTCCTGTACCGTATCTTCCGCATCATCAATATCTTTCAGGTAATGAAGTGCGAACAGACAAAGCGGACGATAATATTGAAGGAAATGCTCTCTGAATATTTTTGTATTGATGTCCATGTCCAAGTGTGATTGATAGATTCGCATTTTTAGGAAAACTCAGAATCGAAAGTTTACCACTATGAAAGGACTCGTCTTTTATTATATTTAAACACAAGGACAGCTTTTTATACATTCTTTAAATAGGATACACTTTTAGAAACTTCACAGCGGATACATTTCATATAAGAATTAAGAAAGAAAAAACTTATATTTGCATTACCTGAACCAACAATCCTAAGAGTATGAGCAAGATTTATCCGGTAGGCATACAAAGTTTTGAAGAGATACGTAAAAACGGCTACTGCTATGTGGACAAGACGGCATTGATTTACCAACTGGTAAGCAGTGGTAAATACTACTTTCTGAGCCGTCCCCGACGCTTCGGAAAGAGTCTGCTCCTCTCCACGCTTGATGCCTATTTTTCAGGCAAAAAAGAGCTGTTTAAAGGCCTTTTCATGGAACAAAAGGAAAAGGAATGGACAGCTTATCCCGTATTGCATCTCGACCTGAATGCACGGAGATACGAGGATGAAGCTTCTCTTTATGCCATACTCAACCAACATCTGGAAAGTTGGGAAATAATCTATGGAGATGAGAAAAAGAATCGGGCACCGGAAGAACGTTTTGCCTACCTGATAGAAAAAATCAGCCGTACCACCGGAAAGAATGTGGTCGTATTAGTCGATGAATACGACAAACCGATGTTGCAGGCCATCGGTAACGAGACTCTTCTCCGCAATTACCGCAACACACTGAAAGCTTTCTACGGAGTATTGAAGACCTGCGACAAGTACCTCCGGTTCGCTCTGCTGACAGGTGTGACCAAATTCAGTAAGGTCAGTGTATTCAGCGACCTGAACAACCTGGAAGACATTTCCTTACAGTCCATGTATAACAATCTATGCGGAATCACAGAAAAGGAATTATCGGAAGTCTTTGCAGAAGACATCCAGCTATTGGCCGACAACAACGCACTGACCTATATGGAAACTTGCAGCCAACTGAAAGATTGGTATGACGGATACCATTTTGCCTACCGGTCGGAAGACATCTACAATCCTTTCAGTCTGCTTAACGCCATGAAATGCAGGGAATTCGGAAGTTATTGGTTTGAAACAGGCACGCCGACTTTTCTCGTAGAATTAATCAAACGTAGCAAATATAATTTGCAACGGCTTACGGAAGAAATAGCCACCGCCGATTCATTGGGAAGCATTGACACAATGGAGACCAACCCCGTTCCCATTCTCTACCAAAGTGGCTACCTCACCATTAAAGGATACGACAAAGAATTCAAGGTGTACAAACTGGGATTCCCCAATAAGGAAGTGGCAGAAGGATTTACCCGCTTCTTGCTGCCTTGTTATGCCTATATGCCTTCCGGCAATCCGTCCTTTGAACTCATGTGTTTCGTAAAAGAGGTTCGAAACGGAGACATAGATGCTTTTATGAAACGTCTGCAAAGTTTCTTTACAGACACTCCTTATGAACTGATACGAGATTTGGAATTACATTATCAGAATGTGCTGTTTATTGTTTTCAAACTGTTAGGCTTTTATACCCAGGCAGAATACCATACCTCGGAAGGACGCATTGACCTGGTAGTGAAAACAGAGCAGTATATCTATGTCATGGAGTTCAAGCTGGACGGAAGCGCGGAGGAAGCGCTAAAGCAAATCAATGACAAACAATATGCACTGCCTTTTTCCACCGATACAAGAAAAGTCTACAAACTGGGAGTAAACTTCAGCCATCGTACACGCAGCATCGAAAAATGGGTAACAGAAGAAGTCCGTTCATGAATTCTCGCCTTCTTTAAACTCCTCCCATTTCTTGACTACGGTCTCAATCGGGATGTCCAGCAGTTTCATCTGACTGAAAAGTTCCGGCAGATTTTCAGTCATAAACTTCAGACTGCGGGCCTGTCTGATCTTTTTCAGAGCATCGACAGTCACAAAATAGCCCAATCCCCGCCGGGTATAAATGATACCCCATTGCAACAGCAGGTCGTAGGTCTTCACCACGGTATTGGTGTTGACTTCGAACAGGACGGCCTGCTCACGCACACTGGGTATGCGATCATCCGAATGATACTTCCCGGCCAATATCCCGTCACAGATTCGTTCTGCCATCTGCAGATAAATAGCCCTATCTTGTTTGAAATCTACCATCTTCCTATTTAAACTCCAACCTTCTAAAACCTTTATAGGTCATGACAACAGCCACTATGCTCCAAACCACAGAAACCGATACCCAAGTGTATTTGATGATGCTTTTGGGAGCACCTAATCCATACATGCACACCACAGGCAACACATAAGAGCACACACATAAAACGACTAGCAGCCAGAACTGAGTCTTACTGTACTGTTTCCTGCACATCACCACCAGCGTCAACATCGCTACATAAAAAGCCACTACCACCTGCACGATGAGTTGTGTAAATCCATAGCCTCCTCCCAAAAAGAGAAGAACCAGTCCGTCTGTTTTCTCCGTAAAAAACAACGGAGCAGCCAGTTGTATGAAGATATTCGACAAGACCGCACATCCCACCAACATCACCGTACCTATCAAAAAGGTACTGACAAACAAACTTACATATTTTTCTGCCCACGTGACCGGAAGCATGAACTTATTTATCAAATCTTTATCATTCCGCATGTTTTCCATCAGACTCCAAAACGTATAATAATAGGACAGGAGAATCAGCAATTGTTCGATAAGTGACAAACATTCTTTCAAACTATCTCCTGACACAAAGGCACAGAACACACAGATACTGAAGGAACGTAAAAGCAAAAGCTGGATAAACGCTTTCTTTTTTCCATAGAAAAACATTTCCTTTAACTGAAGCTGACTGAACCTCCACATTTCTTTTACGGCAAAACTTTTCATACCTTTCCTCCCTTCTTCATTAAGGCATTAAACAGCAGTTCCAAAGACACTTCCGTATCTATCTCCTCTCGTTTAGGAGTGATTACATGATAACCCTCTGCACAAGGTTCTGCATACAGAGCTCCTTCTTCATCGCTCTGGATACCGAATGAATAGCAGTTGGAGATTTCTTCCAAAGAAGCCGCATACACAGGGGCATCCTTTCTCAACACAATCACATCAGTCAACAGATTTTCAATGTCCTGCACGACGTGAGTGGACAAAACCACTATCTGATCTTCCCGGACATGCTTCATCAGCAGCTTACGAAACATTTTTCGCGCCGGAATATCCATCCCATTAGTTGCCTCATCCATCAATATCATTTTTGTCCCTAACGACAAAGCGATACTGAAAGCGATTTTGTGTTTTTCTCCCAAGGATAATTTGTTCAGGTTTTTGATGTCCCGCTGCAGCCCGAAATCGGCCAGGCAGTCATTCCACACGTCTTCACGGAACCCGGGATAGAAACCGGTGTAAACAGACAGAAACTGATCCAGTCTCATATCGGGAAAAGTAAAATCAGCCGGCAGCATGAACACATTCCGCAAGGTCTCGACCTCCCTCTTCCGTACGCTACGACCGTCTGCATCAATCTCACCGCTTTGCGCAAAGAGCTTGCCTGCCATCAGTTTCAAGAGCGTAGTCTTACCGGAACCATTCATGCCCAGCAAACCATACCATCGTCCCTCCTCCAAACGGAGACTCAGATTGTCCAACACCATTCTATCAGACTGATACCCAAATGAAACACTTCTTAGTTCTACCATAGTCACTCAACTGAAAATCGTTACACTGTACCATCAAAGCGGTACAGCAAAGATAGGAATTCTTATTGGAAAAACAAATGATTTTCCGAAAAGAATGAGACAATATCCACCAAACGTCAAGTAACTTTCTATGTTTCCCTTCCGCAAAACCTACGTTTCCCGATGTGGAAACCTACGTTTCGCGCAAGGAAAACATACGGTTCCGCACCGGAAAACGTAAAAGACTTCTTTCCGTACGGAAGTATTCGCTTTGATAATTCCAGCTATTTTTCGTAACTTCGCACGTTCATCTAACAAGAAGAGACACATGTCAGAAAATGATTTTATTACCATAAAGGGTGCCCGGGTGAATAACCTGAAAAACATCGACGTACGTATCCCCCGCAACAAGCTGGTAGTCATTACCGGACTGTCCGGTTCGGGAAAGTCGTCGCTGGCATTCGACACGCTGTATGCCGAAGGGCAAAGACGCTATGTGGAAAGCCTGTCTGCCTACGCCCGCCAGTTTCTCGGACGTATGAGCAAACCGGAATGTGACTTTATCAAGGGGATTCCGCCGGCCATCGCCATCGAACAGAAGGTGACGAGCCGCAACCCACGTTCTACCGTAGGTACATCGACCGAGATTTATGAGTACCTGCGTCTGCTTTTCGCACGGGTGGGAAAAACCTATTCGCCCATAAGCGGACAACTGGTGAAGAAGGACAGCGTGGAAGACATTGTGAACTGCATGCTGTCGTATCCGAAGGGTACACGCTACACGGTGCTGACCCCCATCCTTCCCCGCGACGGAAGAACCGTGGCGGAACAGCTGGACATGGACATGAAGCAAGGATTCACCCGACTGGAGGTGGACGGCGAAATGGTACGCATTGAGGACTATACCTACCACGAAAGCGACAAGGTGTATCTGCTGGTAGACCGTATGAGCTGCGACGACAGCAAGGATGCCATCAGCCGACTGACGGATTCTGCCGAAACGGCCATGTACGAAGGCGACGGCACGTGCATGCTCCGTTTTTACTTGTCGGACGACACCCGCCTGCATGTGTTCAGCACCAAATTTGAAGCTGACGGCATCAAGTTTGAAGAACCGAACGACCAGATGTTCTCGTTCAACTCGCCGCTGGGAGCCTGTCCTACGTGTGAAGGCTTCGGCAAGATTATCGGCATCGATGAACATCTGGTAATCCCCAACCGGGCACTGAGCGTGTACGACGGAGCTGTGCTCTGCTGGCGAGGTGAGAAAATGGGAGAATGGCTGAACGAGTTCCTGCGGGAAGCGCCGGCTCATGATTTTCCCATCTTCACACCGTACTATGAACTGACGCAGGAACAGAAGGATTACCTCTGGCACGGACCGAGAGAGAAGGTCTGCATCGACTCTTTCTTCAAGATGCTGGAGGAAAACCAATACAAGATACAGTATCGCGTGATGCTGGCCCGCTACCGGGGAAAAACGACCTGCCCTACTTGTCATGGCAGCCGGCTGAAAAAGGAAGCCAGCTACGTGCGGGTAGGCGGAAAGAACATCTCGGAACTGGTGGAAATGCCGATTACCCAGTTGCAGGAGTTTTTCCGTACCTTGACACTGGATGCCCACGATACCCTCGTGGCACAACGGTTGTTGAGTGAAATCAAGAACCGCCTGACCTTCCTGTCGGATGTGGGACTGGGCTACCTGACCCTGAACCGGTTGAGCAACTCGCTCTCCGGAGGGGAAAGCCAGCGAATCAACCTGGCTACCTCGCTGGGAAGCAGTCTGGTGGGCTCATTATACATCCTCGACGAACCGAGCATCGGACTGCACAGCCGCGACACCACCCGCCTCATCAAGGTGCTGCGCCAGTTGCAACAGCTGGGCAACACGGTGGTAGTAGTGGAGCATGACGAGGAAATTATCCGTGCAGCCGACTACATCATCGACATCGGTCCGAAAGCCGGACGACTGGGTGGACAAGTGGTATATCAGGGCGACATGAAAGACTTGCACAAAGGCAGCGACAGCTATACCGTGAAATACCTGCTGGGAGAAGAAACCATCGACCCACCTGCCAGCCACCGCCCGTGGAACAACTACATCGAAATCAAGGGAGCTCGTGAGAACAACCTAAAAGGCATCGACGTACGCTTCCCTCTCAACGTGATGACGGTGGTGACGGGTGTCAGCGGTTCCGGAAAGAGTACGCTGGTGCGCGACATCTTCTACAAAGCCCTGAAGCGGGAATACAGCGAGTCGAGCGAACGTCCGAGCGAATTTGTCTCACTGGGCGGCGACATCCACCAGGTAAGTGACATCGAGTTTGTAGACCAGAACCCAATTGGGAAATCTTCCCGAAGCAATCCGGTGACCTACGTCAAGGCGTACGATGAAATCCGGAAACTGTTTGCCGACCAGCCGCTGGCCAAGCAGATGGGATACAGCGCAGGCTATTTCTCGTTCAACACGGAAGGCGGACGCTGCGAAGAATGCAAGGGAGAAGGTACGGTGACGGTAGAAATGCAGTTCATGGCCGACTTGGTGCTGGAGTGCGAATCTTGCCACGGCAAACGCTTCAAGAACGACACGCTGGAAGTGAAGTTCGAAGGGAAAAACATCTACGACGTACTGGAAATGACGGTCAACCAGGCCATCGAGTTCTTCACGGAACACAACCAGAAGAAGATTGTCAAGAAGCTCCGTCCGTTGCAAGATGTGGGGCTGGGCTACATCAAGCTGGGACAGTCCTCTTCGACCCTTTCCGGAGGAGAAAACCAGCGCGTGAAACTGGCCTACTTCCTCAGTATCGAAAAGGCACAGCCTACCATCTTCGTGTTCGACGAACCGACCACAGGCTTGCACTTCCACGACATCAAGAAACTGCTGGAGGCCTTCGACGCCCTCATCAGCCGGGGACATACCTTAGTCATCATCGAGCACAACATGGATGTCATCAAGTGTGCCGACTATGTCATCGACCTCGGACCGGAAGGAGGCGATAAGGGAGGTAATCTGGTAGTGGCCGGTACACCGGAGGAGGTAGCCCAATGTGCCGCTTCCTATACGGGACAATACTTGGCCGAGAAACTCAATCCGCAATCTTAACGCACCAACTACATGACTCAAATACTTGAAACCCTATATAGCTGGCTGACCGGACATGCCCCTGCAAGCGTAGAGGCACTGCCGGGAGCTGGCTCCAACCGAAGCTATTACCGCCTGAAGGGCAACCCGACCCTCATCGGGGTGTGCGGTACTTCGCGCGAAGAGAACGAAGCCTTCATCTACCTGTCGCATCATTTTCAGGCACAGCATTTACCCGTGCCGGCAGTACATGCTGTTTCCGACGACGGACTCTGCTACCTACAGGATGATTTGGGCACGGATTCCCTGTTCCAGCTCATCGCCCACGGAAGAGAGACGGGAGAATTTGACGAGACAGAACGGAACCTGCTGAAAAAGGTCATCCGGCTGTTGCCCCGCGTGCAGTTTGAAGGGGCAAAAGGGCTGGATTTCGGGAGATGCTATCCGGCGGTAGAATTTGACCATAGAAGCATCCTGTGGGACTTGAACTACTTCAAATATTGTTTTCTGAAAGCGACGGGCGTAGATTTCCGGGAAGATTTGCTGGAAGATGACTTCGATGCCCTCTGCCAGACCCTGATGGGAAGTATGGAATCCCAACCGGTATTCATGTACCGCGACTTCCAGAGCCGGAACATCATGGTGAAAGACGGAGAACCTTACCTGATAGACTTTCAGGGAGGACGGAAAGGACCGATTTATTACGACATGGCTTCTTTCCTCTGGCAGGCCAAGGCCAACTATCCGGACAGTCTCCGCCAGGAACTGATAGACGAGTACATGGAAGCCCTTCGCCCGTACAAGCCAATCGAAAAGACGGAATTCCTGTCGCGCCTGCGCCATGTGGTATTGTTCCGCACGCTGCAGGTACTGGGAGCTTACGGCTTCCGCGGTTACTTCGAAAAAAAGGCCCATTTCATTGAAAGCATTCCTTTTGCCATCGAGAACCTGCGCCAGCTGTTGCAGGAAGGTTTCCCGGAATATCCTTATCTCTGCGAAGTGTTGCAGCGCATGACGGGACTGAAGCAGTTTGCCGTGGTCCGCAACCGCCGCAACCTGACCGTGACGGTGATGAGTTTCTCCTACCGGAAAGGGATTCCGACAGACGAGAGCGGAAACGGCGGAGGATACGTGTTCGACTGCCGCGCCGTACACAACCCCGGACGCTACGAGCAGTACAAGTCGCTCACGGGACGGGATGCACCGGTCATCGAGTTTCTGGAAAAAGACGGAGAAATCACGGAGTTCCTGCGCCACACCGATGCCTTGGTGGATGCCCATGTGCAGCGTTTTTTGGAACGGGGTTTCTCACACCTGATGATTTGCTTCGGCTGTACCGGTGGACAGCACCGCTCGGTATATTCCGCACAGCATACGGCCGAACACTTGCATGAGAAATTCAAAATCAACGTACACCTGATTCATCGGGAACAACAAATAGACCAATTACTGAAAGCCAAATGAAAGCCATGATATTTGCTGCCGGACTGGGTACCCGGCTCAAACCACTGACCGACCATACTCCCAAAGCCTTGGTGCCGGTGGCCGGACGTCCCATGCTGGAGCATGTGATTCTCAAACTGAAAGAAGCGGGATTTACTGAACTGGTCATCAACATCCATCATTTCGGAGAACAGATTCTCGATTTTCTGAAAGCCAACCAAGATTTCGGACTAACCATCCACATCAGTGACGAACGCAAGATGCTGCTGGATACGGGAGGCGGCATCAAGAAGGCAGCAACTTTCTTCACAGGAACGGAACCTTTCCTGGTACACAATGTGGACATTCTGTCGAATGCCGACCTGAAAGAAGTCTATGAGTTTCACCGGAAGAGCCGGAATCTGGCCACCTTGCTGGTCAGCCCGCGCAAGACCTCGCGCTACCTGCTGTTCGATGCAGACAACCGCCTGAAGGGCTGGATTCACAAAGACACCCTGCAGACCAAACCGGAAGGATTGATATATGAACCGGGGAAATACCGCGAATACGCCTTCAGCGGCATCCATGTGATTTCACCGGAATTGTTTCATTACATGGAAGGAGAGCAATGGACCGGCAAATTTCCCATTATGGATTTTTACCTACAGAACTGCCGCCAACTCCTGCTCGGCGGATGCGTAAAGGAAGATTTACAACTGATTGACATCGGCAAGCCGGACACGCTGGCCCGGGCCGAAGATTTTCTACAGCATTGACATTAATACCATGTAACAGCACTACCCGTATTGCTTCGCTGATCCCACTTCAGGGCATCGGTCAGCATACTGGAGTTGGCACGGATGGAGAAGTTGTAGGAAGTGAACGGACCGAACACCAACCCACAGCTCATATTGAAACAATGCAAGTCGCGGGTAATATTCAAGGTGGTCATAGACATTTCCTTGGAAGTAAAGTCGTATCCGGTAGAATACGTCATGTTCCAGCGGCTACCAATCTTGAAGTTACCCGATACGTTCAATGAATGGGTCAATGAATACGGATAACGCATCTTCTTAATATTAATTTTTTTCGTACGGTCCTCGCGAATGCTATAACTGTAGCTCAAGCTGATGCTCCACGGGAACTTAAAGGCCAGGTAACCGTCTGAATCCAAAGAAGCCTTCTCCGTTTTTCGCATATTGGAATTATTATTCTGACTTTCGGTTTCTTCGTCTGTATCTTCCTCCTCATCCGAGTTTTCCTTATCCTTTTTGTTCTTATCTTCATTTTCATCCTTCTTGCCGAAAAGCTTTTTGAAGGTATCGTTGTTCAAGGTATAAGAGAACGAGCCGCTATATCCCTGGAAACGTCCAAAACGTCCGTAAGACCATTCAGTACGGTCGCCTACCACTACATTTCCATTCTCATCAAACTGATAGGCATAAGTAGCGAAGGAAGCATTCATATTGAATGTATAATTATTAGGGAACTTCAGACGAAGGTTCATGCTCAAGTCACTCCATTTCTTATTGGCCACGTCGTACGACAAAGAAGCTCCCAACTGGTCTATCAGACTAATTTTTTTGTAGCCCGTGGTATCTTTATCCGACTTCATCTTCATTTCGAGATTGTTATCTATTGAAAAGCTGATGTTCTGCGACATCCCTTTTCCCGGATAACCATACACCGCCCCTTCATACGGTGAATATTCTACCGTACGGACCTCACCGTTTTCATCCGTATAAGTATATGTATCATAATATCCGTAACGTGACTTTCCAAAATCCGGCGTATACGTATAGCTGACCGTCGGCGTAAAGACATGGCGAATCTGAATTTCCTTACTCTTCATGAACAACGGCTTGTACATACCATACAACTTGGTATTCATCTGCAAGGACAAGTTGTAGTCATACAAACGATTGAAACCATTGATGGTATCCCGACGCACATGATCGGTAGAAGTAGAGTTCGGGTCGTAGCTCTGCTTCACTTTCCGCAAATACCAGCGTTCCGTATAGTTGAACGAAGGTACGATGTTGATGTATTTGAAAAGGTTGAAAGTGGCCGAAACCGGAATTTTATGCTGCATACCGTTCTCCCACTGAGTCAACGGAGTCTTGAACAACAAATTGTCTTTCGTGCTGATGGAGTTGGTAATACTTCCAGTATATTGGAAAGAAATCTTCTCATACCAGCGTTCATCTCCCGCTGACTTTTTCCGCTTGAACGGATAGATACGGTTCAACGAGATATTGACATCCGGCAAAGTCATGCTCAAAGAAGAGTCTCGCGTATTCTGTGTGATGTTGAACGCTCCCGAAATGTTCAACCCGATTTCCGGGAAGTTACGAGAATAACTCACACTAGACGCCTTGGTATTCTGAGAGTACTGCTGCGGATTGTACAAACTGCTCAAGCTGGAACGGTCATAACTACTGGTGGCAAAGTTCACACTGGCCGAGAACGAACTGTTCGGATTGGCCTTGGCATCCTGCCGGTGACTCCACTGAATACGGAAGTCCTTCGACACTGAATAGTCGGGCATGTTCTTTTCACCGGTTTTCGTCACCAGGTAACTGGCATTAAAAGAACCGCTGAACTTGTATCGCTTGGTGTAATTGGAAGCCGCCGAGAGTCCCCACGAGCCCTTGGTAAAGATTTCACCCAATACCTTCAAGTCCATCTTGTCGCTGATGGCGAAATAATATCCTCCATCGCGCAGATAGAAACCACGGTTCATTTCATCTCCATACGTCGGCATGATGAAACCGGAAGAATAGCTGCTGTTGAAAGGGAAGAATCCAAAAGGTACGGCAATGGGCAGCGGTACATCTTCCACCACCAACTGGGCCGGACCGAACACCACATTCTTCTTGGGACGGACCTTCGCCATGGAGAGTTTCAAATAGAAGTGAGGATGATCATGGTTGTCACAGGTGGTATATTTTCCATGACGCATGTAAATCTCGTCATTGGCTCCTTTCTTTCCCTCCTCACTGGTGACATATCCTTCCCCTTGCTGTGTGACAATATTATTGATGAATCCTTTCTTTGTCTTGAAATTATAGCGCATAATTTTGGATTCGTAGGGAGTTTCTCCATCCTTGAATATCGGCGTGCCGGTTTCTACCCCCGTTGTATCAGCCACACCTCTCGCGTAGACTGTACTGCTGTCCATATTCATGGAGATAACTGCAGAAGTCAGCTCGATGTTCTGATAATTGACCTTTCCTTCCCCATAAAGATGTGCATACCCTTCCTTCGTAAAGACAATGGAGTCACTGGCCTCATAGATGACAGGGGCATCCAGCGGCTCCTTCTTCTTAGCGGTATCTGCGGCCAATGTATCCATCCCCAACGAATCCATCGCCAATGAATCCCGCTGAAGCGAATCGGCTGTCACCGAATTTCTGTCCCCTCCCCGCATACGTTTTCCTTTCACGCGCTGCGCTTCGGCATAGAATGAGCAGAAAAAGCCAAAAACGAATAAGGATAGCAATAAATATGTTGTTCTCTTAAATGATGTCATCACCGTTTTCTTACGCAATATGCGGTGCAAAAGTAAGCATTATCCTACAAATAAATGTCAAACCTTTCCTTATTTATGTATTTTTAGTTCTACAAGAAGAGTTTACACCAGGCATCGAAACGGGTGAGCCCCTCGTTGCCATGCTTCTCGATGCTCTTACGGGCCTTTTCTACACTCTTCTCCTTATCCAGTTTGGTCTTTGAATAGAACTTATCGGCAAAACAGATAATCTGCTCCTCCAGACTGACAGGAATCATATCGCGATGGGGTATCGGCAAATTTTGTTCGAGAATGCTTTGCAAGGAGAGCCCTGCTCCTGTGTGACGCTCGCACACCAACGCATGACGCGGATATCCTTCACGCGCCACCAGCTCTGCCCCCAAATAACCGTGGCAGATATAGGGGTATTTACCAAAACAATAAATGCCGTCGGCATCGGTCTCAAAAATACCGATGTCGTGCAACATGGCGGCTTCCTCAATGAAATTCAAGTCCAAGTTCAGTTCCGGATGTTTCCGAGCCATGGCCAGTGCCTTGTCGGCTACCGAACGGCTGTGTACCAGCAGAATGTGTCTCAACTCATTTTCTACCGGATAATATTTGTCTATCAATGCAAGTGGATTCATCATAAAGGTGCTATATTTGTAAAAAGTCTCACAAATCTATAAAAAATCCATGAGTTACACGAAAAGATTCCGATGGAATTACATACTGGGGCTGTGCTGCCTCTGGTTTGGGGCCCTGCAAGGACAAGCCACCGTGCGCAACGGAGCCGACCAACTGGATAAATTACTTCCGCTACTGGAAGGAAAACGGGTTTCGCTCGTTGTTAACCACACTTCACTTTGCGGAAAAACCCATTTGCTGGACACCCTGTCTACCTACCTCAAAATCGTGCAGGTGTTTGCACCGGAGCACGGATTCCGCGGAGAAGCCGATGCCGGAGAAAGTGTCAAAGATGGGAAAGACCTCCGCACGGGAGTTCCCATCCGTTCTCTTTACGGGAAAAGCAAGAAACCGCTTCCCTCCCAACTGGCGGGTACGGATGTATTGGTTTTCGACATGCAGGACGTAGGTGCTCGGTTCTATACCTATCTCAGTACACTTTACTACGTGATGCAAGCCTGTGCAGAGAATCATAAGGAACTGATTGTGCTGGACCGCCCCAATCCATGCGACTACGTAGACGGCCCAGTACGAGAAAAGGCCTATAAAAGTTTTGTGGGCATGCTTCCTATCCCGGTGCTTCACGGCTGTACGCTGGGCGAACTGGCCCGGATGATCAACGGGGAAGGATGGCTGGGCCACCAGCTGCAATGCTCCCTGCACATCATCCCCGTGGAAGGGTGGAGACACGGACAATCGTATTCGCTTCCGGTAAAACCCTCTCCCAATCTCCCCAACGACCTTTCCATTGCACTCTATCCTTCTCTCTGCCCTTTTGAAGGTACTGCGGTGAGCGTAGGAAGAGGTACCCTGTTCCCGTTCCAAGTGGCTGGCTCACCCGATTTACGCAAAACCTTTTCCTTTCATTTCACACCCAAAGCACTGGAAGGATTCGACAAGCATCCCCTGCACCGCGACCGTACCTGCTACGGCATAGATTTACGTACAACAGACCAGCATCCTCAAGGGTTTTCCTTGCAATACGTCATTCAATTCTACCGGGCCTACCAGTTCCTCTATCCGGATGCAGAGAAACGGTTCTTTACCCGCCCCCGATGGTTCGACCTGCTGATGGGGACCTCACAAGTACGCAAAGACATCCTGCAGGGAAAGACCGAAACGGAAATCCGCCGGACCTGGGAAAAAGATTTACAACTCTATCGGGCTATCCGTGCAAAGTATCTGCTATATGAATAAAAAAGAGCGGGCAGCAGTCTTCTCCTGCGAGATTCCTGCTGTCCGCTTCTGTATTCTTTCAATTTCAAGAATTATTTTTTCTTCATTTTCTGCATCATACCTGCCATCTTGCTGCCTGTCACCATCTTCATCATCTTGCGGGTCTGGTCGAACTGTTTCAGCAAACGGTTCACTTCCTGAATGCTGGTACCACTACCTTTGGCGATACGTGTACGGCGTGTGCCGTTCAGGATTTCCGGATGTGTACGTTCTTCCGGTGTCATGGAATAAATAATGGCTTCAATGCTCTTGAAGGCATTGTCGTCAATGTCAATATCCTTGATGGCCTTTCCTACCCCCGGAATCATGGAAGCCAGTTCCTTCAGGTTACCCATCTTCTTAATCTGGTGAATCTGTGTCAGGAAGTCGTTGAAATCAAACTGGTTCTTCTGGATTTTCTTCTGCAGGCGTTTGGCCTCTTCTTCATCGTACTGTTCCTGCGCACGTTCTACCAAAGAAACGATATCACCCATACCCAGGATACGGTCGGCCATACGAGCCGGATGGAATTGGTCTACGGCATCCAGTTTTTCACCCGTACCGACAAACATAATCGGCTTGTTGACCACCGTACGGATAGACAGGGCCGCACCACCACGGGTATCACCATCCAACTTGGTCAGTACCACACCGGTGAAATCCAAACGTTCGTTGAATTCACGTGCCGTATTCACTGCATCCTGTCCGGTCATGGCATCTACCACAAACAGGGTTGCATCCGGATTGATGGCCTTCTTGATGGCTTCAATCTCGTTCATCATCTGCTCGTCAACAGCCAGACGTCCGGCGGTATCGACAATCACCAAGTCATAACCTTTTGCCTTGGCTTCCTGAATGGCGTTCAACGCAATCTGCACAGGATCCTTGCTGTCCAATTCGCTGTACACCGGCACTTCTACCTGCTGTCCCAGCACTTTCAACTGTTCGATAGCAGCCGGACGATACACGTCGCAGGCTACCAGCAAAGGCTTGCGGTTTTTCTTGGCCTTCATCATACGGGCCAGCTTGCCAGAGAAGGTAGTCTTACCAGAACCCTGCAAACCTGACATCAGGATGACAGCCGGACGGTTTTTCAACTCGATTTCTGCCGTATCTCCTCCCATCAGGGTGGTCAGTTCATCGTGTACTATCTTTACCATCAACTGGCTGGGCTTGACTGCTGTCAAGACATTCTGTCCCAAAGCCTTTTCCTTTACCGTATCGGTAAAGTTCTTCGCCACTTTATAATTCACGTCCGCATCCAACAAGGCACGACGGACATCCTTCAAGGTTTCGGCCACATTGATTTCGGTGATTTTTCCTTCACCCTTCAATATCTTAAACGACCGTTCCAGTCTTTCACTTAAATTATCGAACATATATGTTGCTTTTTTATTTATTATCAAAATTTTCCAGCGTGCAAAATTACAAAAAAATCAGTATGCTCAAATCTTTTTATTCTGCCATTTTGCTTTTTTCAGATAAATGAGGCTGAAAATCAGCATCAATATATAGTAAATGACCTCGGTAGTGAAGCAAATATCCACCGGTGCCTGGAGAATCATACCTACTCCTACCACATAAAGGGCATAGAACACTTGCACACATACTTCAAGCACCAAGGCAGCCTGCGTGTTTCCCGTACCGGATATGCCATTGAAGTACACATTGGCCAGTGAGGAAATCAACATGGCTCCACACACCACATACAAGGCCGATACAGACTCGTGCCACAAGGCTTCTTCATTGGTATAAACCGACAAGATACTTTCAGGAAAAGCGACACAAAGTGCCACACACACCACCATAATCAAAAAAGACATGCGGGCAATCTTATGCAGCAACGTCAATACGCCTGCTACTCCTCCTGCCCCAATCAGATTGCTGACCAGCGTGTTGGCTGAGGTGGACAGCGCCTGTACGGGTATCAGCAACACCACGTACACACTACGCACAATGTTGGCGATTGCCAGCTGCCGCTGTCCCAAACGTTCCAGTGCCATGAAAAAGACAAACCAGATGGCCATGGCCAGAAAATACTGCACCATCGTGAAGCAGGAGATACGCAAGATACGCATCACCATCGCCATGTCGAATTGTCCGAAACGGTTCAATCCGTATTTCTTCAAATCTACTTTATAATAGGTATATAACAGGAAAAATACCAACGAAGAAGCTTCTGCAATGACAGAGGCCAAGGCGGCTCCCCGTACCCCCATCTCCGGCAAGCCCAATTCTCCAAAGACCAATCCGTAGTCCAACACCACATTCACCAGTGCCATGACCACCGCATTCAAGGTCAGTACCTTGGTACGGGTAATGCCGATATACAATCCCCGGAACATGACATTCACAAAGGCAAACAGGAATCCCCAAATACGCCAGACAAAGAATTCATACGTGGCTTCATAAATGGAATCGGAAGCAATCAGCAGGCGAATCAACAGTCCGGCAGAAAAATACATCAGTGCCAACAGGCAGACAGCCATTACGAAGCTGAAAGCCGTGCCTTGCCACATGACCGGTCCCACGGCCCGGTAATTGCCCTCACCGTTACGTCGGGCTATTAGAATCTGTGAACCGACGCTGAATCCAAAAGCAATAGTGTACACACAGATATACAACAATCCTCCCATGGCTGATGCCCCCAATGCGACCTCGCCCACACGTCCTAAGAAGGCCGTATCGGTCACGTTAATCACATTCTGAGCCAGCAAGCCCAGAAAAATCGGATAGGTCACATGCCAGATTTCTTTATTGGTGTACATACGTCAGGAAATAAATTGAGTAAAAACCGCATACTTTTGCAAAGATACACATTTCGCACAAGATGGGAAGGAAAAGACCTGAAATCACCCTATTCGTTTCAAATAAAACAATTTCATTTAAAATAAATTTTGCACATTTCGTTGGTTCTTGCGCAATTTTAAATTACTTTTGCGGCCTATTTCTAACAAACAACCTATTAAAACGAATGAAAAAAATTCTTTTCCTCAGTGCAGCGACACTGTGCCTTACTTTCCCTGCTTTTGCGGGAGATTATCTTACGAATACCAACCAGCACGCCGCTTTCCTCCGTATGGTCGCACGAGGGGCTTCCATCGATGTAGATGGTGTATATAGTAACCCTGCCGGACTTTCCTTCCTGCCCCACGAAGGATTCTATCTGTCACTGACTGGACAAAGTGCTTATCAGACACGCGAAATAAATGCTACGTTCCCACTCTTCCAACAAGCGGACGGCATCGGAACCAACCGTCAGTACAAAGGAACTGCATCTGCTCCTCTCATCCCCAGCTTCCAAGGACTCTATAAAAAAGACAAATGGGTGATTTCTGCCAGCTTCGCTATTACGGGAGGTGGAGGAAAGGCCTCGTTCAGCAACGGTCTTCCCATGTTTGATGCCCTGGCCATGGGAATGATCAGCCAGCAGACGGGCGGGAAAGTCACGCCGCAAATGTACGACATCAATACCGCCATGGACGGCAAGCAGTATATTTACGGACTGCAACTGGGATTAAGCTATAAAATCAATGACTGGCTGAGCGTTTTTGCAGGTGGACGAATGAACTACGTAAGCAGCGGATACGAGGGATACCTGAAAGCGCACCTGAAAGAAAATCTGGGTGGCACCCAGCTGGCTAACCTGGAACTGAACTGTGACCAAAGCGGATGGGGACTGACTCCTATCCTCGGAATAGATGCCAAACTGGGACGCTGGAACCTGGCAGCCAAATATGAATTCAAGACAAACCTGAACATCGAAAACAAAACCAATATACTGGAAGTGCCTGCAGGTACTCCGGAAGCCATCATGAAACCTTACGCCGACGGTGAACAGACACCAAGTGACATTCCGGCCTTCCTGAGTGTAGCCGCCGGATACGAAATTCTGCCCAACCTGCGTGCTTCGGTGGAATATCATTTCTTCGATGACAAGCATGCAGGCATGCTGAACGACCGCCAAAAGACCCTGAAACACGGTACACATGAATATCTGGCAGGCCTGGAATGGGACATCACCAAACGGCTGACCGTCAGCGGGGGATACCAACGGACCAATTATGGCCTCAGTGATGAATTCCAGACCGACACCAGCTTCTATTGTGATTCGTATTCCTTAGGCTTTGGAGCAAGAGTAAATCTGACACAGGCATGGAGCATCGATGTGGCTTATTTTTGGACGCACTATGACAAATATACCAAAGAAGTGGCCAGCTACAACGGTACCGGACTCAGTGGAACAGACATATACTACCGTACCAACAAAGTTTTCGGCCTGAGCTTGAACTATAAATTTTAAACATCTTCCGCTTCGTATCACATGTATCCAAACATTCTTGATACGGAGCGGATTTTTCATATCCGACATCCTCAACAAGACAATTTGTCACATTTTATTTCATTCCACGAAAAAAAGCTACAATCCATTGACTTTTTCTGCTCTTTTCATATATTTGTGACCTAATTTCCTTACAAACCATTTCAAATATCGAACTATGAGCAAAAAGCTATCGTGGGTACTCTTGTTTGCCCTATTAGGAAGTGTGGCAGTTACTGGATGCACGGATGAAGATCCACAAGAAAATAACCCATCCATCGGCCCCTCCGACAATGACGAAGATACAGATGACGACTCATCTCAAAGCATATCTACCGAAACGTATTATGCCAATATGTTTGGTAAAGACGCGTTAGAGACCTATTACCTATGGAACGAAGAAATCAGTGAAGACCTGAACCGATGGAACATTGAAACCAACAATGACCCTATCGGTACCTTCGACCAGATAAGATATCACGAAGGAGAAAAATACATCGACAAATGGTCCATGCTTACCGATGATATGACTTCTTTTGAGAATGAAATAAACGGTACGGTCACTACCTTCGGCTGGAGCTTGAGTTTATACGATATCTCAAGTTCTGAAGGAAAAGAACGATACATAGGAGTGGTCAATTATGTATACAAAGATTCTCCGGCTGCCCAAGCTGGACTCAAACGAGGAGATATCCTTCTCACGATGGACGGTAACATCATAAATTCCAGCAATTACCTGAACCTCTATTATGGTAGTACACTGACCGTCACCCTTGGATTATTGGGGTCGGACAATTACATCCACGAACAAAACAAAGAAGTGTCACTTACTGCCGTTTCCATGTATGAGAATCCGGTGATTTGCGATTCCATCTATGAATTCAATGGTAAAAAGGTAGGTTATCTGGCTTATACAGGATTTGACCTGTCATCAATTCCCCAACTCATTGAAATCAGCCGCAAGTTTAAATCAGAGCAAATCAAAGAACTCATCCTCGACTTACGCTACAATGGAGGAGGATATGTGACCACAGAACATGTGCTGGCCTCTCTTTTCGCGCCCCAAAGCGCAGTAACCCAAAAAGAAGTTTTTGAGAAAGAAGTTTATAACAAGCTTTTGACTCAATATTACCAACAAGAAGGCATTGATTTGGAATACCGTTTTGGCACTGATTTTGAGTATCAGGATCAAGACCAAACTGTAACAGTGAGCACCAAGGATGCCAACATCGGACTGGAAAAAATTTACGGACTGATTGGTTCCGGATCCGCCTCCGCTTCAGAAGCTCTTTTGGGAGGACTGATGCCTTACACACAGATAGAACTTATCGGAAGTCAGTCTCATGGAAAATATTGTACGGGAGCCCTACTCCCAGCCAAAGACTTCTACGTGCAATCACCGGCCGAACTCCGCAACTGGGGAGCTTATGTCATGATAAGTATTTATCAGAATGCCCAAGGGAAAACACCTTGTATGCCCGACGGCTTGACTCCAGACATTGTCATTGAGGACGACCCGCTCCTACCTTATGCCATAGGCGACGTGAACGAACCGCTGTTAAAGCAGGCACTTATCGAATCTGGACGTACTTACGATGACGGCATGTCATCTACCACTCTCAGCCGTAGCACGGTTTCCAAGTTCCGTAAACTGCCCCAGGTAGAAAGTGTGACTTTTGGAAAACGCATTCTGACATTACCCTCAAAAGCCCCACACAATATACTTATCAGAACAGAGCAAAAATAAAAACATCAGATTCAAAGAAATGGGCAATTTCCAAATAGAGAAATTGAATAAACTTACTTATAATCTATAAGTTATTACATAAAAATCTCCTGCTTTTAGCCAGATAATCCAGATAAACGAAGGCTGAAGCAGGAGATTTTTTATTTTTAAATTCAATCTACTCAGAGTTTTACCGTAACACTCTGTTTAGAAGCGACTTTATTCTTTTAGGGAATATACCAATCCTTTTCAAAGAATCATTCTTCCCACACCAGATAAGCAGAAATCAACCAGTGATTCAATTCATTGCCGCTTGCAGGCTGTGCCTCAGGAATACGGACCGTAAAAGTATGCTTGCCGGCCTTTAAATCCTTCAAGCTTATTTCCTCCGGCGTCACATCCGAACCCGGGCACCAGTTAGAACGAGACAAATCGGAAGAAGCCAAGGGTTCTTCCACTTCTTTGGTCTTATAACCGTCTTCACTAATATAAGCCGCCAAACGTTTGATCAACCATACTCCTGTAGCGGGGTTAAAACGACGGAAAGAAGCACAATCATCTCGCCAAGGAATGAAATTATACACCTCCTTGCCATCTACAGAGAGAATATTTCGCTTCTGTACAAATTCATCCCCACCTTCATGACCTCCATGGCCGGTAACAATGTATTTCAGACGTACATTCTTTGCATTCTCCGGTAATACGAAATCAGTGGAAACTGATTTGCGCGCAAAAATATCCGGATACGTCTGCCCGATATAATACACCGTATTCATCAAGGGTTCTACATGACGGCGTACCAGCTTTTCGCAAGTCACCGGAGTTTCCTTTATCTTCAGCTCCATACTGGCCACATAACCTTCTTTTGTCCAGGTATCAATAAAAATGCCGACATAGGCTTCTCCTTTCAAGGCCGGATATAAATCGGTGATATCCTGCTCCCATTGCACACATTTCTCCCATTTGGGGATATAGACCGGACGGCGCTTACTGGACAACGAATCATCATTCTCGCTGTAATATCCCACCCCAAATGGCGTCATGAAACGCATCAGTTCAATCGTAGGCAAGTAATCCTTTCCGGGCACGATTCCCACCATCTTCTCCAATTTCAGGCTATCGATTTCCGGGAACTTCTTTTTCCCTTGTGCAATACTCAACAGATTGATGGCCGAATGTTTGGGAATCACAAAGCAAGAACCCGACTTATCCCAGCGGTCGCCATTTGAAGCCACCGTCACTTTCACACTCACCGTTACATCCCGTTGGTAATCGGGTATCTGAATCTTCTTCAAAATGATACGCCCGTTCACCAGATGAATGACGCCATTGGCATCAGCCTCATCGTAATTGGGATACATATCCGGTGCGAAACGAATATTTTCCTTATTAAACACCGCCAAGTTTAAATCTCCCTTGGCCGGGAGTTCCTTATGTCCAGCCGCATAGATATTCATGGCCACGAACAAGGAAACAAACATACTAACTATCTTCATATACTTATAAATGATTATTTTACAACTTCAAAACCTCTCTTGTCCAAATAGGCCTTAAATTTACGAAGGTATTCCTCGTCCGGACCGTCAAAGAAAGAAACGCCAGAAGCACCGTTGTTAAAAGCTTCATCCAACGCCTGTTCGAATGTATTTTTAATATCCGGGAACATCAGTCCCGCATAAATCTTTGCTTTTCCATGAACAGTCTGAACACTTTCCTTGACCGAACGTCCAATCCATTCCGGCCCTTCATAATAAAAGCCATTGTAAATCATCGGGAAATATGCATCGAGAGACCATTCTCCCCAATCCTGACGCACCATCTTAGGGACATTCAGTAAATAATATAAAATTAGCCAACTAATTCATACACAAAGTGT
>ERZ1027229.297-NODE-297-length-26878-cov-14.099802_pt1 | contig 26878 bp, 23 predicted proteins | sample MGYA00519245_ERZ1027229 | MGnify/ENA primary metagenome ERZ1027229 (study PRJEB26926, sample SAMN06164466) | human gut metagenome | biome: ENVO:00009003; feature: ENVO:2100002; material: ENVO:00002003 | host: Homo sapiens | place: USA | collected 2012 ...
CACGAAGGTATGGGAAAGAGCCATGCTAGTCAATACGCCAATTTTGGAAGTTTACCGATTTTCTATTTTGAGACAGCCTCTTTATTCTATTAATTCAATCTTCCCAAGATGTCTACTTTATCCGTAATATTTCTTGTGCCATGCTTTTTGTTTCAAGACATAATGCCCTTTTTTATTGCTGATACAGTATCTTTTTAAAGACAATAAATCTTAAATGTCTTTTAAAATTTGCATACCTGAATACCGTAATCCTCCAAATCCTTTTTCAATTCATCCAATTCTTTTTTCCTACTAACAACAAAGTGTAGTCTTTCGTGATATACCCTCGTTTAATACCCAGTTTGCATCCGTCAATGAAGGAATACTCTAAATTTACAGAGTCTATTTCTGATAAATAAATGACCGTTTCATTTTTTGGATTCTTCTGATGCCGAATAATCAAAGATACGTCTGTAAGGGTTACATACTGCAAAGAGCGGCGGAATGATAATGTAACGTAAAGCACACAAACGAATCCCGGGATTGAAAGAATTGGTAACTTACCTATGATAAAGGGGGTAATAACCAGAGCAAGTCCCAACAGTATACTACTTGCTTTCATAAAATCGTAGAACAGGCATCTTTTTTTTCGATAATTTTTCATACTATCCATTCTATTTGAAGTATCAGACACATCTTATTAATTTTCGTTTCATATTACTTCACTTGAAAAAACGTGCCGCTATACTCTCACTAACCTCCACATTTATCTTTTTCCGAAGTAGTTCTTCCGTTATTTGTTTTACATCATGGCGGTGGTCGATACTTGACACAAGATACTTATGTGATTTCTTTCCGTTTGAAACAAATTGAAAATACACATAATTGTACTGACCTAAATCATCTTTTATCATAATCTTTTCTATGTCTTGGTACATAAATGTCCGACTCCAAAACCTATAAATTCTGTTTTTCAGCACGATACGATTGTCGTATAAGATTAGATAATTGAAATAAATGGCCCATACTAAAAAAGCTAACATATAAACAATTATAAAATAGATAATTGCGAGTTTGATGATTATTTGCTGCCTATAAATCTCAATAAACATATATATAACACTTGGAAAAACAAATCCCCAAATCAAAATCTCTTTCCAAGGATTTTTAATGTACACTTTCATAGACGAACTTATTGTAACGTGAATAACGATAACTATATTTTACCGATAATTAGAGACATAGCAATAAAATCATGAATTTATAGTGCTCAATTATCACACTTAAACGATTACCACTCTGTTCCCAATCCTAAAGTTACAAAAATTTTGGTATAGCTAATGATTTTTGCAGGAAATTTGTACTACAGCAGAAAATATATTATCAGAAGATAAAAACAGAAGCATTGCACAGAACAGATAGAACACTCACGACCTCATTTATTCAGTAATTTCATTGCCAATTCATTGTCAATTATCGCAGCCTATTGTTTCTTTAAAAAGAAACCCGCCATTGAAGTGAACTTTATCAATGACGGGCAACTTGCTATTTTTTGATTTTATGTCGGACTCACATTAATAAGCGCGGGCAAACAGCACACGGCGTGCAGAAGGTTTGCCGGTCAGCATATCCACACCTGGAGTCAGGCTTTCTTCGTCGGCTTCGAAAGGCAGACAGCGGATAGTAGCCTTGGTTTCTTCCTTGATGCGGTCTTCCGTTTCCGGCGTACCGTCCCAGTGAGCCAGGATGAATCCACCCTTCTCAATCTGTTCCTTGAATTCTTCGTAAGTATCTACCTTGTAGATGTGTTCGTTGCGGTACTTCAACGCCTTCTGGTAGATGTTCTGCTGGATTTCTTCCAACAGGTTCTTTACGTATTCTTCGATGCCTTCGCAAGAACGAGTTTCCTTTTCCAGCGTATCACGACGCATGATTTCCATCGTGTTGTTTTCCAAGTCGCGGCCACCCATTACCAAACGTACAGGTACACCCTTCAGTTCATAGTCTGCAAACTTGAATCCCGGACGCTTGTTGTCGGCGTTGTCGTATTTCACGGAGATGCCCATGCTGCGGAGCTTGTTGACAATGCCTTCCACCTTGGCGTCAATCTGCTTCAGCTGCTCATCGTTCTTATAGATAGGCACTACTACTACCTGAATCGGAGCCAAGTGCGGTGGAAGTACCAGACCGTTGTCGTCGGAGTGAGTCATGATCAAGGCACCCATCAAGCGGGTAGATACCCCCCAAGAGGTAGCCCATACATAATCCAACTTGTTGTTCTTGTCGACGAACTGTACGTTGAAGGCCTTGGCAAAGTTCTGTCCCAGGAAGTGAGACGTACCGCACTGCAATGCCTTTCCGTCCTGCATCAGTCCTTCGATGGTATACGTATCCAAGGCACCGGCAAAACGTTCGTTGGCTGATTTCACACCCTTGATGACCGGCACGGCCATGTATTTTTCAGCGAAATCACCGTACACGTGCAACATCTTCTGTGCTTCTGCTTCTGCTTCTTCACGAGTGGCATGTGCGGTGTGACCTTCCTGCCACAAGAACTCAGCGGTACGCAGGAACAGACGGGTACGCATTTCCCAACGAACTACATTTGCCCACTGGTTGCACAGGATAGGCAGGTCGCGGTAAGAGTTAATCCAGTTCTTATAGGTACTCCAGATGATGGTTTCAGAAGTCGGACGGATAATCAGTTCCTCTTCCAGTTTGGCAGCCGGGTCTACAATCACACCCGAACCGTCTTCCGCATTTTTCAGACGATAGTGTGTCACCACCGCACATTCCTTGGCGAAACCTTCCACGTGTTCTGCCTCACGGCTCAGGTAAGATTTCGGAATCAACAGCGGGAAATAGGCGTTCACATGTCCTGTAGCCTTGAACATATCGTCCAGGATGCGCTGCATCTTTTCCCAGATAGCATATCCGTAAGGCTTGATTACCATACAGCCACGCACCGGAGACTGTTCAGCCAAGTCGGCCTTTACCACCAAATCATTATACCATTGTGAATAGTTCTCACTTCTTTTGGTAAGTTCTTTTAATTCTTTTGCCATAACTTTATGTAGTTATTTTATTTTTAATATCAATTGAGACCGCAAAATTAGTAAAAAAGATTCGTTTGCCTCTGATTTTGAAACAGGATTTATTCAAAACGAATGGATTTTGCGGGATGAATGTGACTAATCAGATAAGACGGACCCACCAGCATGGCCACAGACACCAGCAGGGTGCAGACGTTCAGCAGCACAATCCAACCCAGATGAAGCTCCACGGGAACCGCACTGACATAGTATGTGGCCGGATCCAGCTTGAAAGGCTCAAAGAAATACTGGATGACGCAGAACGCCAGTCCGATAACATTCCCCCAGCACATGCCCCTCCCGATGAGGAAGACAGAGAACGACAAGAATATCTTCCGAATGGAAGCATTGTCGGCCCCCAGCGCTTTCAGGATTCCAATCATCTGCGTACGTTCGAGAATGATAATCAGCAAGCCCGAAATCATAGTAAAGCCCGCCACTCCGGTCATCAGAATCAGGATGACCCACACGTTCATGTCGAGCAAGTCCAGCCACGCAAAAATCTGCGGATAGAGTTCTTCCGACGTGCGTGAGCAATACACCGCCCCGTAACGGTCGATCCGCTCCTGGATATGTGCCCGGATGGCATCGTTCACCGTATTCAAGTCGTCGTAATCTGATACGGCCACTTCCACGCCCCCTACCTGGTCCGGTTCCCATCCGTTCAGGCGGTTCACGGTGTACATGTCCGTCACCAAGAAATAATCGTCGAAAGCTGAGAAATGGGTTTGGAAAATCCCGCTCACCGTCAGCCGGCGTGCCCGCACATTGTCTTCAATGTAATAGGTGTACAGCTTGTCGCCCACCTTCAAGGAAAGCTTGTCGGCCATGGAACGGGAAATCAACACGCGGTTGCTGGCCACGGAATCCGTGAGCACCGGAATCTCCCCTTCCTGCAAATGCGCCTTCAGGTAAGTCCAGTCGTATTCCTGGGCCACCCCCTTCACAATCATTCCCTGAAAATTATCGGCCGTCATAATCATGCCCGGCTTCGTGGAGTAACGCTGCACATGACTCACCTCCGGAATCTGCCGTATCACCGAAAGCAGGCTGTCGTTGCCCACCACCGGGTTCATCTGGTAAAGCTGTGCCCCGTCGATGCTGGAGACCACAATGTCGGACCCCATGCCGATGACCTTGTCGCGCACCTGATGCTTGAAGCCGATGACCACGGCCACCGATACCAGCATCACCGCCAGCCCGATGGCAATACCGGCCATCGCAATCCGGATAGCCGGTTTCGCGACCTCCTTCCCTCCTTCCCGGCTGCGGTAAATCCGCCGTGCGATAAAAAATTTCCAGTTGTTCATCATTCATCCACTCTTCCCGGATAGGCTTCGAGTGCTTTACGCAGGATGAACAGCGCCCGTACCAGGTCTTCTTTCTTCAGTACATAGGCCACACGCACCTCGTTCTTGCCGCCGCCCGGCGTGGTATAGAAGCCACTGGCCGGAGCCAGCATGACGGTTTCCCCCTCGTAGTTGAAGTCGGACAAGCACCAGGCACAGAATTTCTCACAGTCGTCTACCGGCAGTTTGGCCACCGTATAGAAAGCCCCCATCGGTATCGGAGAATACACGCCCGGGATACGGTTCAGTCCGTCAATCAGGCACTTACGTCGTTCCACATACTCGTCGTACGTTTCGCGGGCATATTCTTCCGGTTCGTCGAGCGAAGCCTCTGCTGCAATCTGTCCGATGAGCGGAGGACTCAAACGGGCCTGACAGAATTTCATCACGGCCTTGCGCACTTCCGGGTTCTTCGTAATCAAGGCTCCGATGCGGATACCGCACTCCGAATACCGTTTCGACACGGAGTCAATCAGCACCACGTTCTGTTCAATGCCTTCCAGATGGCAGGCAGAGATATAAGGAGAACCCGTATAGATAAATTCACGATACACTTCGTCGGAGAACAGGAAGAGGTCGTACTTCTTCACCAGGTCCCGAATCTGGTTCATCTCCCGGCGAGTGTACAAGTAGCCGGTCGGGTTGTTCGGGTTACAAATCAGGATACCCTTCGTGCGTTCATTGATCAGTTCCTCGAACTTCTCCACCTTCGGCAAAGAGAACCCCTCGTCGATGGTCGTCGTCACCGTACGGATAATTGCGCCGGCAGAGATGGCAAAGGCCATGTAGTTGGCATAGGCCGGTTCCGGCACAATAATCTCATCACCCGGGTTCAGGCAACTCATGAACGCGAACAACACCGCCTCCGACCCCCCGGTCGTGATGATGATGTCGTCGGCATCCAAGTGAATGTCATACTTCTCGTAATACCCCACCAGCCGCTCGCGGTAGCCACGGTAACCCTGGCTGGGACTGTATTCCAGCACCTTCCGGTCGATATTTCGAATCGCATCGAGGGCCGCTCGCGGAGTAGGCAGGTCAGGCTGACCGATATTCAAGTGATACACATGAATTCCTCTCTCTTTCGCAGCTTCAGCCAGGGGAGCCAGTTTACGAATCGGCGACTCCGGCATTTCAGTTCCTCTGATGGATATTTGTGGCATATTTTATGTTTTTAAAAAATTCTGAATTGCAAAGATAAAGCGATTGCCGAAATAAACCAACTTTGTGTCCAGAAAAAACAGCAGTTTGCTATCCGTAAAAAAAGCCCTCCAAGTAAAGTTTAACGCCTTTTCAGGCATTTTCCATGTCTTCAACCCAAAAAATCCGTATGTTTGCTCTCGATAACCAAACATCCAATCTATATGAATCTTTACCTAATTATATTTACCGCCGGAACCTACCGGGCAGAGCAAGTTTACGACAAGCACAAAGATCTGTTTGTCGAACTGGAGAAACACTTCACGCTCCACCTGGTCAACTATACTGAAGCTGATAGCATCCCCAGCAACGAATACAAAATGGTATTCATCGCCAGTGGAGGTGTGGAAAATGCCGTAGTACGCTTTTTCAGCATCCTACCCTATCCCATCACCCTGCTCACTGACGGCCTGAACAACTCGCTGGCCGCCGCCCTTGAAATCTCTGCATGGATACAATCGAGAGACATGAAAGTGAGAATCATTCACGGACTGGCGCCCGACATGGCCAACCAGGTACTTCTGCACCATCAGGCCTTTGCCGCCAAACGGGCCCTGAAAAAGAAACGCATCGGTGTCATCGGTACCCCAGCTTCCTGGCTGGTAGCCAGCCATGTGGACTACCTGCTGGCCGGACAGCGCTGGGGAGTGATTTATACCGACATCCCCATCGAGCATGTGGAAAAAGCCTTCCATGAGATTACCGAAGACGAGATAGGAGTGGAAGCCTCCTTGTTTGCCAACCGTGCCAAGGGAATTCAGGAAGCGACCCCCGAAGAACTGCTGCGGGCCATGCGCTTGTACAAGGCCATCCGCCGCGTATGTGAAGAAGAAAAACTGGACGCCCTTACCCTTTCCTGCTTCTCGCTCATCCAGAGCCTGAAGACCACGGGTTGCCTGGCCCTCTCCCTGCTGAACGACGAAGGCATCCCTGCCGGATGCGAAGGCGACCTCCAGTCCATCATGACCTTGCTGATGGTGAAAGAACTCATCGGCCAGCCGGCCTTCATGGCCAACCCGTCGTTTGTCGACCTGACCCGCAACGAGGTGCTCCTGGCCCACTGCTCCATCCCCACACGAATGGCCGAGCAGTTCATCATCCGTAACCATTTCGAGACGGAAAGCGGCATCGCCATCCAAGGCATCGTGCATGCAGGTGAAGTAACCCTCTTCAAATGCGGCGGCGAGTGCCTGGACGAATACTACCTGTCGTCGGGCCACCTCATTGAAAATACGAACCTGGTGACCTGCTGTCGTACCCAGCTAAAGGTACGGCTGGACAAACCAGTCGGCTATTTCCTGCACAACCCGCTGGGCAACCATCACATCCTGATACAGGGAAACTATGCCGACGTCATTCAGGAATTCATGCAACAAAACCGGTGCAAATTGCGAATTGACTGATTTTTCAAAACCATTTATTCTCTCATTCAATTTATAATCGTATCTTTGTGTGAATAATTACAAATTGAAAAGCAAGAAAAATTATGATGCATAACTGGTTTGAATGCAAAATCCGTTACGAAAAAGTAGTCGAAAACGGCATGAACAAGAAAGTAACGGAACCCTATCTGGTGGACGCACTCAGCTTCACCGAGGCTGAATCGCGTATTATCGAAGAAATCACTCCCTTCATCAGCGGAGAATTTACTGTATCCGACATCAAACGCGCCAACTACAGCGAACTCTTCCCTAGCGAAGAGGAAGCAGCCGACCGCTGGTTCAAGTGCAAGCTCTATTTCATCACCCTCGACGAGAAAAGCGGTGCTGAAAAGAAAACGGCTACCAACGTGCTGGTACAGGCTGCCGACCTGCGCGACGCGGTAAAGAAACTGGACGAAGGCATGAAGGGCACAATGGCCGACTACGTGATTGCTTCCGTAGCCGAAACCGCCCTGATGGATGTATATCCTTACTCGGCAGAGCCCGACGTGAAACCGGAATTCCCGGATGCAGACAAACGATGAACAAACACTTATCAAAACCATGGATATTCAGTCTAATTTAAATGAGGTACGGACACAACTTCCTCCCCAAGTGCGCCTGGTAGCTGTATCCAAGTTCCATCCCAACGAAGCCATCCTGGCGGCCTACGAAGCCGGACAGCGCATCTTCGGGGAAAGCAAGGAACAGGAGTTGAGCAAGAAGCAGGCTTCCCTGCCCGCCGACATCCAGTGGCATTTCATCGGCCACCTGCAGACCAACAAGGTGAAGTACATTGCGCCCTACATCGCCATGATTCATGCGGTAGACACCTACAAGCTGCTGGCCGAAATCGACAAACAGGCCGCCAAATGCAACCGCGTGATTCCCTGCCTGCTGGAAATCCATATCGCCGAAGAAGACAGCAAATACGGATTTTCTTTCCAGGAATGTCGCGAGATGCTCGACACCGAGCCGTGGCGGGAGCTGACCCATGTGCCCATCAGCGGCGTGATGGGCATGGCCACCAATACCGACGACCAAGCGGAAATTATGAAGGAATTTGAAAGTCTGCACCGCTTCTTCACGGAACTGAAAGACACGTATTTCGCGCACGACGACCGCTTCAAGGAGATTTCCATGGGCATGTCGCACGACTACCAGCTGGCCGTGAAAGCCGGCAGCACGATGGTACGCGTAGGCAGCAAGATTTTCGGAGAAAGAGTATATTAAAAACGAGAAGAATATGGCACAACTAAAAACAACTTTTGCGGGGTTAACCCTGAACAACCCGATTATCATCAGCAGTTCGGGCCTGACGAACAGCCTGGCCAAAATCCAGAAACTGGAAGAAGCCGGAGCGGGTGCAGTGGTACTGAAATCAGTTTTCGAAGAACAAATCAATATGCAGGCAGGCAGCATGCAGGGCTACGGTTCTCCCGAAGCCGACGACTACCTGGGTGCTTACGTGCGCTCTCACGCCCTGAACGAACACATCGCCCTGATTGAGGACGTGAAGAAGCATTGCAAGATTCCGGTCATCGCCAGCATCAACTGCTACAGCGACAGCGAATGGACCGACTTTGCACATCTGATGGAACAGGCCGGAGCCGATGCACTGGAAGTGAACATCCTGTCTTTGCAGACCAGCAAGGACTACAAGCCGGGCAGCTTCGAACAGCGCCACATCGACATCCTGCGCCACATCAAGAAGGTGGTCCGCATCCCGGTCATCCTGAAACTGGGCAGTAACCTGACCAACCCGATAGCCCTCATCAACCAGCTCTATGCCAATGGAGCGGCTGCCGTGGTCTTGTTCAACCGTTTCTACCAGCCGGACATCCAGATTGACAACCTGACCTTCACCACCGCCAGTGTGATGAGTTCTCCTTCCGAACTGGCCGACCGCATCCGCTGGGCAGCCATTGCTTCGGCTGAAGTGCCGCAACTGGACTATGCCGTTTCGGGCGGAGTACATTGCGGAAAAGGTGTCATCAAGTCCCTGCTGGCTGGAGCTTCTGCCGTAGAAGTGTGCAGCGTCATCTACCAGCACGGCAACCAGATGATTGAGACCATGAAGAAGGAACTGGCAGAATGGATGGACGACAAAGGCTACACGACCATCGCACAGTTCAAGGGCAAGATGAACGCAGCCGCCGCCGGCGAAGTGAACCCCTTCGAACGTACCCAGTTCATGAGATACTACAGCAACCACGAAGAATAAAACGGCTTCGCGGAAACGCATAAAAAGCGGATGCTTCCTTCCTTTTCCAGGTAGAAGCATCCGCTTTTTTGTCTTCATCTATCCGGCCTCAGCGTTTCAGCAGACCGATTTTCAGGTTCAGTTTGAAATAATACACCCCGTTTTCACGCTCCAGGTAGCCGTACTTGTCTTTCTCGGTGGAGCCTTTCTCCAAGCGGCTGTTCTGGAACAGGAAGTCGGCAAAGGTCTGGCGGAACGCCCGCTGGTAGCACAACACCTCGCCGTCGCCCGTCACGAACAGGAAACCGGCGATGGCCGAGTCGGTACCGTTGTACAGCTTGGCCGGACGCATGCCCATGGCCAGCGCCAGCAGCAGTTCCTTCACCTTGTATTCATAGAAGCGGTGCTTCGTAATCAGTTCATCCTTGATTTTCAGCGGATTCAGTTTCTTGAGCTCCTCCGTCAGGTCCGACACCTTCGTGATGCCGTCCAGCCACATCAGGCGGGTCATTTCGGCCAGCAGACGCCCCATGTGCAAGTCAATCATCGACAGGTTGCTGCGGAAAATCTTGTCGGCCACGTCGCTGTACTTCAGCACGCCGCCCAGCCGCTCAATCATCAGCATCCGCGACACCACGTCGTCTTCCTCCCCTTCCGCATTGATTTTGTTGACGGTAGGCGTGGCAAACTTCACTCCCGTCTGCTCAAACTTGAAATTGGCCGTGCGTCCGCCGTCGAGCAGCGGAATCATCATCCCCAGCCGGGAACGTACGCAGAAACCCGTGAGCGGGGCATCCACCGAATAGAAAGCCACACTGAAATCCGTACGGTCGTCCGTCTTGGCCTCCAGGTCGAAAATAGCCACCTCGTCGAGGAACTCCTCCACCCCGTCGGGCGAGGTCACGTCGTCTTCCCGACTCTGACGGATGGCGGCATAGATGAGTTCGGCCACCGTGGCAAAGTTCTCGCGCGGAATCCGCTTGTCAATATTCTCCCCTTTCAAATGGATAAAATCTTTCTCCAGAATATACTGACGCGTACCGTCGTGCTCCTCACGCTGCACCATCGCCACCGGAAGACGGAGCGTTTCATCCCTCTTCACGTCGGGAGTTCCGCCGTACACGTAGCCGTCGGCCAGCAGCCGGAAAAACGCATACAGTTCCCCCCATTCTCTTTTCGTCGCTTCAAATGCCATAATCTCTTTATTTTTTAAGTGCAAAGGTAGTAAAAGAAGCGTTAACAAAAACGTTTCCGACAAAAGCAAATCCTAATAGATGTTATTAAACAGATTTTTCCGGGTATTTTGCTTGCAGAGAACCAGAAAATACGTACCTTTGCAATGTGTTTTTCATAGTATTAGATTTAAGGTTAACAAAAGGTTGGAGTTCAGCGGAACTCCTTTTTTTATGCCCGTTCATCAACCGTTTTTCCCCTCCCCAAAAACGCTTCGGCGTTTCACCCAAAACGTCTAAGCGTTTCAAGCAAAACGTTTAGGCGTTTTCATTCAAACGCTTAGACGTTTGATTCCAAACGCAAAGGCGCTTTATTCCAAACGTAAAGGCGTTTTCCCTAAGGTGTCAAAAGTCATGAAAAATCTACAGAAAGTCTACATATATCCTCCCATTTTGTATCTTTGTCGCCAAATCAAATGAATTATGGAACAAACCACTCAACTTAACGAACACCACAAGCAGGAATATCCTCCCATGCATACCTGCGAACACATCGTCAACCGCACGATGGTGAATCTTTTCGGATGCGGACGGGCGGTATCGGCCCACATCGAACGGAAAAAAAGCAAACTCGATTTCGCCCTTCCACAAGCGCCTACTGAAGAAGATATTACCCGCATTGAAAATACGGTCAACGAGGTCATTGCCCGTCATCTGCCGGTTACCACGGAATTCACCACCCAAGAAGATGCCGCCGGACGCTTCGACTTGAAACGCCTACCCGAAGGGGCCTCCGACACGGTGCGCGTAGTACACGTGGGCGACTACGACGAATGTCTGTGCATCGGACTGCATGTAGAGAATACCTCAGAAATCGGTACGTTCAAAATCACCAGCCACGACTACAAAGACGGCATCTTCCGGATGCGTTTCAAACTGGTTTAAACCGCACGTATTATGGCAAAGAAAAAAAGAGGCTCTTCCACCGGCTCGTTAAAAGGGTTCATCCTCCTGCTGCTGATTCTCGGTGGAGGGGTATACTTCTACCAAAACCAGCAGAACCTGCCCGAAGCAAAAGGACTGGAAAAAGGAATCTCGGAAACACTGGAAGAGGCCCGGGAAAAAGTATCGCAACGAGTCACCAAGAACGCGACAGAAGAAACCGCTTCGCCGTCGGCCACGAACCGCATCAGCAGCAAACTGGAAATTCCGGTCGTGCTAAAGAAACGGGAGGAAATCCAGTTGCAACGCACGGGCTACATGGTGTCGTACAATAATTTCTACAAGACGCCCAACTGGGTGGCCTGGGAACTGACCCGCCAGGAAACGAAGGGAGACGAGGAACGGAAAAACCGCTTCGTGCCCGACCCGGACCTGCCTGAACCGCGCGTGGAGCATGCAGACTACACGCACTCCGGCTACGACCGGGGACACATGGCACCGGCTGCCGATATGAAGTGGAGCAAAAAGGCCATGGAAGAATCGTTCTACATGAGCAACATCTGTCCGCAGAACCAGAAGCTGAACCGTGACGACTGGGGCGATTTAGAAGAACTGTGCCGCAGCTGGGCACGGAAATACGGTACGGTGTACATTGCCTGCGGCCCGATTTACGACCAGAAACAGCCGAAGCGTATCGGAGAGCATCGGGTGGCCGTACCCGACCGGTTCTTCAAGGTGGTACTGATTTACAACCGGAAAAATCCCATCGCCATGGGCTTCCTGTTCGACAACAAGGCCCATCATCAGGCCCTGCAGAAATACCTGGTACCGGTCGATTCAGTAGAAAAAGTGACGGGCATGGATTTCTTCTCCAAACTGCCCGATGACGTGGAAAACCGTATAGAGGCCGAACTGCCGGCACTGCCTTCAGGAAGATGAAGGCAGACCGGCAACCGGTCGCTCTGTTATTCTTCCTCCTTGTATTCTTCAATGCAAAAACGGTTGACGGTACAATGTATGGAATCCTGGCTGGCACGGTAGACCACCATCTTCACAGCCATCCCGTCGTTAGCCTCCAACACATATTCATGGGTACCGGTCGTATTCATCCGATACCACATTCCGTTTTGTCCGTAATATATCCGCAAAAGATTCTCTGATGTATAATCCCAGCTGATACGGTAAAGTCCGGTTTCCCCTTTATGAAAGGAAAAAGTACAGGAGTTCTCGTCATAATCCACACAATCCAACGAGGTGACTTCATCTTTATAAAAGTTCAGCACGGCCGCCTGCCCCAAAGTATCATATTCAAGCCGGGTATAATTCTCCTCTCCACACTGATACCTGAAAGTTTCTCCCAAATGAATCTTGGGAAGAGGCGTATAGCCGTCTACATCTTCCTTGTCACAAGAAAACAAAAAGAGTAGTGCCCACAGGCACATTCCTACATATAGCAGTTTTTTCATCGCGTATTATTTTTATTCCTCTTCACATCCCCCACCCAATGCATGGTAGAGGGTAATCACACTTTTAATCTCTGAATTTCGGTCGGCCACCAGCGACAACCGTGCCGTCAGCAACGACTGGCGTGCCGTCAGTACCTCCAGGTAATTTATTGTCCCATGCTCCATCAGCAGTTCTGTATCGTGCAGGGCATCCGACAAATGCCCCACCTGCTGCTGGTCGAGCTCCGTTTTCCGCCGGGCCGTCTGCCACTGGTTCAGGGCGTTGTTCACCTCCGTACCGGCATCCAGCAACGTCTGCTGGAACTGGAGCAAGGCCTCTTCCTGCTGCGCCTTACTGATTTTCAGGTTGGCTATCAGTTGCCCGCGCTGAAAGAGGGGTTGTACCAGCGAGCCCACCGCCTGTAGCAGCCAGGCCCCCGGGTTCGTCACCAACGCTCCTCCGCTGTTGGTCCATCCGGCCGCACCACTCAACGTCACACTGGGATAGAAGCTGGAACGTGCCTGATTGGTGGCATAGAAGGCCTGCTTAAGTGTGGCCTCTGCCTGCCTTACGTCGGGACGACCAGCCAGCAAATCCAGCGGCACCCCTACCAACAGGGTCTGCGGGAAATCCACCTCGCTGAGTGTGCCGCGTGCAATGTGCTGCGGAGTCCAGAAAAGCAGACTGCAAAGACTGTTCTCCATCTCGGTCACCTGCTGCCGTAAATCGAGCAAAGAGGCTTCCGTATTCAAACGAGAGGCCTCTGCCTGATTCACTGTCGCACGGTCGGCCTGTCCGGCCCGCATCAGGGCATTCAGGCTACAGATGTATTCTTTCCAGCTTTCCACCGTTTCTTCCGTCACAGCCACCTGCTCGTCGAGCATCAGCAAGGTGTAATAACTTTCCGCTACCGTAGCAATCAGCTGAGTCTGTACCGCCTGCCGATACGCCTCGCTCTGTTCCAACGCCGCCCGTTCTTTCCGTTTGGCATTGGTCAGCTTCCCAAAGAAATCCAGTTCCCAACTGGCAGAAGCCCCCAACGTGTATGTTTTGGTGGGTTTGCTCCCGTCGTAACTGCTCAACGCCCCTTCCGGATCCAGCTGTACAGACGGCAGATAGGCCTGCTTGGCCGAAACCAGCGAAGCCCGTGCTTCCTCCACTTTCAAGCGAGCCACGTTCAAATCCGTATTGGCCTCCAGAGCCCGTTCAATAAGCTGTTGCAAAGAAACGTCGGTAAACAATTCCTGCCATTTCAAATCCCCCAGCGAACAGTCCGTCGGTTTGCACTTCCGGCTGCTGGTATTTGGTGTAAATGCCGCACCCGGTCAGCATACTGCCCAGGCAAACGAACATTCCTAAATGACTTATATTTTTCTGCATATCAAAATCTTCTTTAATGGATATAACTATTTCCAGCCGGACCTCAGGCATCCGTATTCTCTTCTGTATGTCTGCGCGGCATCACCTTTTCCTCAATCACTTGGAACACGGTAAACAACACCGGCACCACAAACAGCAGGGCTACCGTACCGACCAACATTCCTCCTACCGTACCGACACCCAGCGAACGGTTTCCATTGGCTCCGGCTCCCGTAGCGACAATCAGCGGGAACAAGCCGATAATCATGGTCAGCGCCGTCATCAGAATCGGACGCAGACGGACTCCGGCAGCCGCCACGGCAGCCTGCACAATGCTCATTCCCTGCCGACGACGGGCAGATGCGTATTCAGTCAGCAAGATGGCGGTCTTTGCCAGCAAACCAATCAACATAATCAATCCGGTCTGCATGTAAATGTTGTTCTCCAACCCGAAGCACTTGGCAAACAAGAAGCTTCCCATCAGTCCGAAAGGTACGGCCAAAATCACTACCATCGGGATGAAGAGACTCTCATACAGTGAACACAGAATCAGGTAGATGAACACGATACAGATAATGAAGATAATCACGGTATTTCCCGTACTGCTGGATTCCTCACGCGTAATACCACTAAACTCATACCCATAGCCGGTAGGCAAGGTCTGCGCTGCCACCTCCTCAATGGCTGCAATGGCATCTCCCGAACTGTATCCGTCGGCCGGCATTCCGTTCACCGGAATGGAAGTGTACATGTTGAACCGTGTCAGCGTTTCTGCCCCGTACACCTTGGTCAAGGTGATGAACTGTCCCACAGGCGCCATGGCCCCGCTTTCAGTCCGTACAAACATGTTGTTGAGCGACTCCTTGTCCAGACGATAATCCTTGCGTGCCTGAATCATGACACGATACAGCTTGGAGAAACGATTCAAGTTAGAGGAATAGTTACCGCCGATATATCCGGAAAGCACACTCAACACATCGGACGTGGTGACACCCGCCCGCTGGCACTTCGCGGCATCTACCTCCACCATATACTGCGGGAACTTCGTATCGAAAGTGGTGTAAGCCATGGAAATTTCAGGCCGCTTGTTGAGGGCCGCAATGAAATTCTGGGTGTACTTCTGCAAATCGTCCACACTGCCTCCGGCACGGTCCTGCACATACATCTCGAAACCGCTACCCATACCGTATCCCATGATGGTAGGCTGGGCAAAGGCAAAAATCTTGGCCGACTTGATGTCTGCCGTATGCTGATAGATGGCGGAAATTACCGCATTGATATTGTCCTCCGCTTTCTCCCGTTCATCCCAATGTTTCAGTTTGATAATCAGCATACCTCCTGAGGCGGCCTGTCCGCCCATCATGCTGTAACCTGTCACATTGGAATACGTCTTTATCTGCGGAATCTCACGGATACGCTGGTCAATCATTTCCATCGTCTTGCGGGTCTGTGCCAAACTGCTTCCGGGAGGGATGGTCACATTGACAAAGACCGTACCCATGTCTTCATCCGGCACCAGTCCTGTTTTTGTGGTCCGCATGAAGAAAACCAACAAGGCACAAACGGCCACCAAGGAAACCCAGGCAATCCATTTCCGCCGCAGGAAGAACGACACGCCGTTTTTGTATTTCAGCACCAAGCGGTTGAACGAAGCCTCAAAGGCATGGTGGAAACGGGAAGAGAAGCTCAATTTCTCGCCCGTCGTCTTGTCCATGTGAGGTGTCATAATCAGGGCACACAACGCCGGACTGAGGGTCAAGGCATTGATGGCCGAGATACCCACCGCCACCGCCATGGTCAGACCGAACTGCGTATAGAATACCCCACTGGTTCCTCCCATGAACGAGGTAGGAATAAATACCGCCATGAACATCAATGAAGTAGTAACAATGGCCGCAGAGATGCCGTCCATGGCAGCCACCGTCGCCTTATAAGGAGAGCGGTAACCTTCGTCAAACTTGGCCTGTACGGCCTCCACCACCACGATGGCATCGTCCACCACCGTACCAATCACCAGTACCAGGGCAAAGAGGGTCAGCAGGTTCAGACTGAATCCGGCCACATAGAGGAAGGCAAACGTACCCACCAGTGACACGATAATAGAGATTGACGGAATGATGGTGGAACGTACACTCTGCAAGAAGAAATAAACCACCAGTACCACCAGAATGATGGCTTCAATCAAGGTCTTCACCACCTCATGCACCGATGCATCCAAGAAGTCCTTCGTACTCATCAGGTCGGTCAGCACCAGCCCTTTGGGCAAGTCTTTCGAGAGTTCCGCCATCAGGGCATCCACCTCCTTCACAATCTCGTTGGCATTCGAGCCGGCGGTCTGCGAAATCATACACGTAGCACCGGGGTGGCCCGCAATCTGGCTGTTATAGGCATAAGTCTGGGCACCCAGTTCCACTTCGGCCACATCCTTCAGGCGGAGCACTTCACCTGTCGGCAAGGCCTTGAGCACCATGTTACCAAACTCTTCTGCCGTTTCATACCGACCCCGGTACTTGAGCGTGTATTGAAATGTATTTTCAGAATCCTCGCCCAGCGTACCTGTAGCCGCTTCCACGTTCTGGTCGTCGAGCAAAGCGATGACATCGGCCGGCACCAGCTGATGCTGGGCCATCTTCTGGGGATTCATCCAGATACGCATGGCATAATCCCCTCCCATCACGTTCACATTTCCGACTCCCGTGATACGGGAAAGACGAGGTTCTACGTTAATCTTGAAATAGTTGTTGATAAAATTCTGGTCGTAACTGTCGTCAGGACTGTACAATGCCAGAATCTTCACCATACTGTTCTGGCGTTTCTCCACGGTAACTCCCACTTTGGTCACTTCCGCCGGCAACAGTCCTTCCGCTTCCGACACACGGTTCTTCGTGTTGACGGTCGCCATGTCCGGATCGGTTCCCTGCGCAAAATACACCGTAATGGAAGCCGACCCCGTATTGGTCGCCGTAGAAGTCATATACGTCATGTTCTCTACCCCGTTGATGGCTTCTTCCAGCGGAGCGATGACACTCTTCAGCACCGTTTCCGCATTGGCACCGGTATAAGTGGTCGACACCATGATGGTGGGCGGTGCAATGTCGGGATACTGCTCCATGGGAAGATTGCTCAGACCGATGATTCCCAATATCAGAATCAGTACGGAAATGGCACACGACAAGATAGGCCGGTCGATAAAAGTCTTCAGTTTCATGGTACCCTCCTATTCTTCAGTATGTGCGGAAAGAATCTGCGTATTTTCCTGAATCAGTCCTGCCCCTTCGGCCACAATCACGTCACCTTCCTGCAAGCCACTCTCTACAATGTATTCCTGTCCGTTGTTCAGCGGGAAGACCGTCATCTGAGCCGATTCGGCTTTACCTTCCTTGTTCACCTTATACACGTACACCTTGTCCTGGATTTCAAAAGTGGCTTCCTGCGGAACCACCAGCACATCGTTCTTGGTATAAGGCAATACCAGCGTGGCCGTACTTCCATTGCGTAACATGCCTTCCGGATTGGGGAACACAGCCCGCAGACTGATGGCTCCGGTCTCCGTATCGATGGTACCGCTGATGGCATCCACCGTACCCTCATGGGCATACGTCGTACCGTCACTCAGCAGCAACGACACTTTAGGCATGCCCGCCAGCGCCTTTTCCACACTGCCATACTGGCGGACCAACGACAGTATCTGGTTTTCCGTAAGGGAGAAATACACATAAATTTCCTCATCGTCGGAGACCGTCAGCAACGGAGTGGTGATGGACGAGTTGACCAAGGCCCCTACTCGATAGGATGACATGCCTGCCACTCCGTTCACCGGGCTGCGTACTACGGTATAAGAAAGGTCGTTGCGGGCATTGGTCTCGGCTGCCTTGGCCTGTGCCAGACTGGCTTCTGCTTCCAGCAAGGAATTCCGTGCCGTCTGGCGGTCAAAATCAGAAACCACCTTTTCCTTGAAGAGTTCCTCCTTGCTATCCGAGGTCAGACGGGCCGTAGCTACCGCCGCTTCCGCACTCTTCACATTGGCCACTGCCGTCTGCAAGGCTGCCTAATAGGGCACCTGATCGATGACAAAGAGCACCTGCCCTTTCTGCACCTTGGCCCCTTCCTTCACGCAAATGTCGGTAATCGTACCGCTCACCTGCGGACGGATTTCCACACTCTGCCTTCCTTTCACCACCGCCGAGTAGCTGTTGGTGAGAAGACGATTTTCTTTTTTTACGGTCATGGTCTTGTATCCGCCCTCCTGCGAAGTTCCAGCCGACTGTGTACAAGCCGTCAGGAGTCCCAGCAAAGTCACAAGACACGTTCCGACAAAAACAAATACTTTTTTCATCTTGTTCTCTTTTTAGTTGATTTGACTCATTCTGTTGTTATAGCAAGCGCAAATTTAGAAGCCTGACCTATCAAGGCACTTGTCCCAATCCTAAGAACATTTGTCTGAATCCTCTCTTTAGCATTTATTCTGTTTACGATTTCTAAAACATACAAAAAGACTTTCAGACATAGATTTATGTACGTACTTTAGACGCGCAAATACAATACAACCATACAATAAGATGAGAGAATATGCTTTTACCAAATGGCTTCAGCCATTGTCTTCCGAAGGGGGAAAAGAGGAAGGAATGATTTACAACGAACTGATGGGCCTTTTTCATGTACAAGGCGAAGAGGTCTTCCGGAAGGGTACCATCGACACCCAGCACACAGTTTCCCTGCTCATGCTGAAAGGGGAACTCAGCCTGCAAACTCCCGAGAACCGCATGATTATCCAAGCTCCCGCCTACATTGAGTTTATCGAACCTCACCAATGGACCGACCTGAAAACCGATGCCCAGTTTGAAGGTTGCCTGCTCATTACCCGCCGGGAACTCTTCCTGCAAGCGGCAGAATGTATCCGACCGAGGGTTACACCTTACATTTACCGGTATGTACAAGCGCCCTTCCTTACGCTAAAGGAAAACGACATCGCCCGTATCCGTGTCCTGTTCGATATCCTGCGGCACACCCTTGCACAGACAGAAAACAATTTTCAGCATGAAATTCTGGAGAACACGCTCCGTTCCCTGGTACTGGAAATCTGGAACATCATTTTCCGTACCTATAAACAGGAAAGCGAAGAAGAGCCCGTCCTCCCATGGGACGATACGCTTCCCCGCTTTCTTTACCTGATGCATACCCACTGCCGCTTTCATCACACAGTGAAATGGTATGCCGACCAGCTTTGTGTGTCGCCCGACGCCCTGTCGGCCAAACTGAGAAAGGCCTACCACAAATCGGCCAACCAGCTCATCAATGAAAGCCTGATGGAAGAGGCCAAAATCTGCCTCCTCAATCCGGCTTATACCGTACAGGACGTGGCCGAAAAACTCTGTTTCGCCGACCAGGCCGCATTCAGCAAGTTCTTCAAGCGTCACAGCGGCATGTCGCCCGGTCGGTTCAAGAAACAGTTATAGAAAGGCGCGACCTGCTCCTTACAGGTTGACTTCCGTCACCACCTGTCCGTCGAAGAGGTTGATCACGCGGTCGGCAAAACCGGCATCGTGCTGCGAGTGTGTCACCATCACGATGGTAGTGCCTTCCTTGTGCAACTCAGTCAGCAGCTCCATCACTTCCCGTCCGTTCTTGGAATCCAGGTTACCGGTAGGTTCGTCGGCCAGAATCAGTTTCGGGCCCGACACTACCGCACGGGCAATGGCCACACGCTGTTGCTGACCGCCCGACAACTGCTGCGGGAAATGCTTGGCCCGATGCGTAATCCCCATCCGTTCCATGGCTGCCTCCACCTTCCGCTTACGTTCTGCCGAAGGCACTCCCAGATACAGCAAGGGCAGTTCGATGTTCTCATATACGTTAAGTTCGTCAATCAGGTTGAAGCTCTGGAACACGAAGCCTATCACGCCCTTACGCAAGGAGGTACGCTGCGATTCGGTGTAGCTGCCCACTTCCACCCCATTCAGGTAATACTTCCCTCCGGTGGGGTTGTCCAGCAATCCCAAGATGTTCAGCAAAGTAGATTTTCCACAACCTGAGGGGCCCATAATGGCCACGAATTCCCCTTCTTTTACTTCGATACTTACATTATTCAAAGCCCAAGTTTCCACCTCATCCGTGCGGAACACTTTCTGTAAATTTTCTGTTTTAATCATACGCTTAAAATTTAATTGAATCACCTTATCAGTCTCCATTCTTGACTATTAATTATCTTGTTTCATACACTCTACCGGATTTACCTGACTCAATATCCAACCTTGCAGACAGACGATGAGTGCCGAGAGACCCCACACCACCAGCAACGGCCATACAAAGATACCGACCGAAAGCGGGGCATGGTACGCAAACTGCTCCAGCCAATGCAGCATGAACCATCCGCCGACAGGCATAGCCACTACATACGCTACTACAGCATAGATACAGAACGGCTTGTTAAGCAGCCAAATGATTTGCCCACGTGTGGCTCCATGCACCTTGCGGATACTGATTTCACGTATCCGCTGACGGGTGGCATACCAGGCAATGCCAAACAACCCGAAGCCTGTCAGCAACAGACCGATGACGGCATAGAACGTCAGGATATGCGACAAGGAAAGCACTTTTTGATTGCGTGCCATAAACTCCCGATGCATGTCCGTATATCTGAAAGGCTGGTTGGGATTCATCTTATTCCATACCGTCTCTATCTGCCGCAAGGCCTCCTCACGGCTTTCCGGACGAGGACGAAGCTGCAGATAGAATCCTTTCTGCAAGTCACTTGCCGACAGCAGTGTGATGACAAGGGGCGTTACGGCTTCTTCCAGTGAATTGACAGAAAAATCACGCACCACACCGCCTATTACCGCCAGACTGTCTTGGGTTTCCGTGTCGAATTCACGCAAAGCATGTCCCACGACCTCCGTACCCGCAGGCACCAACAGCCGGACAAAACTCTCGTTCACCAGTACCGGAGAGGCCTGACGCTCCAACAGGCGGGAAGGAGATTCTCCACTCAACTGTTCAATGAGTAAGGTACGCAACAAGGTGGAGTCGCCTTCCAAGGTCAGCAGATTGGTACGCACTTCCTTCCCACCGGGACGCTGCACATTCAACTGACGTATCCAGGCACTGAGTACCGAAGATTTGGAAAGGGTCATGGATTCAATGCCTTTCACCCGTTTCTCCAGTTCCGCCTTGAAAGGAGCCAGCGGAGCCCCAAAGGCATCCCCTATCTCAATGCAACCTTCGTAACGCGAAGCCCGCTGGCGGGTCAGTTCCATCTGGTTGCGGGCTGTCAGCGTAGCTAGCAACAATCCGATGGAAATCACAAACTGCACCGTTACCAGTACCGCCACAAATCGCTGCTTGCGCCGGCCACTGTAAAGCGTACGGTATTCCGTGAACGACAAGCGTGACAGGCGATAGCTGATGTACCACGCCGGTATTACCGACATCAACAGAATGAATAACAGCAACCACGGCAGCATCTGACTACTGAAGAAGAACGTCATGGTCAACCGCGAACCCAACAGGTCATTAAACAGTGATAAGCAGTCGTTGACCAGCAAAATGGACAGCCCGAACGCCAGTACCACCGTCAGGAAAGCATCCCCGAAAAGTTGCAGACGGATATTGCGCAAGGTAGCCCCCATCAATTTCTCCACATGAATCATACGCAGCTGTTGCAGCAAGCGGCTCAAGCTCATGTTGGTATAGTTGCAGCAGGCAATGACCAGTATCAGCACGGCTGCCAGCAGACTGATATAGAGAGTCTGTACGGGTGTCTGACTGACAAAATCGAGTGTCTGCTGGGAAGCATCGTCGGGAGTCGTAAAACAAATGGCATCCAGCGGGTCCAGGTAATATTTCGTCTGACCGGGCATAAATGTAGGCACCTTGTCCGCATTCAGTTTATCAGCCAAACGAGCGGCATCCGTACCCGGAGTCAACTTCAGCAACGTAGGGCCTCCCCAAAACAAATCCGGATCATTCGCAGTCAGCATGTCAAATTGCAGGAGCGACTGTTCGCGTTCCTTCAGCACCGCCACCACTTCGTATGTACGGGTACCCCCGTAGGCTAAATGTACCTCCACTTGCTTTCCGATGGCTTGTCTTTCTCCAAAAAGGCTACGGGCACATGCCGTACTCAAGGCCATCTTCCCCGGCTGACGAAGTACCTGCTCCAAGCTGCCTTCCTCCGTACGATAGTCAAAAAAGTGAGTCAAAGTCGTATCCGCCGAAATCAGCATGAAATCCCTCTCCACCTTCTGTCCATCTACCTTACAATATAGCATATCCAGTTTCCCCAAGCGCAAAAAATCTTCCACTTCCGCATAACCTTCCTTCAGTTGTGGAGGAATCTCAGCCGCCGCATACGCCACCCGTTTCCCTTCCGTCATCGGGTCATCCTGCTGCAGAAAAAACATACGGTCACGGTCCGGATTATGCCCTTCCAACCCATGCTCGTGCACAAAGTACGTCATCAGCAAGTTGGTACAGGCTAATCCCAATGCCAGACTGGCTACCGAAACAAGGAAAAACACCTTGTTCCGCCACCAGCTTCGCAAAATCATTTTCAGTGTGACATTCAGTATCATCCATTGTCAATTTTAGTACGTTATTATTCTGTCAGACGGATACCTTCGATATAGTATCCCCCTTCCACGTGCTCGCCTTCCGAAAAGTCAAACCAACGGGTATCTTTCGGCAGCGGAGCAAAATAGAGCGTGAAATCCATTTCTCCGCTATCAGGCATAAACACTTGCTCGTCTATTGCGAAACCTTCACTGCGCAGGAGCGGATAGTTCACCCCCTTGTCCGACATCAAAAAAGTCGCTTTGTCCAGCCGAATCCAATAGTTTGGAATATACCGTGCGTGCACGCGAAGCACCGTAGCCGAGTCAGTCAGTTCCACCTGACGGATGGTCAGCACATCCACTTTCTCTGTTTTCTTCCGCGGATGATGCACCAGTTTGTGACCGTCTTTCCATTCGATACGCATCGGCTGTTTGGGAGCCAACATGCCTTTGACTTTCAGCTTCAACAGCCCTTTTCCATATCCACTCCAACTGTCAACTACCTTTCCCTCCGGAGAAATCAACACAAAATGGGGAATTCCTCTGACGCCATAACGGGCATACAATCCGTTGGTTTCCTCCAAATCGTTCCAGTTATTCCAAGTCATGGCATGCGCTTTAGAAGCCTCTTCCCATCCTTTCCGGTTCTCAATGCTCAAACTGACCACCTCCAGGCTGTCCTTGTACCTCTCGCTGATTTCTTTCAGCTCCGGCTGCGACATCATGCAAGGGCCACATCCCCGGCTCCAGAAATCCAGCAGGACGTATTTTCCGCGAAACTCTGCCAAATGGTGAACCTTGCCTTCCAAATCATACATATCCGCATCGACAGCTTCCTCGCCCGCCTTGACCACGGTCGGCGGATTCAAAGCCAGATACACGCTCTTCCCTTCTGAAGTCTCTTTCTGTGCAGCATCCAAACGGTTGTACAACTGCTGCACGTCTTCTTTATACGGATAGCCTTTACGGAACTTCACCGACATCCCCATCCGATACAGTTCATCCATCCAGACGGCATTAACCGGCGACTGTTTCATAAGTGCGATATTGTGCTGCGTAATCTGATCGCTCAACTTATCCGTCAGCTGTTGCAGACTATCTGCTTTCGCACGAGCCTGTTCCTTGTTTCCTCCCTGTGCAGCCGACCTCATCAGCTCAAACTTCTGCATGGACAACCGCTGAAACTCTTCCCATTCCTTGCGGGAAGCCTGCATCAGCTGCTGCTGGAACTGTTGTTCCTTGACATCACTCTCTACTTTCCAAGAGTAAATATACGGATTTTCTCCCTGTACAAGCAAACGACTTCCGGGATTCACCCACAAGCTGAGCGACATGGGTGGAAAACTCGTCTTGTCATGTGCCATCAAATCATAGCGTTCCAGCCCGTTTCCGGCGGTAGTCAGCTCAAAACGGAATGTGCCGTTCCGCAACGTGTCGGTAGCCGCCATACTCCCTACATTCCCCTCTCGCTTCATCAAACTGAACACGGTTCCGTCGGGAATGTGCTTCAACTGTCCTTCCACTACAAATTTCTCTTGTGCCTGCGCTCCCAATGCACCTAAGAGCAGACAGGCTAATACTTGCTTTCTCATGGTTATTTATTCATTTTAGGTTATTATACCATTATAATTACTCCCGCTTGATTTCTTCTGCCGGATTCACCCGGGACACCTGCCAAATGCGGAAAGCTACCGTGAGGGCGACGAACAAGGAGACACTCAGGAAGAGGCAAAAATAGAAAGCCACCCCATGCCGGAAGAACACTGTGTACAAAGTACTAAACTGCCTCAACAAGAATTCAACCAGCGCAAATCCCCACACAGCCGTCACCGTCAGTAAAGTCACATAAAGCCGGGCAAACAGCCAGATTATCTGACGCATTCCGGCACCGTTAATCTTTCGGATAGCCATCTCCTTCCGCCGATATTCCGTGTCGATGGCCACGGCTGAATACACGCCCAACAACGAAATCACCAGCACCACTACCGAAAAGAACAATACAATTCCGCGGAGCTTGAACTCAAGCGCCTGTGACTCACGGATGTCGTCCATAAACGTGCTGACCTTCACTTCCACACTTTCCGGCAACGTTTTTTTCAGTATCTTCCGGACCTCCTGAGATACGGTTTCCGCCTGCCCCTCCTTACATTTCACATAACAATGCCCACAATAATCGTCGAACCCGCTCAGGAAGAATATAAATCCTTCACTATCATAATACACACTGGACACAAATGTCTGGCACACTCCTTTAACCGTGTAGGCATCTCCGTCATAATTATAAAGCGGTTTCCCCATGATGTCCTTTCCGAGACGACGAGACAAAGCCTCGTCTATCACCAAATCGGACGATTCACGCAGCGTATGTCCCGACCGCATCGGAATATGCATGAAACGAAAGAAACCGGGAGTTACACGCATCACATTTACATCCACATAACTGCCTTTATTGTCTTTCTCCGTATACATACCCGTACCGGAAACACCTCCCAAATAATTGATGTCGGCCGGAAGTACTTCTTCGACTCCCGACAAGTTTTTAAACTGATGTATCAGATCCTGCTTCTGCACGGCGTTCATAAAGGAAAAATCCATCGGAATGCTCAAAATCTGCTCTTTCTCCTCCAAACTCAATGTCCCGAACAAGGTACGTCCTGTTTTATCCGATTGCAGATAAAGCGCCGCTGCCAGTGAGATAAAAACCCAACAGATGAACAACTGCACTCCCAACAACAGATTCCGCATCCGTCTCTTTCCTCCCCGGTGTACACCGCCCGATACCCCCGCATGCACCTGCGTGCGACGTACCTTCCACACGACTATTCCACACACCCAAGCACATAGTCCCAACAGGCCAGCCAGATACTCAAAGCACTGTACCATCAGCAGAGAAGTATCAAACTGCAAAGACAAACCGGCCATTTCCAGTCTCAACCAGGGAGCCATCACCTCGATGCAGACACCGGTCAACAAGCCGGCCAGCAAAACCAACAAGGCAGACTGTATGAACAGTTGGACGAAAAGACTGCCTCCGGATGCTCCCGCCATTCTCCGGATACTGAATTCACGCATACGAGTAAGGAAAGACCCCACGAGCAGATGAAAGAAATTGAGCAAGGCCACCAGCAAAATCAATACCCCGGCTGCCATTGTAGTCCATACCATCGTACGAAGCAATCCCCCATTCCAGTCCCTATCTCCCATCGGATGAGCTTCCACCGCAAAGTTTGTATCCTGCACTCGATGCGTCTGCTTGCTGCGATAAAACCACTCATTGAGTTGATCCGGAGTAAAACCTTTACGTAGCAACGCATACGTAGAAGAACCGATAATAGCATAACGGGCATCATTCTGAATGATTCCTTCCGAATCGTTGAGGGAAAACATATCCAGATGCTTCATAAAAGCAATACTGTTGTTCTCTGGAATATCCTCAATCACTGCCTGAATGGTATAAACCGTTCCACCGGTACGTGGAGTAGAATCCGGCGAAGTGTACAACCGGCGCATCAGTACCAGCTGTTTTCCTACCGCCTGACGAATATCCCCATATACCCGGCGTGCCATACTCTCACTCACGACCAATGAATTTGGCATCATCTTAGCTACCTCAGCCGAACCGCACAAAATTTGAGGTGTCAATACTTGAAAAAAGGAAGAATCCGTCTCTGCCACGGCGAAGGAATAAGGCAGTTGCTTTCCGTCGGGCATTTCCACGTTGAAAGGCCGTTCTATCGGTGAATAATCCACCACACACAACGCCTCAATCCCATCCGGCTTTTGAAGACGCAGTTCCTCGGCCAATGTCGCAGGAGTACAATTCAACACCTTCTCTTCTTTCATGTCACGAATATTGAGTTCAGCAATCCATTCATAATTTGCAAAACAATGATTCATGCTGAAAGCATAACGAACCACGTAGAGACAGATACTGAAACACAGCAAGGCCACCCCTACTCCGACCAACGCAATCAGATGCTGTGTCTTGTATTTCCACAAATTGCGGAAAGCTACTTTCAAATAATGTGCAATCATTATAAGTTCATTCTTTTATTATTCACTTTTCATTACTTCACTCGGATTGATACGGGAAGCCTTGTTCACCTGCCAGAGCAACGTAGCCACGGAAATCACCGCCACTATCAGGAAGGCTGTCAGGAACAGAC
>ERZ1027229.313-NODE-313-length-26419-cov-26.700501_pt1 | contig 26419 bp, 22 predicted proteins | sample MGYA00519245_ERZ1027229 | MGnify/ENA primary metagenome ERZ1027229 (study PRJEB26926, sample SAMN06164466) | human gut metagenome | biome: ENVO:00009003; feature: ENVO:2100002; material: ENVO:00002003 | host: Homo sapiens | place: USA | collected 2012 ...
AGCATTACTCCTGTTACAGCAGTAACGGTTCGGATAACATGCCTTCCGTTCCGGATGCTGACGTCCTTACGCTTGACGACATTAAGGGCACGAGTGGCGGTTATCTTTCCGGTCGTAAGATCATGAGCGGAAAGGATACGCTTTCGAACAGCTACAGTACTGACAGTACGTATTCGGTATGCAAGGTGAACGTGGACGGTTACAAGCGTGTGCGTTTCCCGAGCGTTCCCGGTACAAGCCTTGTCGGAAGCATTTTCACAGACGATTCCGGCACGGTCATCAGTTCAATCGTCGTCCCTACCTTGAGCAACAAGTTCGAGGCCGGTATGTACCTGATTGCCGATGTTCCGGAGGGTGCCACTGCTCTTCACTTCTCCATTCTGAACACGGCAGAGTTCGATAAGGTTGTCCTTTCTAACAGTGACAGGATCGAGGATATGGAACCCGAATGGGTGCCTAATGACGAGCACTTGTGTGCCGTTGTGGGCAGCAGTGTTGTCGGTTCCAAACTTCGCGCCTGCATTACCGGCGGGAGCACTACGGCGAGCATGACCTGGGCTGATTTCCACTATTACAGTGTCCAGCGCGGTATGCAGCAGATTGATGCCCTTATGCACTCGCGCATCGCGAATCTTTTCTACGCGAAGTACGGTCGTCGTGACAGCCAGGAACAATGCGGCGCGGGCTCTCACACGAACAACCGTACTACGGGTGGTACTGCCAGCCGCGGTATGACGGACACGATCGGCTACGAGGAAGCCTCCTCAATCAACCCTAATGTGACGAACAGCCTGATAGAAAACTCCGTCCACCAGTATGCGTGGTACCGTGAGAAGGATGACTACGGCGGGGCCACGGTTACGCAGGTGAATAATATTTGCTGCCTTGGCTACGAGGACATCTATGGTCATAAATATGACATGATGGACGGCGTGGATCTTCCTAATGACACGGGCAATTCCGGGAAGTGGCGCATCTGGATGCCTGACGGCAGTACCCGCCTGGTTAAGGGTTCCGTGAGCTCCGGTATCTGGATTACCGCCGTGGCGCATGGCAAATATATGGACGTGATTCCGGTGGGTTCCGTTTCGGGTTCCTCCTCGACAAATTACTGCGACATCTACTACATATCCACTGCCTCCAGCCGTGTGGTCTATCGTGGCCACTACTACGCGAACCCGGATGGCGGTGTTTCGATGTCGAATGCGAATCTCGATTCCTCGAGTACGTACACGTACATCGGTTCTCGTCTGGCCTTCCGCGGCCGGCTCGTTAAGGCGTCGAGCGCCGTGGCGTTTAAAGCGATAAGCGAGGTTGCATGATCGGCCGCGTAAAGCGTCAAAGCGGGAGCGAAGCGACAAAACATCCGGTGTTCCCCGAGCAGGGGAACGCCGTTCATTACGGGCGTCAGCCCGTCGAAAAATATTTTTTTGACGTCAGGTTTTGTATCTGTTTGTTAAATAATAATTTGAAAATAGTACTTTTGCATTTGAAAGGTGGCGCCTCCCCATAGGCCGTGTGGTCTATCGTGGCAACAACAACGCGAACCCGAATGGCGGTGTTTCGATGTCGAATGCGAACAACGATTCCTCGAATACGAACACGAACATCGGTTCTCGTCTGAACAACAATCGAAAGGAAATTTTAATCGGCGTACAACACCGGGGACTTGTCCCCACCGTGGTGCCGAGGGGGGCAAGCCGCAGTAACAGCGGTCCGTAAGGGCCGGAAAACTGAAAAATAAAGTGTCGGGTAGGGTTTGGTAGGCCGGAAACGGTTCGAAGAAGCCGGGCCCGGGGGATTGAAGGCCCCGTATTAAAAGCAATAAACAGTAATTTATGCGCAGGGTTGGGTATATCATCGAGGAGATCGTGGAGCCTTCCAACATGGAGGCTTCCTTCCGGCAGGTCCTTCGCGGCAGCAAGCGTAAACGCAGCCGCCAGGGGTGCTATCTGCTCGCGCATAAGCCCGAGGTGTTGGAGGAGCTGGTCGCGCAGATCGCATCCGGTACTTTCCGCGTGAAGGACTACCGTGAACGCGAGATCATCGAGGGCGGCAAGCTACGCCGCATTCAGGTGATCCCGATGAAGGACCGCATCGCCGTGCATGCCATCATGGCGGTGGTGGACCGCCATCTGCGGAAACGTTTCATCCGTACCACCTCCGCCAGTATCAAGAGACGGGGGATGCACGACCTCCTGGCGTATGTCCGCCGTGACATGGCCGAAGACCCTGATGGTACACGTTACTGTTACAAGTTTGACATCACCAAATTCTACGAGAGCGTGAAGCAGGATTTTGTGATGTATTGCGTCAGCCGGGTGTTCAAGGACGCAAAGCTCGTGACCATGCTGGAGAGCTTTATCCGCCTGATGCCTGAAGGTCTGAGTATCGGCCTGCGCAGCTCGCAGGGGCTGGGCAATTTGCTTTTGTCTGTGTATCTGGACCATTATCTGAAGGACAGGTATGCCGTGCGTCATTTCTACCGCTATTGTGATGACGGCGTCGTACTGGGTAAAACGAAAGCGGAACTGTGGAAGATTCGTGATGCCGTCCACGGGCGCATGGAGTGTGCCGGTCTCCTGGTGAAGGGGAACGAGCGCGTGTTCCCGCCGGGCGAGGGCATCGACTTTCTGGGGTATGTGACTTTCGGTGCGGACCATGTCCGCCTTCGCAAGCGCATCAAGCAGAAGTTCGCCCGAAAAATGCACGAGGTAAAATCGAGAAGGAGGAGGCGTGAGCTGATAGCGTCGTTCTACGGGATGGCCAAGCACGCCGACTGTCATACGTTGTTTAAAAAATTAACAGGCAAAGACATGAGATCATTTAAAGACTTGAACGTTTCCTACAAGCCGGAGGACGGCAAGAAACGTTTTCCCGGGGTGGTGGTAAGCATCCGGGAGCTGGTGAACTTACCGATTGTGGTGAAGGACTTCGAGACGGGCATCAAGACCGAACAGGGCGAGGACCGCTGTATCGTGGCCATTGAGATGAACGGTGAACCGAAAAAGTTCTTTACCAACAGCGAGGAGATGAAGAACATCCTCTTGCAAGTGAAGGATATGCCCGACGGCTTCCCGTTCGAGACCACCATCAAGACGGAAACCTTCGGCAAGGGTCGAACTAAATACATATTTACATGAAACGGGTAGAAGGAACATCCGGGATAAAACTGATCGAGTGCGTGAGCCCGGCACGCAACAGATGGCGCATCCGCTGGGATGTACAGGAACGTGAGGACGGATCCGCCTCCTACATGGAGGAAGGCTTTGTCGGCAGACCTCACATGGATACTATAAAGTCCGTCATTACAGACTGGTGTAATGAGCAAATTGACCGTGAGATACTTTCCGGTTTTCTCTATGAAGGTATGCCGGTATGGCTGTCAAGTGAAAACCAGTTCAATTATAAGGCAGCGTATGATCTGGCCGTACAGACTGGTGGTGCTACGCTTCCCGTGACATTCAAGTTCGGTACGGATGAGGTTCCCCAATATCGGGAGTTCGTCACACTGGAGGAACTGACCGATTTCTACACGAAAGCCATGAAGCATGTTCAGGACACGCTGTCTGACGGCTGGAGGAAGAAAGACGCTTTTGATCCGGAGAAGTACCGGGTGGAATAAATCCTTCGGGGGAGGATAAGAAAAAAGCCCCCGGCCTGTTAAAAAGTAACGCCAATCACTTTTATAAACATGAAACGCCAAACCGCGCGACCGGGGGCAAATACCCTCTGTCACGGTTTGACGTTTTTTTTGTTGTCTAAAAAATGATTGGCGATGCAAAGATATAATTTTTTTGTTGTATGAAAGTGATTGAGATATTAAACTTTAACCGGGAGCTGTTGAAAAGGCTTCAGGCGGCCGGCATCCGTCTGGAAGATGCCCGGTATATCGACCTGTACGCGGACTATACCCGCCTACTCGATCAAGGTGAAAAAGTCTCGTATGCTGTGGCCGTATTGTCCGAAAAGTATTCGGTGAGCGAACGTAAGGTTTATGCCTTGGTGAAACGATTCCAGAGCGACAGCAAGACGCTTGCAGTGTGAACGGGTTGTTTTATGTCGTAGGGAGTGCCGTTTCCCCTTATCTTTAGGGTGTTTCAAATTTAGAAGGAGGAAATGGCTATGAACAAGTATTACCGTATCCTGGACAAGATTCTTGCCACGGGAAAAACACAGACCAACAAGAAGGGAAATATACAATACCTTCTGAACGAGCAGCTGTCACTGACACCGGCGGACCTGCTTGACATATTCGAGGGGCATAATATCGCCCGCAAGAAGCTCCGCAGCGAGTTGCAGTTATTTATGCAGGGTGAGCGCAACGTGGAGAAGTACCGGGAGGCCGGCATCAACTGGTGGGACTATTGCGGCTCCATCCTGGTGAACAGTTACCCGACCTATTTCGAGAAGCTGCCTCCGTTGATAGCGAAAATTAACCGGGAGAGGCGCAACAGCAAGAACTACGTGCTTTTTCTGGGCGAAACCGGTGCCGAGAGCAACCAGGCACCCTGTTTGAGTCTGGTACAGTTCCAGTTAGATGGCGGTGAACTGGTTCTGTCCGCCTACCAGCGCAGCAGTGACGCAAACCTCGGGCTACCTTCCGATATTTACCACCTGTACCTGATGGCGCGGCAGATAGAACTTCCCTTGAAGTCGATCACTCTCTATCTGGGCAATGTACATATCTACGAGAATAATATCCCGGGCACCCGTGCGCTGATCGCCGGTGACGAGACGGTCCGCTTCGGGTTGAACGTGTAGTTTGCTGTATATGTCTTGCAGCGGGAACAGTTCATGTTTCCCGCTGTTTTTCGTTTATTCTGTGGACCTTTGCGGCCGTTTTAAAGCAGAATGAAATGAGAAAGATGTATTTGTCCGCCCCGCTTCCTTTCGTGGGGTAGAAACGCATGTTTGCGAGGGAATTTATCAAGGTGCTGGGACAGTTCCCGGACAGCACCGTGTTTGTGGACTTGTTTGGCGGCTCGGGCCTGCTGTCACATATTACCAAATGTGTCAGGCCTGATGCCACCGTTGTGTATAATGACTTCGACAACTACCGCTGCCGACTTGTAAATATCCCGGCCACCAATGTGCTGTTATCCGATTTGCGTCGGATAGCTGAAGGGGAACCCAGAAACAAACGTATAACCGGGGAGGTTCGCGATAAAATGTTTGCTCGTATTGAGAGGGAAGAAAAAGAGCACGGTTACGTGGATTATATCACGGTTTCCGCATCCTTGTTGTTCGCCATGAAATATGTGACCAGTTTGGAAGGAATGAAGAAAGAAGCCATCTACAATAGGATTCGGCAGACAGACTATCCCGAAGCAAAGGATTATCTGGAAGGACTGACTATAACCAGCGAAGACTACAAGGAAGTATTCAAACGTTACAAAGATGTTCCGGGTGTGGTGTTCCTGGTTGATCCGCCGTACCTCTCCACCGAGGTGGGTACTTACAAGATGTTCTGGCGTCTGGCTGACTATCTGGATGTACTAACCGTTCTGAAAGGGCATTCGTTCGTGTACTTCACCTCGAACAAGTCCTCCATTTTAGAACTGTGCGACTGGATGGACCGAAACCCATTTGTCGGCAGCCCATTCAAGGAATGCAGGAAAGTGGAGTTTAGTGCAAGCGTAAACTATCAAGCTAAATATACAGACATGATGCTGTACACGAAGCCGGATGAGGTGTCAGGTATAGCAGCCTAACAATTGCATAAAGATAGGAAATTATTTTGAATCTGCAATGGCTTTTAAATGATATTTTAAAGCCATTTAAAGAGGGTTCAAGTGAAAGAAAAACGGTGGGCTTTGATCATGCTGAATAGGACCGCGCTCACCGTTTTTCTTGTACGCGTCGTTTTTGTACTTTTTGAAACGCATCGTTTTTGTTAAGCGGCACGTCTGGTTTTTCCGGATTTATATAGAAAGCCACCAGCTTGTCCGGGTCCCATTTCTCAGCCTTCCACAACGGAATGATGTCCTTGAAACCCACCTCCGACGGATGGCCATAGTGTTCCACATGGAACTTATATTCATTCGAGCCTTCAATATACATGGAGCGGGCCATCCAGTCGCCGGAACCTTCCACACATTGGGGACCCCAGTGCGCCCAAATGCCAAACTTCACGTTCCGGAACCATTCCGGTACCTGATAGTTGCTTTCAAGCGAAGCCCAGGTAGGTTCGAATTTGCCTTTCATCATCGGTTCGTCTTTCTCCGAAACCGGCACCTGATAGGTTTGAGCAGCCAGTCCGCTGACAGATAAAAATAAAGAAGCCAATATGAGTTTTGTTTTCATAAGTATGATTTTTAGAGATTCTTACAAAAACAAATGTACAGAGAAACTAAAAACAGGAATAGGATTAAATGGTAAGTTTATATGTCAATATCGACAAACTGTCCCTCAAAAGCCTCTTTTTCCCAATTTATTCACACTTATTTCGACAAGCTTTCATCAAGAAAAAGAATAAAACTGTAAATTTATCACCAAAATTTAGCCTATGAATCTGCAAGTAGAACAACTGCATCCACTGGTCCTGAGTGTAGGGCTGGCTATCCACAACGCCGACTGGAACTGGAAAAATGTCAACAGCCCGTTTACACGTTTGTACTATGTCACAGAAGGTACAGCTCAAATAGAACTACCCGACGGAATACATACCTTACATCCCAATCACATGTATTTCGTGCCGGCATTTACGGTACATACCAATATCTGTTCTTCACACTTTGTTCATTACTACTTGCATATTTATGAGGACCACTATTCGGAAAATGACTGGCTGGAGCACTGGAAATTCCCGGTAGAGATAGAAGCCGCCCCCTTCGATTTAGCACTTTTCCAACGCTTGTGTGAAATCAACCCCCACATGACACTTCAGAAATCAGATCCCACCACATACGACAACAATCCGACACTTATGCGTAACCTGCTTAAGAACCGGCAAAGAGCGTTCTGCGACAAAGTAGAGTCAAGAGGAATTGTACTGCAACTGTTGTCACACTTCCTGAAACATGCCCAACCTAAAATTGAAATGGAAGATAACCGAATTGCCAAAACCGTGATGTACATTCGCAAGCACCTTAACGAGTCCATTGAACTTGAGAAGTTGGCCGAAATATCCTGCTTGTCAAAAGACCATTTCATCCGTTTGTTTAAAAAAGAATTAGGCAATACGCCCTTGCAATATATCAACCAAAAGAAAATAGAAAAAGCCCAGTTACTGCTGATTACAGAGGATTTAGCGGTTAAAGAAATAGCCTTTCAATTGGCTTTTGAAGATTATTCTTACTTCAACCGTTTATTTAAAAAAATAACCGGCGTGACTCCTCAAGAATACCGCCGGCTATATTAAGTTAAAACTACAAATTAATTGTAGCCTTCATTCTGTTTCAGATTCTTATTCACATTCCTTTCACTCTGTGGAATAGGGAAATAACGATTATGAGCAGCCCAAGTACGAGTTTCAAATTGATAATACATGTCCTCATCTACCGGTGAGGCGGAAGAACCACTTCCCCGGTAATTCGGGGCAGAAGGATCATCAGACAGCTTCACACCTGTAAATGTATGGTTCAACTCTTGTTCAGCAATTCCCCACCGGAGCACATCAAAATACCGGAATCCTTCAAATGCCAGTTCCACCCGCCTTTCTTTACGTACCGCCTTACGCACATCTTCCTGAGTAGGCAAATCGGCTTTCTGATAACCGGGCAAACTGACACGGTTACGGATATCATTGATGGTCAAATCAAGAACAGACTGGTCCACTTCACCAGGCGCCACTTCATTCAACGCTTCCAAATAACTCAACAAAACTTCTGCATATCGCATAATCGGAGTATAAGTCGGAGTAGAACCCAGGTTGTTCGTAATCGAAGGGTCGCAACCTTTTTTCGGACAGTAACCATTAAACAATGGAAAACGATTGTAGCTGTCAGCGGTATTGGGTCCCTGGAAGCAATTATAAGTGATATCATTATAAGTCGTACCCGGATAAGATCCTATCGGAGGAAGGAATATAGAGGCATACAATCTTATCTCCCGGTTTACATACGGATCATTCTCATCATACACGGCTGATGTTTCGATACCCTTTCCATCTATACAGAAATATTCTTTCACCAGCTCATTATAAGGGGCAAACTGATGCCAGCCACCATACGCACATTCCGGATACAAATACTGATAACGTGAATTGGTATATTTATCGGCAATCCCCATAATGCAGAATATTGTTTCAGGACTGTATTCACCTCCTATCTGGAATAACTTCTCATAACTTTCTTCCCCATTCCGGCGATCCAGTTCATACTTCCCGGAAATAATCACCTCATGCAGGATATCCGCCGCATCTCCCCAACGATTCTGAGCCAGATACAAACGAGACAACAGCACTTTGGCAGCCGCATTTGTCAAACGTCCATAATCCTCCGCATCATAACTGTCCGGAAGCAACTGAGCCGCTTCCTTCAAGTCGGTTTCCACTTGTGTGTACACATCAGTCTGTGCTGTCTGAGCAATCGTATTCGCTTCTTCTACACTCAATGGTGCAAGCGGCATAGGCACATCCTTAAAATAGAACGCCAAATTAAAAAAGAAATAGGCCCGTAAGGTCTTTACCTCAGCAATCCATTTTCCCTTGGTATCCTCATCCATCGGACATTTCTCCACATTAGCCAGAAAATTGTTGTATTTTGCAATCTGCGTATAGGCATTCCTCCAATATGTCGCAATATTCGAATTTGTTGCTACGGTATTAGAGCTTGCCATTAAGGTTGTAAAATTCTCTTTTTCTGTTCCATTACCTCCGGCAAAATCCAAGTACAACAGTCCCTGAGGAGTGGCAAAATCATCATGAGCCCATCCAGTTTGAAACCGATAGCAACCTACTAAAGCTAAATACGCATCATTTTCACTGGTCCAAAAAGTACTTTCTGAAATAGCAGAAGGAGGATTTTTCTCCAACAAATCCGAGCAACTGACAATCGTGCCTGATAAAGCCATTGTATAAATGGACAGTTTGGCTATATGTAATATGTGTAATAATGGTTTCATATAATATGATTTATAGTAATTAGAACTTGAAGTTAAATCCGAATGAATAAATCGCTGTAATAGGATAATAAGAAGGAGAGTCTCCTGTTCCGATTTCATTTTCAGGATCCCAGCCTTGATAGAAACTGTTAAAGCTAAACAGATTCTGTCCACTCACATACACACGCAGCTTTTCTATACCAATTTTCTTCGTCCATGCCTGTGGCAATGTATAGCCCAGTTGCAGATTCTTTAAACGCAGGAAACTTGCATTGCGAACCCAATAATCAGATGTTTGCAGATTCGGATTATTCATATTCAATGTTTCCAGCCGTGGATATTCCGCCCATTTATCAGGATTTTCTTCTGTCCAACAGTTTTCAGCCTGCCATCTTTGAATTTGCCCACCGTTATAGAACGCATAAGCCATATAAGAACCTATCTCCCAGCCCTTGGAACAAAGCAGAGAAATCGAATCCTTTATAAGACGCGGAAAGGTTCAAACCGTAATAGAATTTAGGAGTAGTGCTGCCCAACACTGTACGGTCATATTCTGCATCGACCTTTCCATCGGGCACACCATCCGGGCCACTAATATCTTTATAACGCACATAACCCGGTTTCAAATCACTTTTTCCTACCAACTGTTCAGGTGCTGCATCAATTTCTGCCTGATCCACAAACAAACCTTCTGTTTGATATCCATAAATAATACCTATTGGCTGCCCTACAATACGATTGTTGTTGATTTCCTCGGTAGCTCCGTTGGCTAATTCTTCTACTGCATTCTTTACCCATGTAAAATTAGGTGCAATGCTAAACCGGAAATCTTTTCCAATATGCCCATTATAACTCAAGTTGACTTCAATACCCTTATTGGATACGGCTCCTACATTTGACTCTCCTACACTTTGTCCGATAATACCTGTTACTTCTACCGGAGCAAGAATATCGGAAGTATATTTATAAAAGTATTCAATGCTTCCACTCAGTGTGTTATTAAACAAACCGAAATCAAGTCCGACATTGGTGATGGCCGTTTTCTCCCAAGTAATTTCAGGATTACGATAAGTAGAAACATACGTACCCGGAACTAGGGTTGCCGGATTACCCAATGGATAATTATGCCCTAAATCGTATGTTTGCTGATAAGGATATACACCGATATTCTGATTACCCAAAACACCATAGGATGCACGAAGTTTCATATTGTTGAACACTTCACTTATGCGAGTATTTCTCCAAAAATTTTCTTCTGAAATTCTCCATCCAGCAGATACAGAAGGGAAAATACCCCAACGGTTATCTTTTGCGAAACGAGAAGAGCCATCATAACGTAAATTGGCTTCCAACAAATAACGATCTTTAAACGCATAATTTACACGACCAAAGAAAGAAACCAAGGCATATTCCTCCAAAGAGCTGTTATTGGTTGCTGTAGATGCGTCACCCGCACCCAGTTCATACAATGAATTATTAGGGAATGTATTGCGGTATCCCTCCAAACCTTTGTTAGATGTCTGTTCCACAGAAGTACCGGCCAGTACTTTAAAATCATGACTTCCAAAGGTCCTTTCGTAATTAACCAACGCCTCTAAAATTGTATTTGTATTATTTGACGTCCATATATTTAATGTAGAAGGACCGATGGTCTTGTTTTCATCAAAATAAGTTTCGGCACGATAACTTTTGTCGTATTTCGTATAATACGTCACACCTGCTTTTCCTGTCAATGACAACCCCTTTATCGGTGTTTCCCATCTTAACTGTCCCGATGCACTGATATTGCGGCTAATATTCTGTACAAACGATTCGCTAGCCAGCCATGCTTCCGGACTATAGTTATCCTGATAGCCGAAACTGCCATCAGATTTCTGTCCTGCATAAATAGGAGCTTCACGCACTGCATACCCAATAATACCGTCAATGCTTGTCGGTTCTCCATTAGGTGCATTGTATTTATTATTATATGCATTGATATTCAAACTCAAAGAAACCGATTTGCCCAACTGACTTCTCAAAGAAAACAAGGCAGTCATACGTTCATTGGATGTTTTAGCCGTAAGTCCTTCTTGATTTCTATATCCAACAGACAAATTATAACTGGTGGTTGCATTCCCTCCTTGAATACTGACATTGTGCTGATGTTGGAAGCCAGAACCACTTTCTAAAAGCCATTTCAAATGATTCACATTAGGATAATTGTCTGGATCCGAACCATCTCTATATTTCTGAATTTGTTCTGCTGTATAGGCATCCGACTTTCCCATATTCTGCATTGCCATGTTATAATACTGCGCATATTCCCATGAAGGAAGAAAATCAGGAAGTTCGGTTGCTTTCTGCCAGCCAAAAGAGTTATTATAAGTAACGACAGTTTTTCCCTGTGCCCCTTTCTTCGTTTCAATCAAGATTACCCCATTGGCAGCCCGATTACCATAAATAGAAGCTGAAGCTGCATCCTTTAAGAAAGAAATACTCTGAATATCATTAGGATCTACGTCATCCAGATTACCAGACAATCCATCAATCAAGACCAACGGATCGGTTCCTGCACTAGAGAAGGTTCCTGTTCCACGAATCTTTACGTTTGCACCAGTACCCGGGCGCCCGGAATTTTGTACCACGCTCAAACCTGGAGCTAACCCCGCAATAGCCTGCGCCGTACTCATCACCGGTTTATTCATCAAATCATCACTTGTGACAGCAGACACAGCCCCTGTGAGATTCACTTTCTTCTGCGTACCATAACCGACAACTACCACTTCGTCCAATACCTCAGTATCCTCCTTCAAAACAATCCGCATCAGTCTTCCCGACACAGCCGGAACTTCCTGAGACGCATACCCCACATACGTAATCCGTAAAACATCTCCCGGATTCACCGATAACGCAAAATTACCATCCAAATCACTTACAGTTCCATTACTGGTATTTTTCACTAAAATACTAACCCCAATCAAGGGCTCCCCATTAGTGTCTGTAATGTGACCTTTCACATTGTTTGTTCCTTGCCCCCACGCCACGGAACTCATACAGCAAGCAAAAAGTAAAGCAAACATCCTCAATGCCTGCCACATTTTCCTAATAGAATTGTGCTTCATCTTTTTTAGATTTAAATTGTACAATTCAAAGTTAACTAACCGTATATCCACAGTATAGGATTAAATAAACTTTCAATAATACAAAATCGACTTATAAAGTCAAAACACAGTCTATCAATAGGATAATATCGACATATATTTAACTATATCGGCACATATAAATAACAATAACCATCTTTCTCTTATTGTTATTTCACATCCGTCTTTTTACCCAACCTCATATTTTCATTGACAAAGCAAACTCATTCTTATTCTACCTCGACTTTCATCACAAACCCGCCCCGCGGAAGGCAATCCACCTGTACGTTCTTTTTCAAGCCTGAGAGTTTGCAGACAGCAAACTGGTTGCTCTTCTGTCCATCGGCATACAAGGTGATTCCTCTGATGCCATTTCGAATAAAGCTTAAATCTACCGGAAGAGACATCAATTCGTTAGTTCCGTTCAATCCTCCAATATACCAGCAGTTTCCACTCTTTCGAGCAATCACCACATGATGAGAAGGATAGCCATCGAGCAGCTTCGTGTCTTCCCAAACGGTGGGGAGAGACGATATGAACGCACGCACTTCAGCCGGCTGAGCCTGATACCCCTCCGGTCGGTCGGCCAAATGTTGCAGGGCCGATTCAAAGACCACCAGCAAAGCCAGTTCATGCCCGTTGGAAGTGATATGCGGATGCTGAGAATCGGTGAAAGTGCAAGGAGTATAATCCATCGGTCCCACCACGTTCCGGGTGAAAGGCAGCGTACAGTTGTGCCAAGCTGCACTATCCGTCAGTACCTCCTTGTTGTTATACCATTCCGCCCCGTATACACCTTCCACGGACATCATGTGAGGGTATGTACGTTGCCAGCCACGGGGAATGGTAGCCCCATGAAAGTTGACCATCAAATGATACTTTGCCGCATCTTCCAGAATATCTACAAAATAGTTCATCACAGAAGCACTATCCGGATGGAAAAAATCCACCTTTATTCCTTTCACCCCCATTGACTCCAACCAAGCAAACTCCTTCTGACGTGTTTCTGGTTTGTTCAAGCGATACAAAGGTCCATACAAGCACCAAGCAGTGGAAGAATTATACCATAACAAAGGAGAAACATGTTTCTCTTTCGCATAGCGCAAGGCATCGTTCACATTGCCTCCGTTCGCCATTTCATCCCACTCCGCATCAATCAAGACGTATGGAAGATGGAAGTCGGCCGCAAAGTCAATGTACTTCTTTACAATCTGATAATCTTTCGAACCGTGATTATAAGCCCAATAAACCCACGAAACGACTCCTGGCTTAATCCAGGAAACATCCGTCAGGCGACAAGGCTCACTGACATCCGTAATCAAAGTAGACTCCACTACATCGGCCAAGGAGCCGATGATAGCCAAACGCCAGGGAGAGCACCATTTACCGGAAACCTTTGCCGGAGCCGCCATCTCCACCTGATAGACAGATTCATCGGAAACATTACTCAGCCAAGAGCCACAGTTTCCTCTCATGATATTGGCCTCTGACACAAGTGCAAAGACAGCATCCGAAACTTCAAATAATGCCGGGAATCCCCACTGTCCTTGGGTATAGCCTGCCACCCTCCCTTTATTTTTCAAATAAAAATCTTCATACGATTGATTCAGCCTCTGGGTCCAGCGGGTAATGCCCTCCTGAAACTGAAAAGAGGTCTTTTCTCCGGCAATACAAACTTCTCCATCTAATTCAGGAAATACATAGCGGAAAGCAATACCATCGTTGTACACCCGAAACTCCAGGTCAAGACATATATCCCGGTCATTCTTGAAATGAAACACCTGCTGGTTACCCTTATTTGTACAATAGCGACGTTTGCCCGTTATCATCGTGTAATCTTCTTCTATTGGAATTACTGAAGAAGAAGCCGTATACACAAAATCTCCTTCCTTATGCAAAAGCTGAAGCCCTACATCATTAATATGGAGTACCGGAATCATTTTATTCCCTTTTTTATAGGACACCTTTAAATCTTTCCAAGAATGATCGACACTTACTGCAATCTTCCCGTTGGGAGAGTGCAACACTTCACTTGCTTCTCCAGATATACCACCCAGCAACAAACAGACTAAGAGGATACATGATTTCCATTGACTAGAATTTGGTAGGCTATACATAATTTTCTTCTTTTTTAATTACAAAATTACCCGTTCTTGCACGAAATGAATTGCATAAAATTGCTTTATATTGGACAATATCGATTTACAGCCTCAAACATAGACTTCCTGATGTCTTTTAATTCCTTCTGACAAGCTCTTTTCACACGGACCTTTATACATTAACAAAACAGGACATTATGAAACAGAGCTTGATAAAGAGCAGATAACAATATAATTTTATATAAAACTTCCCCTAAAAGAGAAGAAACGAAGAAAAACTTTCTACTTTTGCAACTTGTAATTAAAAGAACTCATTTGCAGATGAAAATAAAGTTTTTGCCATTGATTGTGGTATTCTTTGCCGCAACATCTATAATGACATCGTGTTTGGATAATGATGTAGAACAAATGACTTACACTTCAGAAACCAGCATCACGGGTTTCTCGCTCGGGGCATTAAACATTGACCGGGTAGGAAAAGATAAAAACGGGGAAGATAGTGCATATACTGACACGCTTAACTGTTCTAAATATCCGTTTACCATCAATCAAATGACAAGAGAAATCGAAAACAAAGATTCTCTTCCTTATGGGACTCATATTGATAAGGTAATTACTAACATCACCTATGACGCAGGAATACTGGTCTACAGACCCAAAGGTGCAGATAAAGACACAATCTGGACTTCTACCGACTCCATTGATTTCTCCGAATGCATAACAACTCCCGTTGAATTCAAAGTATATGCTTATAGTGGAGCAATTGGAAAAGCTTATAGAGTAAAAATTAACGTACACCAGCAGGAACCGGATACGATTTCTTGGATGAAATTTGACAACGCATTTAGCGCAGGAAATCTGCACACACAAAAGGCGGTATATGCCAATGGGAAAGTTTATGTCTTTGGTAAGAACAATAACGGATCACACATTGAATATACCACAGTATCCAATGACAATCCGACCCCATGGATACCGGTGGAACACACCACAATACCCGATATAGACACTTATTCTGCTACGACATGGGAAGGAAACATCTATTTCTTAGCCAGTGAAAATGGTGAGAAGAAACTATACAAACTTGACACAAACAGTCATGAAATTACGGCGCAAGATACAGGAACTTTCGATTTGCTGATAGGTGGAAATGACCTGAAAGGGGAACTCTACGCTGTAAGAAATGGGGTTAGCGGCAAATTCAATGGGAACTGGACCGAAGACGCAAATCCACATGCATTCCCAGCAGGAAAGCCGTATTTCTCCCATACTACAACTACAACTTACAATACTCAAATAACCCATACCATAGCCATCTGCTACAATCAGGGTACAGCAGCAAGCGATACAACTGCACTTGTGTTTGCATACATGTCGAATGAGGGAAAATGGGAAACAAGAATGCAAAACTTACCACTCCCTAACTTGGAAAACGTAACCATGATTTCCTACGATGGAAAACTGTATGCTTTCGGAGGCGCATGCAATCAATTACATATACAGCCATTCAGCCAATTCTACTGCTCTACCGACAATGGACTTTGCTGGAGACCCGTTTCTGAATGTATGGTATTCCCATCCGACTTCGGAAATCTTTACACAACACACCATGGCAACTATTCATGCGCAGTAAGCCCGAAGCAGGAAGACGAAATCCATAAAGGAAACTTTATTTGGATTGTATGGGAAAACGGAAGTATCAGCCGCGGACGAATCAACCGATTGGGATTTACTGCTAAGACATGGGAATAATAAACCTTGAAAATAGAAAATTATGTCATATAAAGACCAAATAGACAAAAACCGGATACCTGCACACATTGCCATCATTATGGACGGAAATGGACGGTGGGCCAAACAACGGGGAAAAGCCCGTACGTTCGGCCACCAGGCCGGTGCTGAAACCGTACACGTCATTACGGAAGAAGCAGCACGTCTGGGAGTAAAATATCTGACTCTTTATACTTTTTCTACAGAGAACTGGAACCGCCCTGTAGACGAGGTGGCGGCCCTGATGAGTCTGCTCATGGATTCCATTGAGGAAGAAACTTTTATGAAAAACAACATCAGTTTCCGAATTATCGGTGATACGGAAAAACTACCGGAAAACGTACTGGCACGATTGAACCAATGCATCAAACGTACATCACAAAATACCGGTATGTGCCTGACATTAGCACTAAGTTATTCCTCTAAATGGGAAATTACGGAAGCGGTGAGAAGTATCGCACGCGAAGTAGAAGAAGGCAAACTTTCTCCAGAAAACATTACAGACCAGACCATCGACAGATACCTGGCCACTTATTATATGCCCGATCCGGATCTGTTAATCAGAACAGGAGGGGAAATCCGACTGAGCAACTACTTGCTTTGGCAGTGTGCTTACACCGAACTATACTTCTGTGACACTTTCTGGCCAGACTTTAAGGCCGAAGAATTGTGTAAGGCTATTTGTGATTTTCAGAAAAGAGAACGCCGATTCGGCAAAACCAGTGAACAAATTTAAAAAAGAACAATGCAACACCGTTTTTCACTCATCCTATTGATTGCCGCTTGTCTTTCTGCTTCCACAGGAGGATATGCGCAGGACAATAACAATACAACTGAACAAAGCGATAAACCTGTTATCCTTTACAACGGAACGCCTAAAAAATATGAAATCGCCGACATTAAAGTCAGCGGAGTAAAAAACTATGAAGACTATGTCTTGATAGGAATCTCCGGTCTGGCAGTGGGACAAACGATTACCGTGCCAGGCGACGACATTACTTCTGCCGTAAAAAGATACTGGCGACACGGTTTGTTCTCCGATGTGAAAATCGTAGCCGACAAGATTGTAGACAATAAAATTTACTTGTCCATCCAGCTGACGCAACGTCCGCGTATCACCGACATCGTGATTCACGGCGTGAAGAAAAGCGAACGCGAGGATTTGCAGGCCAAACTGGGTATGGCCAAGGGTACGCAGGTGACCCCGAACTTGATTGACCGTGCCAAAATTCTGATAAAAAAACACTTTGATGAAAAAGGATTCAAGAACGCGGAAGTGAACATCATTGAGCGTGAAGACCCCGAAAACAAAGAACAAGTATATGTGGATGTGAATATCGACAAGAAAGCTAAAGTTAAAGTCCACAAAATTACCATCGACGGCAATGAGGTACTGTCTGACAAGAAACTGAAACGCGTAATGAAAAAAACCAACGAAAAAGGCAAGTTAATCAACCTTTTCCGTGCTAAAAAGTTTATTGAGGAACGCTACGAAGAAGACAAGCAGAAGATCATCGATAAATATAATGAACTGGGATACCGTGACGCACAAATTGTCACCGACAGCGTTTCATCGTATGATGAAAAAACAGTGGATGTGTACATGAAAATCTATGAAGGACAAAAATATTACCTGCGTAACATTACATGGGTAGGTAATACGGTATATCCTTCTGATTTGCTGAATGAGCAACTCCGTATGAAACACGGTGACGTGTACAACCAAAAACTGTTGAACGACCGTATATCAAACGATGAAGATGCCATCGGTAACAACTACTATAACCGTGGATATGTGTTCTATCGTCTGGATCCCGTAGAAGTAAACATCGATGGTGACTCCATCGACCTGGAAATGCGTATCACCGAAGGTCCGCAGGCCAGCATCAGCCATGTGCGCATCAACGGTAACGACCGTCTGTATGAAAACATCGTACGACGCGAACTGCGTACCCGTCCGGGTGACCTTTTCAGCAAGGAAGCATTGGAACGTTCCTACCGTGAAATCGCGCAGATGGGACACTTCAACCCGGAAAACATCAAACCGGATGTACAACCGAACTTCCAGGACGGTACGGTGGATATCAACTGGGGACTGGAATCTAAGGCTAACGACCAGGTGGAATTCTCTGCTGGTTGGGGACAGACCGGTGTGATTGGTAAACTAAGTTTGAAGTTCACCAACTTCTCGTTTGCCAACTTGTTCCGCAAAAACGACAACTACCGCGGTATCCTGCCGCAGGGTGACGGACAGACGCTGACTATCAGTGGACAGACCAACGGACGTTACTACCAATCATACAGCGTATCATTCTTCGACCCGTGGTTTGGTGGGAAACGGCCGAACTCCTTCTCTGTATCAGCCTTCTACTCTGTACAGACCGATGTAAGCAGTCAATACTATAACTCCGCCTACATGAACAACTACTACAACATGCTGAGTGGATACGGTTACTACGGAGGCTACGGAAGCTATTATGACAACTACGAATCCTACTACGACCCTGACAAGTCTATCAAGATGTTCGGTGTATCTGTAGGCTGGGGTAAGCGTCTGCGCTGGCCGGATGACTACTTTACTTTATCAGCTGAATTGTCTTACCAGCGATTCATGCTGAAAGACTGGAGCTACCTCTACATCAAGCTGAACAATGGACAATATATGAATACCGGTAACTGCAACAACCTGAGCTTGAACCTGACCCTGTCGCGTAACTCAACGGACAACCCGATTTTCCCGCGTTACGGTTCCGAGTTCTCGGCTTCTTTGCAGATTACGCCGCCGTACTCTTTATTCAGCAAGAAAGACTACTCTACTTACGGGAAAGACAACTACCACGATGCAGCCAGCATGTACAAGTGGATTGAATACCACAAGTGGAAATTCAAAGCGAAAACTTATACGGCTCTGATGGATATCCAGAAATGTCCGGTCATCATGACCCGTACGGAATTCGGTATCCTCGGTCACTTCAACAAATACAAGCGCTCACCGTTTGAAACCTTCTACGTGGGAGGTGACGGTATGACGGGTTACAGTTACAACTACGCATCCGAAACCATTGCCCTCCGTGGATATGAAAACGGTTCACTCACCCCGTACGGAAGTGAAGGTTATGCTTACATCCGTCTGGGTGCCGAACTCCGCTACCCGCTGATGCTTGAAAACTCTACCAGCATCTATGCCTTGGGCTTCGTGGAAGCCGGTAATGCCTGGAACAACGTAACCGACTTCAACCCCTTCCAGTTGAAACGTTCGGCCGGAGTAGGTGTCCGTATCTTCCTTCCGATGATCGGTATGATGGGTATTGACTGGGCATACGGTTTCGACAAGATTGACGGTTCAATGCAATACAGCGGAAGCCAGTTCCACTTTATCATCGGACAAGAATTCTAACACTTAAAACCAAAGAATTATGAAGAGACTCGTTTTATCCGTTTTACTGTTAGTGGCCGCCATCGGCATGGCCTCAGCACAGAAATTCGCATTGGTAGATATGGAATATATCCTCAAACAGATTCCTTCCTATCAACAGGCCAACCAACAGATGGAGTCACTATCAAAGGAATGGCAAAGCCAAATCGAGGCCAAAGCCAACGAAGCAAAGAAGCTGTATGAAGATTATCAGAAGACAGCAGGCACCCTCTCAGCTACCCAGAAGACCAGTAAAGAAGATGCTATCGTAGCCAAAGAAAAAGAAGCGGCTGAACTCCGCAAGCAATATTTCGGACCGGAAGGAGAACTGATGAAGAAACGTCAGGAACTGATTGCTCCGATTCAGGATGCCATCTACAATGCCGTCAAGGCAATTGCTACCCAACGCGGATATGATGCCGTGATTGACCGTGCATCGGCCCAAAGCATGATTTTTGCCTCTCCACGTATCGATATCAGCAATGAGGTTCTTGCAAAACTAGGATATTCAAATTAATTTTATACATTTGCAGCCGAGGTTTATAAGGACAATTTTACATCGAATTAATTAATAACAAATAGAAACTTGAGATTATGTTGAAGAAAATTGCTTTTTTACTTTTGCTCATCGCACCGATGAGTGTATTCGCACAGAAGTTTGCGCACTTCAAATCAATGGATATCATCCCGGTAATGCCGGAATATGCAAAGGCACAGACTGACATCGAGACCATGCGTAAACAATACGAAGACGAAATCAAACGTGCTTCCGACGAATTCAACAAGAAATATGCAGAATATCAGCAGGAACAGAAGAACTTGCCGCAGAATATTCAGGAACGCCGCCAGAAAGAATTGCAGGACCTGAGCGAAAAGGGCATGCAGTTCCAGCAGGACGCTCAGCAGCAGCTGCAGAAAGCATACGCTGACATGATGGAACCCATCTACAAGAAAATGGAAGATGCTGTAAAGGCTGTAGGTAAAGCCGGTGCGTACACTTACGTATTCGACCTGAACCGTACAGACATCCCTTACATCGATGAAACTCAATCAAAAGATATTACCAACGACATCAAGACCAAACTGGGCATCAGCCTGACTGCCGTTCCGGCTACTCCGGCTGCCGCTCCTGCAGCTCCAGCTCAGTAAGCAAAGGTTCTTTGTCGTCCTGACTTTATGTCATTCAGAGAAAACAAGAAAGGTTTCTCTGAATGACATTTTTCTTTTCAATCACTTCAACTATTTTGTCCATGCATCCGCTATCTGCTCCCCACACCGGCCCCATCGGAGTCTTTGATTCCGGCTACGGAGGCCTCACCATTCTTGAGAAATTCATCGAACGACTGCCACAGTACGACTACCTGTATTTGGGCGACAATGCCCGTGCACCCTATGGCACGCGTTCGTTCGAGGTGGTTTACGACTTCACGCTACAAGCGGTCAAGAAACTGTTCGAACTGGGCTGCCCGCTGGTGATTCTGGCCTGCAACACAGCTTCAGCAAAAGCCCTCCGCAGCATTCAGCAGAACGACCTGCCCCATCTGGACCCTACCCGGCGTGTGCTGGGAGTAATACGTCCCACGGTAGAATGTATCGGCAACATCACACGCAACGGGCACGTAGGCTTACTGGCCACAGCCGGTACGGTGCGTTCTGAATCCTATCCGCTGGAAATCAAAAAGATTTATCCCAACATTCAGGTGACGGGAATGGCCTGCCCCATGTGGGTACCCCTAGTAGAAAACAAGGAATACGACGGAGACGGAGCCGACTACTTCGTGAAAGAATACATTGATGCTATTCTCCAAAAAGACCCGGATATCGACACACTGATTCTAGGATGCACCCACTACCCGCTTCTGCTACGGAAAATACGGCAGTTCACCCCATCCCATATTCAACTGGTGACCCAAGGTGAATATGTAAGCGAAAGTCTGAAAGACTATCTTTTGCGACACCCAGACATGGATGCCCGCTGCTCAAAGAACAAACGACGAAAATTCCTGACCACAGAATCGGAAGAGAAGTTCCGTGAATCTGCCTCCGTTTTTTTGCATTGTGCAGATGTACACGTACGTAGTGTCGTTCTCGAATAAAAAAATCCTCCTTCTTTAAATAAACGATTAATTCATGAAAGGAGGAGGACTTTTCTCTTAGCAGACATTGACCGTCACAGGAATCCCAACAGCACTCCAACGACCTACTCCTCTTCTAAGGCACATTCATATTTCATAGAGATTCAAATGCGCCATCCCGTTGTCCATAATGCGTTCTAAATAACGAATTTCACTTTATGCAAACTCCTCTTCTTCATCAAGATAAAGACTGTGTAAGCATTCAGTAAACGACAAATATCAAACCTTATATACAACAATAGTGATTGTCATTATGAACTTAATAGTTGCAATCAGCACTGGTTTCCGGATTCCTCCTCTTGTTTTGTCAATGCACTTCTCGGATGTTGCAGTTTCCATTTATGCGGAAGAAGATTCAGCAGTTCCTCATGAGTCGCCTTTTTGTGATAGGGCATTCGGGCAATAACATCATTCAGATATTCATTCCCTTGGGTTTACGTATGCCTTACAAGTGGCCAGCAGGGAGCAGATAACCGACATATTAACTACCGCCCCATGGTCACCACAGAGGAGGTAATTTTCCCATCCTTATATTGTACACCACATAACCGTCCCAAAGTAATCGGCCGGATGACATTTTCAGCCAGATTGTTATCCCCAAGCAGGCGCCCGTACTCCAGACATTTCATCATATTGTCCCATGGGTATAGGCATATAATAGCTTTCCCAATCTGGGAATTGGGGCTGTATTTAATACCTTCCGTTTCTATCCAGGCTCTCATGGCATCCATGATAGCTCCGGCCAGTTTCCAGCATTTCGTCTTTCGTTCTTTGTACATATTCCGGAGCATATCCGTTCATCCTTTCTCCTGTTTCAGGTTTCTTGGTGCTAGTAAATTTATGCGAAACAGCATAAGCATGGGACGAACAACAAAGGATATGAGTCTCATAAAACAAGTACTCCAGCTCATAAAGGCCGGAGAATCCAACCGCGATGTAAACTGCAAGTTACCCATCAACAAGAAAACCGTCAAGGTTATATGAATACAATAAGAGCCAACGAATAGAACATCGCAACCTCCTTGAGATTGACAACCCCGAGATACAGGAAACTACTGACGAATCCCAACGGTTACGGCAAGCCACAGTCCTATTATCATCTGAAGCAGAATCTCGTTACCGGAAAGGATGTTACAGCTGTACTTGCCAATATCTATAAACCGGGCGAAAAACTCATGGCCGACTTTGCCGGTAAGAAGCTCAACTATGTGGATTCCGAAACCGGAGAAAATTATCAAGGTGGAGGTGTTTGTCGCCTGCATACTTTACAGCAACTATACCTATGTAATATGTGTACCTTTGCAGAAGACAAAGGACTTCCTGTATGCCATAAGGATGTGCCTGGAACATCTGGGCGGTGTACCTCCTATACTGACTCCGGCAACCTCAAATCGGCGGTAATCAGTAATGACAGGCATGAACCGAAGCTGAGACAAGGCTCTTGAGGACATGGGCAACTACTACCATTTTGTAGTGCGCCATGTGACCCAGCATCACCGACACAGAAGGCTCCGATAGAGGACTCCGTAAGGATTACATACAACCATATCTATGCCAGATTGCGTAACCGCACTTTCCATTCACTTCTGGAACTGAACCGTACCGTATGGAAGCTGATGAAAAGGCACAATCAGACCCGTATGTAGAAAGCATCCCTACAGTCATGTCATGGAGAAGGAACTGCTGAAACTCTTGAAAAAGGAATCTCATGAGATGCCCTGTATGCTGACCTGAAAGTATAAGCAAAGGTTGTTTTTATCCGTTCATGGGTCTAGGTCTATGAGGAAAAGGTTAAGGACATATCGCCAGCCTGCCTTGAATACGTGTAAAGAGCATCTTTGACCCAAAACGTATCACAAGCCTGAAGAGGCGTATTACAAACTGTGCAACTCCATAGTCACAGTCTCAGACGAAAGTATGACCTGTCTCCACTTTCGACAATACCTTCCACTAATACATGGAGTACGGAATCTACTCCTACAGCAAGTCGAAGCTATACTCAGACGCAACGACATGAACAATGGCAGGCAGCTGGAGCCCCCTGGAAAAACACATCAGTTGGGTTCGCCTCCCTGCGTGAAGGGTAAGCATTCGTTAAACTACAGGTATTGAACTTTATATACAACAATAGCGACTGTCACTATAAACCTAATAGTTGCAGTCGCTATTATTTTGTTGAACCTATATGTTGCAGTCAGCACCGGTTGCCGGCTTCCTCCTCTTGTTTTGTCAATGCACTTTCCGGATGTTGCAGCTTCCATTTATGTGGAAGCAGTTCCAGCAGTTCCTCATGAGTAGCTTTTTTGTAATAGGGCATTCGGGCGATGACATCATTCAGATAATCCCTTGGGTTTACATCATGTGCCTTACAGGTGGCCAGCAGGGAACAGATCACCGACATATTAGCCGCCGCCTCATGGTTGCCGCAGAAGAGGTAATTTTTCCGTCCCAGAGTAATCGGCCGGATGACATTTTCAGCCAGATTGTTATCCCAGAGCAGGCGTCCGTCCTCCAGACATCCCATCATGTTGTCCCATCGGGTATAGGCATACGTGATGGCTTTCCCGATCTGGGAATTGGGGCTGTACTTGATTCCTTCCGTTTCCATCCACACTCTCATGGCATCCATGACAGGTCCGGCCAGTTCCCGGCGCTTCGTCTTCCGCTCGTCGTACGACAGGCCCGCCTTATCGCAGCAGTGTTCAATCCGGTAAATATGCTGTATCTGGGTCAGGCCATGTTCGGCCATCTCCCGGTTTTCATCCAGAGCCTGTTCAAAATGACGGCGGATATGCACCAGGCAGTTGAGCAGCCGCACGTCGGGGTTGGTCCTGAAGGCTGTCTCATAGCCTGCAAAACCGTCGCATTGAAGATAACCCTTGAAGTGATATTGATTTGTCAGGGATTCGATGACTGCTCCGGCACGCAATCCCTCATCGTAATGGAAGATGACCAGTTTCTTCATGACCGACCTTACCATCCACAGGTATTCCTTGTCGGCCCTGTGCTTTTCCTTGTTGATGACCGGAACAGTGGTTTCGTCCGCCTGTACATAGTCGCAGGAAAAGACTTCCTTCTTGAGCTCCTCATACAGAGGCCTGAGCAGCTCCACCGTCTTTTTGAACCATCCGTCCAGCGTACTTTCCGTAAGGCCTTTCATCCCAAGATGCCGGTACTGCTGTATCTGCCGGTAGAACGGGACGTGATATTCATACTTCTGAAGCAGTATCTCGGCAAGCAGGCTGGTGTCGGCGATGCACTTGTCGACGGGCATCAGCGGCATGGGGGCAATCTCCACGCCTTTCTGCCCTGCGGGAGGAAGCCGGGTGCTGTCCTTGAGCGCATATTTGGGACGGATGATTTCCTTGACATAGAGCATCCCCGGTTTGTGCTTGACCACTTTGGTTACCTCTTCGCCAATCCTACGATATAAGGACAGGTCCACACCGGCCGGCTCTATAACCTCGGTTTCGAGTACGGGCAGATCCTCTGTCATTTTGCGGTTCTGACGCTTCTGCTTCCGGATTTCCACCGGTTCCTTTTCTATCTGCTCTACGGCCTCGTCACGCTTTTCTTCCGCCTGATGCCGGAGTCCGGCAAACTCTTCGGCAAAAAGGTCGGGCATATCGGGATTATATACGGGAAGCTTTTCTGTCTTACGCCCAAAGAGCTGGCGGTTCAGCCATGCAATCTGAGCCGTCAGCTCTTTGATTCATTCCTGCAGGTTCTTAATCTGTTCCGCCTGATTCTTATTAGTGGCAGACAATGAAGCAATGGAGGCATTCAGCCCTTCTATCGTCTTGAGCAGTATATCCTTTTCTTCCATTGTTCGCATCTGTTTTGTTTATGTAAATATACTAAATATAAGCGGATTACACAATAATATCCGCACTTTATTCACTCCGGAAGCATATTATACATGATATTCCTTACGCTCTGCCCTCAGGCGCCGGAGCCTCTGCTGCGGATTTTCCTGAATGCCCTCGACCATCATCACCAGGTCGCGCCATTCCATGGGATAGCTGTTTGATTGGGGATCGTACTCCGGCAGCTTGAAGCGGCCTGCCTCCAGGCGTTTTACATACATCACCATACCTCCGTCTTCCGCATGAAGCAACTTCATGAGCCTGCGGCTGGAACCGATGAAGATGAAGACATCACCATTCTTCACTTCGCTGTTCATCTTCTCATGCACCACTCCGCACAGCGAACTGATACCCTTGCGCATATCTGTCCTGCCAGGACACAGGAAGTAGCGCATCGTGTCGTTCAGGTTAAACATGGCCGCCTCGAAGACTTTGGGTGAACAGCTCCATCAGTATCTCTTCTGACCCGTTCCCAAAGTGGGCACGAAGACCGTTGGGAAACAGAACGGACACACCATGCGGCACTTGTCCTTCAGGGGACGATTCCATGACTGACTGTTTAAGACTGATGGGAACCAGCTCCTGTTTGATACTGTTCCTGTCAACCGAACATTTTCTACGCCAGTAATGATAGGTTGAATAACTTACACCTATCTGTTGTAGGTACGACTTCAACGGTAGGCCGCTTTGTTGTACCTGTAATTCCAATTCTTCAAATTCCAGTCTATTCATAATAATTGAGGTTTGATTGTATTCGCTGCCGCAAAGCTACAATCAAACCTCAAGGTGTAAAAGGTGCATTTGTCCGAATGCTTACCGTGAAGGCATACAAATCATGCTCTAGTACGAGCGTAATACGAAAGGGAACAACCGCATACAGCATCTCATCATAGCAAATTCGTTATACGACAACAAAAAAGAGGATGTGTCAAAATGATGCATCCTCTTTTCGTTATATAATCATCGT
>ERZ1027229.320-NODE-320-length-26059-cov-5.950661_pt1 | contig 26059 bp, 30 predicted proteins | sample MGYA00519245_ERZ1027229 | MGnify/ENA primary metagenome ERZ1027229 (study PRJEB26926, sample SAMN06164466) | human gut metagenome | biome: ENVO:00009003; feature: ENVO:2100002; material: ENVO:00002003 | host: Homo sapiens | place: USA | collected 2012 ...
TGTACTCGTATATTTCAGGTCATGAAGTAACTGTCGGCTTTGAAGCTGACCTCACTAAAGACGGTATAATTGACAAAGACGGTATAATTGACGCTTTCGATATGGCGGCTATGAGAAAAAGATTAGTTTCTAACAGATAATACAAAAATTCGTCTATCTATTTTAAAAATCAACTGTCATTTCAGCATTTCAAACTGCAAAACTAAAACTTAATTATTCAAGTACAAAAAAGCCTGTACTTCAGCATTTCCACTTAATACAGGCTTTTCATATCTGTAAGAGTTCCTCACAAATGAGACAATTTAGTCATTCTACTCATTGATACTCAATATACTCATTATACTCATATAACGGTTCTTTAGGTAATGCTATGGTCAGTCACTGAAGATTTCAGGATAATTAATCTTTATTGTCGCAATTTTATCTTGCAAATCCTGTGATGCTATATCCATAATTGAATTCTTAATGATTACTCTTTGTTTCTCGAATTTAATATGATCAAGTAGAGGAGGTTTTAGCAGCTCTAATGCTTCTTCTCGCAGAAAGCCATATTTTTGTAGAATTATCACGGAGTTATTGTTTGTCCCGTACTCAACATATTCATACCAGTCATTTACCAAAGCCTTTTCTCCATGGATTTCAATAATTGCCTCCGATAATCTAAGAAAGTACATTGAGAATTTATAATTGATTATTTGCTCAATATCTTTCATTACTTCGTTAATAACCTGGTTTTTGTGTTGGGTAGAATCATTATATTTTTCAAGATGATAATTAGGCTCATATGAAACAAGACTTCCGCCGTTTGTTTGATAGTGTTTGATAGCACCTCTTATTATTTCATGAAGTCCTTTTCCTTCCATCCATTGATTTAAAATTACAGCATAATATCTGATTTTTTCTCCTTTTCCTAATGAATCCTTCTCATATATTTTCCAATCAAGGATTCTGGATAATTCTTTTAAAAAGTCTACACAGGTATCATATGCAATAGATGAGGGATAATTAAGATGCTGTTCACGTACCGCTTTATATAACGATTCTTTTTGTCTGGCTGAAATATTAATATCATCATCTTTTTCGGTAATAACTCCGAAGATTTCTCTGATATCTATGATGTTTTGCGGAGTTAAGGCTTGATCATTTTTAAAATCTCTTACAATGTAGCTATCATTATTGCTGCAAATATCATGTAGTAAAATATTTAAGCACTTTGCAGAGTACTCATATGTTGTTTCTGTGAATCCTTTATCCTTGTATTTGTCGCCTATTTCAAGTAGATTTGTCCTTCCAGATAAAAGCGTTTGAACTATATACTTCTTATTCTTCTTTGAAATTGCCTTTGATGGCAAAAGCTCTTGCCTTGGAAGAGGCTTCAAAAGGATGTCATCGTAATACTTCTTAACATCTTTATCTTCGACAATGAGATATACATTCCCGTATTCATTAAGCGTAACTCGTCCAGCTCGCCCCATAAGGTTAAAAGCATCGGTAATAGACATTTTTGAACGTGCTTTTTTATTATCAAAGATAAAAAGGTTATCTACAGGTACATTGACGCCTTCGAGAAGCGTACTGGTACAAAAACAGTACTTAATAATGCCTTTACGAATTAAGCCCTCAATCTGAGCTCTTATTTCTGCTGGTAAAGCACCTATATGATATGCGACTCTTTTTCTCACTAATTGTGCAAGATAATATTCTTTATGTATCTTCTTTTCAATCTGCTTTGCTGCAAATTCAAGTGCAGATTTATCTTCTATCGTTATTGAATCATCAGGTATGACTTGACATAATTGCATAGCAAATTCAATTGCCTTTTTGGCTGAAGAGACATATATTAAGTTACATTTATCTTTGCCTAACTGTAACAATGCACTTATTTTGTCAGTAATAGTTGTTGGAAGAGTATCGCATGGTATTAACGCTTTAGAAAAGCTATTATAAATTGCAAAAGTACTATTACTCAAGTCTATATACAACTTGTTCTGAATAACTGGTGAAAAAACAAATGCTCGTCCATTTGCAGAACTGTCTGGTTGAGAATAGTAGTTTGTTAATTCTAGGTAAATATCTGGATTAGGAATTACTGGCGACGAAAAGTATATACTTATATCTTCTTGCATTTTTAACATATCAAGAATCTTATAGTAGATAATACTCCGTTTGTCCGTATCGGAAATCTTATGTGCCTCGTCTATAAATATACAGTTAAATTTATAGTCAGGTAACTTAAGCAGGCTATAATATAATCTTTCTGGTGTCAGTATGGCTATACAGTTTTCATCTTTCTGCACTGAAGCCATTGTCGTAACAACCTTATGTCGCCCCTCGCCAAGCAAATCGGCAAATTCTTTAATAATTCCATTAGCTATTTCTGAAAGTAACGCTCTTGTCGGAACGATGATTGCGAAATTATCATGACTTCCAGTTTTTAGCTTTTTACGGATAAAGTTAGTAATTATAAAAGTTTTCCCCATAGAGGTAGGTGCCGAAAAACTATAGAACTGATTCTTTTCGAGGCTATTTAAAGCAATTTTTTGTGTATCAAAAAATTGTTTATCGGTTCCTGGGATATTATTGCTTATTTTGTGCGATTCAATTTCGAGTTGTCTTAATACTTCAAGTTGTTCATTGGGGACTTTGTCTTTCTCAAGAATATTGGCCGAGGCAAAATTTGACACATTTTTATAAATATTGCGCTTAAAAAATTCTACCTCACTCTCATTTGGAAATAAATGAGATAGTAAGATAACAATTTGCTGTGAAATATTCTGATGTTTTTCGTAGATAGATAACGAAAGAACATCGGCATATCTTAACAAAGACTTATACTCATTTGTATATTCAGTTCTTTTGCCGATGACAATCGATTTTGCATAATCAATCAATAATTCTTGAAATTGGCTATTTAGGAATTGATCATTTTCAATGTCAGGGAACAAATATTCAGCTAAAGTTTTATCCATTTCTGATATCCTCCCAAGAAAAATGTGGCATACCTCTAGTTAATTGCTTCATTATGGTTTTTCTATCTCTCATAGCATCATGAAAAGGTAGAAAATAGAAGTTAAACTCATAATTGCTTACTGAGTATTTTGAGATTTGGTTAATGATTTCCTGACGTAAATTGAGAACTTGCTTTATATTTTCTTCAATAATTTTCTGGTCGTACTCGTCGTTGCTATCTGAGGTGCCGCTATATTCAATGCTATATCCTATAAATATTCCAAAAACGGTTTCTTTTGGCTTTCGCGGTATAGCGGTTATATATTCCTTAATTATTCTGGCTTCTTCTTCGTCAACAAATTGATCCATAAGGTGGGTATCAAGAAGATTCCTATCTTGTATATTTGAGGTTAGATAAGTATTTATTGACTTGAAAGCTTCTTTTATACCTTCTTTTAAATCATTTTTTATTTTAGCTTCACCGATTATAAGCTGCATAATTGGCTCGCTTTGTGCATTTTTTCTGAACTTAAAATGAATACCATCGCTTCCCTTTATATAATCTTGAGCATTAGTTTTTAACTCGACTTTGCTAAAAAGCTTTGGTGCTTTAAGATCCTGTTCTAAGAAAAGGTATAGTAGGATTTCACCTAATTCTCCACCTGCACCTTTATCTTTTTCATTTTCAATGGGATGCAAATGACTTAAGGCTTCCAGAATGATAGTCATCTGTTTCTGTGGATCATCTTCGATGCCTGCTAGTCTTTTGCGCGAAAACACATATTTCACAACATTTGGAAGAATATATTCATAAAGCTCATCATAATTAAATAGCTTATTTTCGGTATTAAGCATGAAAAGCCTTAGAGTGTTGTTTTGGCCGTTAACAATTTTATCTTCAGAAACCTTGTTAAATATACCGAAACCATCTGAATATGAAGTATTATTTATATTCATCATATATCCTCCGTTACATTACATGAAACTATCTTTTAGGCTATCGGTGAAATATTTCTACCTTTGTTTATTCTTATGACATAAGAATAACTCGATACTTATTATGCTTATTATATCATATTATTGTGTAGTTAGCAAGTAATATAGAGATACCTACAATACTTATTTATATTTCTTGAGCTTCCTCATAAGCTTTATTCTTCCCCAAATAGCATCAATCCAGTAAAACAGATTTTCATTCATAGTATTTCTCCTGTTTAGTTATTGAGCAAGGATAACGGACTTCTTCATATATTAAAAGCGTAAGTATGATATATTTGCAAATTCTTGAAATAAGTATGTAATAAAAATAGCTCCGCAAAGTAGCGGAGCCTTATTGTAATATCAATAGTCGGTTATTTTTCAGCCTTTTCATCAATAGAAATACTCATATCTGAGCCATCCTTGAATTGAAGGTTTAGTTGATTATCAGCGTAAAGAGTTACTTTATCTACAAAAGCATACCAAAGGTCTTCGTTGAATTCTTCAATGATTTTATTGTCTGCTTTTAATGCGTTGATATAAATAGCTATCTTTTCTCGTTGTGCTTTTATTGCGGCTATTTTGGTATTGAGTTCTGAGATTTCCTTTTCGAGAAATTGAAAGCGTGACTCGGCTTCATTGAACTTCTTAGTATATTCATCTTGGTTCTGTAGTCTGTTAGAATTTGAGTCAACCAAATCTTTGAGAGCTTTATACGCTTCGTCATATTCAGCTTCTTTAGATTCGAGTTTTTTCTCTAAAACCGATGTGTCGATTAAGCTATTAATACGCTTTTGTGCCTTACTTACGTATAAGTCTTTGTTTTGTAGTAGTTGATTGAATGCTTCTACAAAAATCTTTTTTAGCTGTTCATCGCGGATATTCGGAGTTTTGCATATATGTTGGCCTTTATACTTCGAATTGCAAAACCATATGCTACTTTTATATTTTGTTTTAGAGTGCCAAACCTTACGACCATAATATGCGCCGCAGTCTCCGCAGATAATTTTGTTCGAGAACGGCCCGGTATTCCTTTTGTGCTGATCTTTGCGCTTAGCGATTTCGTTCTGTACCAAATCAAATACCGCAGGACTTATAATTGCTGGGTGTGAACCTTCGATATAATATTGCGGTAATTGTCCGGTATTCTTTCCGCGTTTCTTATTGAGCCAGTCGACGGCATATGTTTTCTGCAATAGTGCGTCACCCTTGTATTTTTCATTGGATAGGATGCTGATAATTGTTCTGACGCGCCAGCACTTACCATTCATAGGTGTAGGGATGCCTTCTCTGTCAAGAGCGTTGGCTATTTCGCGATATCCCATTCCCTTAAGGAACATGGAATATATTCTTCGTACAATTTTAGCCTCTTCTTCATTGATTTTAGGTTTACCGTCTTCACCGCGTTCGTATCCCAGAAATCCTCTATAAGCCATATATACTTTACCATCGGCCATACTTTTCCTTTTGCCCCAGGTAACATTTTCGCTGATAGAACGGCTTTCCTCCTGTGCTATTGATGACATTATCGTAAGCATGAGCTCACCTTTGGAGTCCATAGAGTATATATTTTCTTTTTCAAAATATACCTCTACTCCGTTTTCCTTTAATTTTCGGATTGTAACTAGTGAGTCTACGGTATTTCTAGCAAAACGCGATATGGACTTCGTAAGTATGAGATCTATTTTTCCCGACAGAGCATCATCTATCATGCGCTTGAAACCTTCACGATGTTTTGTATTAGTGCCGGAAATGCCTTCGTCGGAATATATTCCTGCAAATTCCCATTCTGGGTTACTTTGGATATAGTTGGTATAGAAATTAACCTGAGCTTCGTAGCTTGACTGTTGCTCGTCTTGTTCTGTTGAAACACGAGCATAGGCGGCGACGCGTTTTTTACGGATAGTTCCATCGCTTTGAGTAAGAAGAATTGATGGTTTAGCTTCAATTTTTCTAATCGTTGGCATATTTATCCCTCCTTTCGCTTGCGTCGGTTCTCTTTTGCTTGTTGGCTTGCTTTTTCTCGCATTTCCTTAGTCCATGAGCAGCTTCTGGATTTTTGTTTCCATTTGATTGATTTTTCAGTTCCGTCAGTATAATGTAATTCGACTGTTTGATTGTTGTTAATGACGATTTTTGTTTCATGTTCGCGCAGTCTTCTCTGAGCAAATCGAGAGTTTCGTTATATTCGTCGTATAGCTCGAGCATGAAGATTTCTTCGCTAGTCATCTGATTCGTCACCGTTTAGGATGAAGTTGATATAAGCAAGCCTTTTCTCTTCAATAAGCAATACGAGTTCATAAAATTCTTCACGATTGGCGATTTCCTGAACTTTGCGAGTGTCAAACATATTAGTCTCTCCGGAATCGCGTATAGCGATAATTTGTTTCTTTATCTTGTCTGTGATAAGCTTTTTATTATTCGTATTCTTCTTTTCCATAAGATCCTTTCGGATTAAAGTTTGTATGAAGCGTCAAAAAGCCTATACCGCACTTGCGGCCTGCTATGGCTTGTATGCGCCAAGCCTTCGGGATTTTGTTTAGTAAAGCGTACCTGGATCGCAGCCATTTACGATAATATCGTCAAGCTCGTCCATTGTTATTACGCGAAATAGTTTTGTTTGGTTTCTAAACTCGTTTTTAATCTTAGCCTCAAGCTTTTCCTTTCGCTTGATGTCGGGAACTATCCAGAGAGTTATTGGAAATATATTATTTGCCTTTTGCTCTCTGGAAGTCCTGTAATAGTAGTGATATCTTTGGCATTTATATATGACCGTTGCAGGAGATTCTGTGCTTAAATCCACTTCTATAAACCATCTGTCCTCGTACTCGCCGGACTGCGTAGCAATAAACAAATCAGGGTTTAGTGATATTCTTTTGCCTGAGTATATGTACTGCCGCCAGCACTCAGGTTCGAATTGGACTTCGGTTATAGATAGGTCTTTAGTATTACGGTAAAGCTCCACGATGCGAACATAGCATTCTGCGACAGATAATGTGTGTCTCATAAATGCGTATGACGGTTCGATGAATCTCCTGCGCGGTTCGTCGAAGGCATCTTTAAGATTTATAAACCTCATTCCACCTTCAGTTAAATGCCATACATAGGAAGCAGATCCTGCTCTTACGCCTCCTATTTTTCTTTCAAAGGAGCTTACGAGACCTGTGGCTCTGAGCCGCCTCATTGTTCTGGTCGTAGCAGCCCTAGCTGCCTTGATGGATTTTGAGTCGTAGAAGTGAAGTCTCTGAATTTGCCCCGTCATGAGATAACGACACCTGGAAAGCGAATCCAGAATCTCTTTGTCCTTAAGGCTAAGCGAGTCGTGCAATTGTTCCAGTCTTGACTGGCTGAGTCGTATTGCCATATACCTCGCCTCACTTGGTTTAAGTACCGTTGAAATACGGTAGTAGTCGTTTCCCTTCTGGTCAAAGCTTTCAATCATGCCGATCAGCTGTATTTTCGGCTGTATCAAGCCAAATCGTGTATGCTCCACTGTTACATAATCACCGACAAAGTAATCCTTGTTGTACTGATACTGGTTGGAAAATGCGGCAATAGTGGATTCCGATGCCGTCTTTGGAGAAACCATATTTTCTACACCAGATTCACGAAGTAGATCTATGTATTCTGCATCACTGACATCTTCCTCCTGTGCAGTGTTTCGCTCGTCCACATACACTTCATAGCGGTCAAGATAGGTTGGCTCTGAACCGGAATAATATGTAGTCCGCTTTCTTGCACTCCCTTCACCACTGCCGAAAATATATGCGAAATTCTTCTGAACGGAAGAATCCGCAGCGTAAGAGAAAGACAACAAATTGTTGTAAGAATCTGAAAAAACAATATGTGGATTTTCAGATTGCTTAATACTTCTGTCCGTTCCCTCAAATAAATCGCATTTCAGCGTATTGCCGTCCATGCGGATATTAGCAGATCCGCCGATGGTTTCACAAATGGTATACAGCCATTCCATCAGATTATCATAGCTGACCTGTAATCTTGTTTTGCCCTGCCAGCACTTGCCGCTGACTGTTCCCATGGAAAGTCCCGGTATATTGCGGATTCCGGCAGAAATGGCATTTCGTGATAGCACACTCCGAACAATATTCTCGTATGTTTCATCCGCCGAAAATGACGGATAAATAATTCTTCGCTCCAGCAGGCAAGTGAGAAATCTGCCCGAAACAGTAAGGTAATCGCCGTCTTCTGCATCGGTTTCAATTTTTACGGATTCAATGATGCCAAAGTGCTCCTTATCATCATCTCTGCCAACAATTCTGCCAAGCTGAAAAATCTCCATATTCTGTGGATTGGCGGCAATGTATACTTCAAATGAACCGCATTGGTAAAATTCCACGTCCCACAGGAGAGAAGAAAAACTGTCGCAGACTGCAACAAGGTCAACGGAAATCTGCTTTTCATTTGCTATTAAACTGAAAATTTCAACTTGCATACTACACCCCCAGATAAGCATTTCTGTGCATCAGCGTGACTTTCAGATTTTTTACACCTCGCACTGCCTGCACATGAAATGTATTTTTGCCTTCACGAAGAGAAAGCCATGTTGAACCGGATACCAGTCGGTTGATGATATTGCTGTCCACACCGTTACGGGTAAGGGTAACGGTTTTATTGCCAGTTTTCGTAGTGATTGTAATAACATCGCCTTTTAGAATATCGCCTTTGATTTGTAGGTATTCTCCGGTATCGGCATTATAGATAGTCGGGGTATATGCCGCAATTTCCAGCACGATTTCACTTGATGAAGCCTCTATCTGAATCGTGAATCCTGTTTCATCACCGTCATTCTGTATGATAATGTTGTCCGTTGTGCTGTAAACGCCCAGTGGAAAAGGAGCATCACTTTTCGGAAACGGAAAATGGAATGCTCCAGTCACTTGGCTATAGTAGGCATAGACTGCAGATGTGCTGTACCAGTATGGATCAGGACAGATAATGCTGATTTGTCCACTTGTGAGGGCATCGAAGTTGCTAATCTCACAGGTTTCCACGTAACCTTCTGTGTATACATCTATTCCGGCGGTCTTGTAGTAAACCTTGATATATCTGGACGGCTTGACCACACGATACAGCAGATGTCTGCGTTTTTCAATATCAATCCCACGCATCTGAAAGGAGATAACCACATTTCTTTTTTCGATAAAGGCATTGTTGAGATATGAGCCGTCCATACCTGCATAGGTGGAGGTGCTGATTGTTCCAGCCGGAGGGTTGAGTCCTTCTATTTTTGAGAACATAAACTCGTTTGCTGTTTTGGACAGGTCAATCTGCTGACCTGCTTCGTTTTCGAGGTATATCGTGTAGAACAAAGTTTCACCTGCCTTTCATTGACAAAAAGAAAATAACATGATATAATACTTCAAAAATGAACTGTTCAAAATAGAAACTTTAGGAGGAGCATATGAATTTTAGTATTGAGATTCCAAGAAAAATTTCTATGGCATACAGTAAAGTGTGTAAACCTCTTTGTAAAGAGTTAGGTTTGTCACAGACCGCATTTGATATTATGATGTTTCTCGGAAACAATCCAAAATACAAAACAGCAAGAGATATTGTGGAAATACGGCACATCAAAGCCAATCTGGTATCGATAAATGTTGAACGTCTGGTTCAGGAAGGATACTTGATAAGACAAGCTGTAAAAGATGACAGACGTAAAACAGAACTACTGTGCACAGAAAAAGCCAAACCAATGATACGACGAGGTCAGCAGCTACAAAAAATGTTTTTTGAAAAGCTGTTTGCTCATATTGATGATAATATGCGTGAAGTCTTTGAGGAAGTCGTGCAGGTTATCAGTGAAAATTCAGATGAAATTTTGGAGGGAAAAGAATGATGGAAACGATATTGACTGTTCTGGTTACATTTTTTGCAGGTATGGGTGCAGGACTTGGAACAGGATTTGCAGGACTGAGTGCTGCAGCTGTCATCAGTCCGATGCTGATTACTTTTTTAGGCATGGGAAACAATCGAACGAATAGCAGGCATCAGAATATCCGAAAAAGAAATCGCCAATTCTTCCAGCTGAGATTTCAGAATGGTCAGCTGTCCGGCAAGGTTGTCCTGCATGGTTTCTGCCATGGAAAGGGACGTGCCGTCACAGTCAGAAATTGCACCGGATAGCTTTTCGATATCCGCAGGTGCAGCGTTCATGAGAGCAAGGAAACCGGACATTGCATTTTTGCCCACAAGAGCCTGTGCAGCAGATGCCTGTTCTGATTCAGAAAGTCCGGCAAAAGCGACTCTGCAATTAGCCAGAATATCGGAAAGTTCACGCATACTGCCATCTGCGTTGGTGGTTTGAATTTCAACTTCACCAATGGATTCACCGCAAAACTTTACTTCTCCGGCAAGTGCAGTCATAATAGAGCGCAGTGACGTTCCTGCTTGGGTGGATTTGATTCCGGCGTTCGCCATCAAACCAATAGCTTCTGCTGTATCCTCTACGGAGAAACCAAGAGAGCCTGCAACCGGAGCAGCGTACTTGAAGGTTTCGCCCATCATAGAAACATTGGTGTTAGCATTACTGGATGCTGCCGCTAACACATCAGCAAAGTGAGCACTGTCGGCAGCAGTTAAGCCGAAAGCAGTCAGTGCGTCAGTTACAATATCGGAAGTTGTAGCCAGATCTTCTCCCGAAGCGGCAGCAAGATTCATGACACCTTCGATGCCGGAAAGCATATCTTCTGTTTTCCAGCCTGCCATTGCCATATAATTCATGGCTTCGGCAGCTTCACTTGCGGAGAATTTTGTCTGGGAACCCATTTCACGGGCTTTATCTCGTAAGGCTTGCAGATCATCACCAGTCGCACCAGATACAGCGGCGACCTTGCTCATGGCAGCATCAAAGTCTGCTCCTGTTTTAACAGCAACAGTTCCCAGTGCAGTGATTCCGGCAGTCACGGGAAGCAGCTTTTCACCTGCATCGGAAATCTTGTCACCAACATTCTGCATCACTTCACCTGCCGCACCGAGTTTTGCAAAGACTGTATTTGTCTTGTCGGCTTCGTTTTGCAGGTTCCGCAGTTCTTGCTCTGTCTCAATGATTTCACGCTGGAGAGCGTCGTATTGTTCCTGTGAGATGTCACCGTTTGCAAGAGCGGTATTTGCCTGTTCTGCAGCAGTTTTCAGCGTTTCCAGTTTTTCTTTTGTGGAGGAAACCGCATCGGCTAACAGTTTCTGTTTCTGGGAGAGCAGTTCAGTATTGGACGGGTCAAGTTTCAGCAGCTTTTCTACGTCCCTCAGCTGTGTCTGGGTGTTTCGGATATTTTTGTTCACACCTTCCAGTGCTTTGGAAAGCTTGGTGGTGTCACCGTTGATCTCGACTGTGATACCCTTGATTCTGTTTGCCATGCGGTCACCTCCATTCTGCTAAAAACGGTCAAAATCATCCTGAGATGCAAGCGTATCATACTTGAAATCGTCATTTTCCCGTTCAGTAAACATATCATTCACGATTCCGATAGTGAGCATATCCAATTCACTAAGAGATAGTCCCAACTGTACACACCGCAGCAGAAAAAGCGGCGTTGTCATTTCTCTGTCAATCGGGCGATGTTTTTTTTAGATTCCACCTGTGTTTCGATGTTCAGTCCCCAAAGTTCTATCAGCTGTGGCAAAATCTCGTAAATACTGAAAGTGTTAAACTGCTCCAGCCAATCATCCGGAGAGGACGGAACATTGTCAGGATCAGCGTGTTTCGCCATAATATAGGCGATATTCTCAAAGACTTCAAGGCTCTCAATGTCCAGTCCGGAGTTATCCGCATCACCTTCGGATACAGATTTTTGCAGTGCCGCAAAATCCTTGTAAATATCTCTTCCGAATTTCAAACGATAAAGGCGAGGTACAGCAGCACTTGCCTTGAACGGTACTTCTATCCCGTCCACCAGAATATTTTTCTTGATTGCCATAGAATCACCCCTTACGATTTAGTTGTTGTCGTGGCCTTCACAGATGTATCTGGATTATACGGCATTTTGTACCAGTTGTTGTAGGTAGTTTCGTCTGTTTCTTCACAGGTTTTCGCCTTCACCAAGCCTGTCGGAAGTGCCGTTGCTGTGAGAGACAGTGTTTCTGTCTTAACCTCAGTAGAATCTTCCGTTGTCTGTCCTTCTGTTGCAGGACGGCTTGCACTGCAGCAGTAGAGGACATGACGAATCTTGTGCTTGTCACCGGAGAACTCAAACATCAGTGCAAACTGCGCAGGTTCTGCATCGTTCTGTTCTACAAGCACACCATGGTTATCCAGAATTTCACCAAGAATTTCTGTGGCAAATTCTGTGGTAACAAGTGCCACTTCGAGATCACCCTCATAACCGGAATTGTTATTGATGACGTAATACACCCCATTGTCGGCATAGAAATTTTCGTTGCCGCCGTTGGCATCAATAGACAATGAAACTGCACCAGGAAGGCTTACGGATTCGCCATATGCCGGTACCGTCTTGTTTCCATCAGAATCTTCGCCCCATTGGATAATCTTTGCCCAATGTACGTTGGACAAGCCAAATTTCACCTTGTTTCTTTTCTTTGCCATAAATCAAACCTCCGTTTCGTAAAGTACTTCATAAAGTCGTTCTGACTCAATCCATACCTCGGATTTGTTGTAAAAAATATGATGCTGTCTTAAAATTTCCTCCACACGCTCTTCCGTTTCCGGGGATTTTTCATCGGTGTACAGTTCGATATCCAGATGTTTGAAACTGTGATATGTCAAATTATCTGCGCTGAAAGTATTTTCTCCCGGGGAAAGGAAAAGCAGGAATGGAGGATTCGGACTTTCTCCCTCGGCAAAATGGTGATAGGCAAAAGGCAGTCCGACTTCCTGCATCATTTCGTTGATTTCTTCATAGGTCATGATAATGCCTTTCTGATAAAATTCTCCAGTAATTCCTCACCGTTCTGTTCAGCCGGAGCAATATGCGGTCTGGCAGCAACACGACCGCCGCCACGTTTGGCATGACCATGCTCCAGCAAATGTGCAAGCTGATAGCGGTTTTTGGAATGTACCGTCATTTCGAGTGAATGACTATTCTCACTGACTTTTTTCGTTGCCCAGCTTTTTGAATAAGCACCAGTGTCCTTTGGCGCATTGGAAGATATCTCTTTTCTAACTTCGGTTGCAGTCTTTCGGACAGCTTTTTTCATTTCTGTATCTGCAAGGTCTGCATATTCCTGCAATCCTTTCATGATCTCAGATGCCATATCGTCAACAGAAGTCATCGCAATCACCAGCCTTTCTTGTCCCTGCAACAATTTTCATATAGTCCAGTGATTTGTAATTCGGCAGAATGCCGTCTATGTTATAGGTCAATCCACGGAATAAAATCTTATGCGTTGTGGAATTGATACGCAATGTATCCGGTGTCTGCCGCACAGTAAATTCCAGAGAGCTGACCTCTTTTGTCACACCTGCATCTGTGGTTTCCGAAGATGATTTTACATTGACAGCAGCCCAGCAGGAGAATAATTCCTCCCACTGTGCCTTGTGGTTGCCGATGCTGTCAATTTTCGTGTTGTGCTCCAGAATGGTGATTCGCTGATTGAGATTTCCGATTTCCATCAGATTACCTCCTCACGCTGTGCAAAGAGAATAGAACGTAGAGATAAGGTAAGTTTTTTCATATCGGCTGTATTGCGGTTTTCATAAAGATAGCCAAGTGCGAACAACATAGCCGTCCGCACTGTATCTTCATTTTGTGCAAGCTCTTCTTCGTCAATTCTTCCTACGTCCATGCACAGCTTTTTCGCCGTCAAAAGTAAGTCCTGAATCAGCTTGTCATCCTCGCTGTGATCCACACGAAGATAGTTTTTTGCTTCTTGTAATGTTACCACCCACTCCAGCCCCTTTCTGCTATTATGCCTTTGTTGTGGAAGTGCCCTTGATAGTCAGTGTCTTTACAGCCTCCGGGAGGATGAGTCTGCCATCTACACGCTGACTTGCAATAAAACCGACCTGTCCGTTCATGGCAAAGACCTCATTCAGGCGCTTAAAGGTTCTGCCCTGACGGTCGCCAATCCAGTAGTACTTGAAATCACCGAATGCAATCGCCTTGCTGCCGGCTTCTAAAGTCGGAACATAGCTGGAAGTATAATACGGGCGATTGAGAATCATATCTGGTACACCTGCCTGTACAGATGGATTCCAGACATAGTTTCCGGTGTTGTCCTTCAGTTTTCGGAGTGCCTTGACCGTGGTGTCATTCATCACCCAGACGGCTTTCTTGCGGTATGGTGATTTTAACGAATAGAACAGTTCCATGATGTCATCAAATGTAATCGCTGCACCGGAAGTAGTCACGCCATCTTCTGCACCGCCAGCATCAGCAAAAATACCAGTCGGCTTACCTTTACCGTCACCCACAAAGAACGCCTCTTCTTCCTTTGCTCCCACACGTCTTGCAAACTCTTTTGCAATATACGAAGGCAAGTCAAAAGCAGAATCATTCAAGAGCTCTTCCGAAATCTTAATAGCAGTACCAACTTTGTAAGCAGAAAGAGATGCCTGTCCGAAAACGTCATCAGACAGAGAATAGGCTTCTTCCTCGTCCATCCACACTGCTTCGCCCTTGCTGGTCACGATTGGAATCTTACGGTCACCGGAAGATGTCTGAATCACTGTTGCCAGCTGACGGAAAATATTCTCTTCTTCCAGTGATTCGATTAACTTCTTTTCAAATTCATCCGGGCAGAGATAACCACCCTCCGAATCAGTGCCGATCTGCAAATCATTATGGACATCAATATAGTTGCGATTGCGGATATTGTTCCAGAATGCTTTATTGTAGCTGTCCGATGCAATGCCAGTCTTTTCTGACTGCTCTGTATGTGTTCCGGGTACAGACACCAGTGGCACAGATGTTGCAGCATTCATCTCACGGGCAAGCTTTTCCTGACGTTCCAGACGGTCGATTTCCTTTCCGTAAGCCACAATCTGTTGCTCCATGGCATCATAGGTCTTGCTGTCCTCTTCGGAAAGCAAACCGCTGTCGTTACGCTTGGAATCTAGAAATTCTCTTGCATCATCCCAAGCCTTCGCTCTCTTTTCTCTCAGTTCCTGAATGGTCATGTTCATTCCTCCAATCAATCTTTTAAAAGTGCCAGACGTTTGTCCAGCTGGTTAATGGGAACACCTTTCGGTGTAATAGCGGATATTTTCTGCATCAGTGATGCAGTGGTCTGAATTGGTGAATACAGCATAGACATCTGCTTTTCATCCGGATTGGATTCTTCTTTTTCGGGAACAGATGACTTTTTCCTGTCTTTATCATCAAATAGGATACCGTCAGCAAAACCCAGCTGCTGTGCTTTCTCTGCATTCAGCCATGTCTCATCATCCATTAGTTTTGATATCTTGTTTCGGCTCAGTCCTGTTTTTCGGGTATATGCGTTGATGATGCCTTCCTTGATTTCATCTAAAAGTGCAATTGCTTTTTCCATCTCTGCTTTATTCCCTGAAGCATAGGTCATAGGGTTATGAATCATCAGATAGCCTGTCGGACTAATCAGTGTTTCATCTCCTGCCATGGCTACAACAGATGCTGCTGATGCTGCAATACCGTCAATCTTTACTGTCACTTTGCTTTTATGATTTCGAAGCATGGTGTAGATTTGACTTGCAGAAATGCAATCGCCGCCCGGACTGTTCAGCCAGACAGTCAGATCTCCGCTGACTTTTGATAGCTCATCACGAAACAGAGCCGGAGTTATTTCATCACCCAGCCACGTTTCATCAGATATCGGTCCCTCAAAGTAAAGTTCCGTTTCCGAGGTATCTTCGTTCTTCACGAAGTTCCAGAATTTCTTCATTCGGTTTCTTCCTCCTTTATTGGTTTAGGATTTGCAAATGCACCAGCTTCAGAAAGTTTTGTAAAGCTGCCATTACACAAATAGAGATCTCCACCCTCTTCGGCAGGAATCATATTCATATCTTCCATTTCACGAATATCATTAGCGGACATCCAGCCGTTCTGACGTGCTGTTGCATATCCCTGCATTCTGCTTGCATAATCACCACGCAGAAGTCCGTCAACGTTGAATTTGATGAAATACTTGCCTTTCTCTGAATCTGAAAGGAGTGCTTTCATAAGTCCCTGTTCCCAGCGGACAATCCAGGGGTCAAGGCTGTATTTCACGAAATCAAGTGACAGGTGTTCTACGTTTGAAAATGTGGCATGGTCAAGGTCACCAATCATGTGAAGTGGCACTCTGTATAATCTTGCAATCTCCTCAGTCTGAAACTTTCTCGTTTCAAGGAACTGAGCCTCATTATTCGGAATTGCAATGGGAGTGAATTTCATGCCCTCTTCCAAAACTGCAACTTTATGAGCATTTCTGCCACCATAGGCTCTCTGCCATGCATCGCGCACACGTTCAGGATTTTTGATTACTCCGGGGTGTTCAAGGACACCTGACGGACTTGCACCATTTCCAAAGAATGACGCACCATACTCCTCGCAGGCAATAGAAATACCGATTGCATTTTTAGCAAGTGCAATCGGCGAATATCCTACCAATCCATCAAATCCAAGTCCGGGAATATGCAGAACTTCATCGGCGTACAGAATGATGTCACCCTGTTCTTTCATATTCGGATTGGCCTCATCATAACGGCTGTAAATATATATCAAGCGGTTTTTATCGTCACGGTCTACTTTCATTTTATCAGGCATCAGCGGATACAGACCAATGACATCACCTCTGCCGTTTCGGATAATCTGTGCATAGGCATTGCCATAAATCAGTAGATGGCTCATCAGTGTTTCACGGAATACAAATGATGTCATTTCAGGATTAGGCTGATCGTGGAGCAAAAAGTAAAGCGGGTGCTGTGGCACTCGCTCTTTTCCATTATCAGTGTACTGGTAAACGTGCAGAGGCAATTGTGCGATAGCCTCCGACAGCACTCTTACGCAGGCGTAAACCGCAATATGCTGCAAGGCTGTTCTGTCTGTTACACGTTTACCGCTGTTGGCTCGTCCGAAAAAATATGTGTAGGACGGGCTGTCATAGCTATTTTTCGGCTTATCTCTGGACCTCCATAGTCCTTTGAAAATACCCATGAGTATCACACTCCTTTCTTGACTTTGAGGGTTGAGGTGTGGTATAATATACTAAACTAAACAGAATGTAGGGTAGTAGCTCTACAAATCGGAGTTTGGAGGTGAGAATATGACAGCGCATATGAGATTAAGATAACACCGCGGGTTATGTTGCGGTGATATTGGGCAAGTAATGTAATAACGGAGGGAATAATGAATAAAATACTTAGATTTAGTGACAGTGAAAAAGTTTTTCAATGTCCTATATGTAAAACAGATTTAAAATTGAAACAAAAAAGTTTATTTTGTTCTAATCATCATTGTTTCGATATTTCAAAAACGGGTTATGTGAACTTTGCTGTAGGAACAAAATCTTCAAAACATTATAGCAGAGAGACTTTTCAAATTAGGCGGGAGGTTTTAGAAAAAGGCTATTATTCACATATCCTGAATGAAGTGGTGCAGCTTATAAAAAGCTTTAGCAGCATTGATACAATACTTGATGTTGGCTGCGGTGAAGGATATTATTCAAAGCAGATAAAAGAAGTATCAGGTGATAAAGAAATTATTGCATTTGATATTTCTAAAGATGCTGTTCAGCTTGCAGCAAAAAGTGATTTCAGTAATTCTATCAAATGGTTTGTGGGAAATTTGGAAGAAATGCCCATAAAAGACAAAAGGATAGATTGCATATTAGATATTTTTACTCCTGCTAACTATTCCGAATTTAACAGAGTTTTGAAAGAAGGCGGTTATGTAATTAAGGTAATTCCGGGAAATGCTCATCTTAAGGAGCTTCGAGAGACGGCAAAAGAACAATTGAAAAGCAATCAATATTCTAATGCGGCTGTCGTAGATTATTTCCAAAAGAAGTATTCCGTTGTTTATCACAAGAAAGTTTCAGCAACGTATACAATGACATCCGAGGAAATAAAAACCTTTGCGGATATGACTCCACTACTGTTTTGTGTAAATAAAGATGGAATAGATTTAAAAAAAACAAAAGAAATCACTATTGATGCAGAGATATTTGCAGGGAAATTATAAATTCAATTCCAGTTTATAGGATAACCACAACTACAAAATTAACATCTCCCTCGAATCATAAACAGATTCCTCAGACACACATCCACAGCGGATTGCACGGTCAAGAGCCATAATCATGGCAACAGCACCGTCAATTTTCTCTGTGGATTTTTCTTTGTCCGGCTTGATGTTTCCGGCTGGGTCACGGCGAATGAAAATATTATCCATCATCCAACGGAGAACTGGGTGTCCGTTATGAGCAAGTGCTTGTTCAAGGGTCAGTTTCATCAGTTCTTTTGTGGGCGGTGACATATCCTTGTATCCCTGCCCAAACTGAACCATTGTAAAACCAAGACCGTCAAGGTTCTGCGACATCTGCACAGCACCCCATCTGTCAAATGCTATTTCTTTTATGTTGAATTTCTGCCCCAGTTCATCAATGAAATTCTCAATAAATCCATAATGCACAACATTTCCCTCAGTGGTTTTCAGATAGCCTTGCCGTTCCCATACATCATAGGGAACGTGGTCACGTCTGACACGGAGTGGCAATGTTTCTTCCGGTAACCAGAAATACGGCAGAACGTAGTAATGTTCATCTTCTTCCGTTGGTGGAAACACCAAAACAAATGCTGTAATATCCGTAGTGGAGGAAAGGTCAAGACCCCCGTAGCAGACACGTCCTGCAAGGTCATCTTCATCAAACGCTATCTTGCATTTATCCCACTTCTCCATAGGCATCCAGCGGACTGCTTGCTTTACCCATTGATTGAGTCTAAGCTGTCGGAAAGCGTTTTCTTCTCCCGGAGTTTCTTTTGCAGAATTACACGCAGCCACAACCTTTTCCATTCCGATTGTTTTATCGAGTGATGGATTTGCTTTCTTCCATACCTTTGGGTCAGTCCAGTCCTCAGACTCATCTGCACCATAGATAACGGGATAAAAAGTCGGGTCATGTTTTCTGCCCTCAATAATATCCTTTGCCTTTTGGTGTACTTCATAGCAGATGCTGTTGGTGTCTGTTCCTGCCGTGGTGATAAGGAAATAAAGTGGCTGCATTCTGGCATCACCAGAACCCTTTGTCATTACATCAAACAGCTTTCTGTTAGGCTGGGTATGTAGTTCGTCAAACACAACTCCGTGAATGTTAAATCCGTGCTTTGAGTAAGCCTCAGCTGAAAGCACCTGATAAAAGCTGTTTGTGGGAATATACACGATTCGCTTTTGTGACGTCAGGATTTTGACTCGTTTATTCAGTGCGGGACACATTCTCACCATATCAGCGGCAACATCAAACACAATGGCAGCTTGCTGTCGGTCTGCGGCACAGCCGTAAACCTCGGCTCGTTCTTCACCGTCACCACAGGTAAGGAGAAGTGCAACGGCGGCGGCAAGTTCTGACTTGCCGTTCTTCTTTGGGATTTCAATGTACGCAGTATTAAACTGCCGGTAACCGTTCGGTTTCAGAATACCGAAAAGGTCACGGATAATCTGTTCCTGCCAGTCCAGAAGTTCAAATTTTTTTCCTGCCCATGTGCCTTTGGTATGACTAAGGCATTCGATAAAATTTACAGCGTAATCTGCTGATTTTTTATCGTACCTTGAATCTTCTGCCATGAATTCTGTCGGCTTGTATTTTACCACTCTATCACCACCTAACAAAAAAGACCTGCAAAAAGCAAGTCTGAATAATTTTAAGCCCCGTGGGGCAATTTTGTAATCGAGAACCTATTCCCATTGTAACCATGTTACCATACTAATTCAAGTATATCAAGCATAAACGGAGAAATATACTGCACAAACATTACAGCTGTATTTTGTGTACTATATTTCTTCGGTACGAGCCACACAGCCCCATTTCTGAGGCTGTGTTTTGAAAATGATGGTGGGCATTATCTGCCGATTTCGCATTCCCATTCAAATTCGCAGGCTGCTGCATATTCATCTTCGAAAAGGGCATCATCGTCGATGTAGTCCTCTTCGTATTCAATGCTGTCGATTTCTTCAAATGTCGTTCCGTTTTCCTCTGCATCTTCCTTTGCAAATTCTTCGGCGTTCTTTTCAATCCAGGCTTTGAACTCCTCATCGTCCATGTGGTCATCGTTTTCAATCTCAAGTTCGTATTCGTACTCGCTGTCCACCCAGGTGATGATTGCCTTTGTGATTTCGGTTCTTTCGTTCCAGTCTGTTCTCCAAGCCTTTGCTCTTGCCTTTGCGATTCCGTATGATACCATTTTAATTTCCTCCGTTTTTTTTTCGCTTGGTTTCCCTTGCGTTGTGTACATATTACCGCATAGTGTGAATAATAGCAACCCGCTAAACTGCCAGAATATACAGCCATGAAACCGGCTCAGAATTGTGTATATTATGACAGCAGAAACAAGCCGCCACGCTGCCGTTTGTGGGGCTTGTTTCTGCATTGGGTAAGTATTCGGAATCGTTAATTCTTGCCGCTGTGGGGCAACGTGGCGGCTGTCACTCCCTTATTACAATCGGCATCAAACCGTTAGGCGTAGGAACGAAAAGTTCAATGTTCCAGAAACGCTGTTTGTACTTTTCTATAAGTCCGGGAGAAAGATCTGTGAAATCCTCATCTCCAAGTCCTGCGATAATGAAGGTGCCTTTGATGACATCTCCTGTTTCCGGAAGAAGTCTGTTCCATTCTGTATCTGATTTCAGCTTTGATTCCTCATCGCAGATTATTGCGATTTCATCTTCAAAAGGGTAAATTGCCTCAATGTAACCGCCCACTGTTTTCTGCAGGGATTCAAGGCTATCATCAATGTCAGCAAGTCGTGGGTGCTTTCCCGGTTCAACAATAAGTATGTGCATGGCTTTTCCTTTCTGAGCCTGCGTGGGGCAGTTTCTTCTGCCCCCTTGGCTCCTCGGCTTTAGTTAATTCTGATTCGGATTGCGGGGTATTCTTTGCCCTTGCCCCAAATGTCCGGTCTGCTTACTTTGCAAAGTTCCTCGATGGTGCAGCCCTGGTTTGCGAGTTTGTGAAGGTTTTCAAGGAGTGCCGTGCTTGTTTCCGTAACCGCTATGGTTTCAACTCCTGCCTCTCTCATGGTCTTCACAAAATCACTCATGTCCGTTGTCCAGGGAAGTTCATTGCATTCAAATTCGCTGCTGTTGTGGTTAAGGTTGAATTCGTAAGTCCAGTAGGCTTCAAGTGTTCCTCGTCTCAGCTTGTTTGCATTGTTCTCGGCATTCTTTCTGAGATTTTCAAAGTATGTTTTAATCTGTTCGTTCATGGTGTTTTCCTCCGTTTTTTCGTTATTTTCGGTCGGTTTCCCGTTCCGTTGTGTAGTATATTACCGCATATCAAGGGGATAGTCAACGATATCTGCGATAATAAATGTAACAAACATAAAGCCGATTTCGGAGGTAATTATTGTGTATAATATGACGGCACAACAAAGCCGCCTATGTGGCTCGTGTGGGGCGATTTTTCAAAAGGAATAACTTTGCGGTGGTCTCCCTTAATGCCCACACAGCCAAACGTGGCGGCTTGTGTGCGATTATTCAGTTGTATTGCGATGAATGATGCTTACGATTTTGTCCTGTTCTTCTTTGGAAATCCCGATGCTTTCCAAAGCCTCTCTTGTTCCACAGTCAGGGCATATTAGCGTCTGGTTGTCGATTCTGGAAAGTGCAGGAACGCCATGATATTCTATGCCGCAATGCGGACAAACTCTTGTCACTTTTTCAGCCGTTTTCATTTCTTACACCCCTTTCGCTAATATCAAACGCAAGCCGCAGATGTTTCAAATCAAAACCAAAATCACGGTACCCCTGAACGCAAGTTCTCACATAGGCATGACTTGGAATTTCCAGCTTTCGCTCCTCATTCCAGCAGTTTTATCAGGAAACGAGCTTGGACGAAGAGATCAACTTTGACCTTATTTACACCACACAGAAAATCCTTCGCGACTTCAAAGTCTATACTGATGAGGATATTGAAGCGGTATCACAGATTTACTTCGACCCCGACGTCCGTAAGGCAAATGCTACACAGGGCAAAATCTCCAACATCCTTAAACCGGTCGCTGACAAGTATAATCTGTTGAATCAGGAACAGAGATATCAATTCCGCAGAGAAGCCCGTGCATTCGTGAAATGGTATAACTACATTTCACAGATTACGAGGATGTTTGATAAGGAACTTCACAAGGAATACATCCTCTGCTCCTATCTTGCCAAGCTGCTCCCGTCTGATAAGACGCAGCCATTTGACCTCGATAACCGTGTGAAGCTGGAGTACTACCGTTTGGAAAAAACCTATGAAGGAGCAATCGAACTGGAAGCGACTCCCGGCTCATGGAAGCCGACCCAGCCGAAACGCGCCGGTGGGCAGAAAGATAGAATGAGTCCGCTTGATGAGATTATTGCCAGAATCAACGAGGAATTCTTCGGTGACTTCACAGACGCCGACCGCGTTATGGTGGACACGCTATATACAAAGATGCGTAAGGACGCCAAAGTCAAGAAAGCCGGCAAGAGCAATGACCGTCAGGTTTATGAGCGGAGCATCTTTCCCGGCATCTTTGATACGACTGCACAGCAAGCTTATATGGAAAACACCGAGGCTTACGAGCAACTGTTCCTTGATGCGGAGAAATACCGCATTATTCAGCAGGCTCTCGCGGAACGACTCTATCGCGAACTTCACGGTGATTCTAAATAAAATACAAATATAAAACAAAGGACTTCCGAAATCAATCACAGGAAGTCCTTTACCCATTTCTATCCAAAAACGATTTAAAATTTTCCAAACCGATCCGCAATATAACATTCGTGGCTACAGTATTTTCTTCGACTGTCCCCATATACCGTGGTGACCTTTCCGCAGTACTGACAGGTAATCTCGTAGTATGCTTTCCGTTTTACCTGATTAAGATTCTGATTCCACCATTGGTTGCGGCATTTATCACAGCAGAACTTTTTCTGCTTGCATTTCGGCTTCTGAACGATTTCCGCTCCGCAGTTCTGACACGCAGCAGTTATTGGCAGCATCTGCTGCTTCTCCGCAGTGGGATTTTGAGGAGATTTCTTCAGTTCCTTTTGCCGCTGCTTCTCAGCTTTAAACTTTGCCGAATGAAATTCTGAGAAAGTGTATTTCTGAACGTGGTCATCAAGCAGATGCACTTCTGCTGTGCCTTCATCATTAACAACTATTCGATTGATGATGAAGGCAATATCATTTTCATCAGATTGCAGTTTCCAGATATCCCTCAATCGGAAATCACGTAGCCATTCCGAGGCTTTATTTCTCCTATCAATTGGAAGTATAGGCAGGACGGCATTTGCTACAGTCTGTTCAATATTCCTATGGCACACCTCGTTCATTGCTATATCGTGAACGGCAAAATGGAGCAATTTGTCATAAATATTAAAAGCCAGGCATTTTTTCTCCTTGACGTGTCTGCGGCGGCATTGCCATACCAGGTTGTTGTAGCTTGTGGAGTGCCACGGCTTGGGACCGTAGATTGAGCCGCACTTCCCACAGATCAGCTTGCTGCTAAATAGCGTTACTCCGCTGTACCTTGTATTGCCAATCTCAAATCTGACATCAAGTTTTTTCTGTACATAATCAAAAAGCCACGGGCTGATAATCGGCTCGTGGTCTTCTTCGACATAGTATTGGGGAAGTTCTCCCTCATTTTTCTTCATTTTCTTTCGGAGAAAGTCTACCGTAAATTGTTTCTGTAGGAGAGCATCCCCCTTGTATTTCTCATTCGACAGCATTCGACGAACTGTCATACCACTCCAAATTTCACACCTACATGGAGACGGTATACCATCCTCCGTGAGCAGAGACGCTATCTTGTGCGGTGTATATCCTTGCAGAAACATATGAAATATCCTACGCACAGTGACTGCCTGTTCCTCATTTACAACCATCGTGTACTTTTCCTCACCCTTGTCGTATCCGAGAAAGCGACTGTAAGCGAGACTGACCATGCCGTCTGCCATGCGTTTGCGCTGTCCCCAGGTGACATTTTCAGAGATGGAACGGCTCTCCTCCTGTGCAAGGGAAGACATAATCGTCAGGAGAAATTCACCCTTAGAATCTGTGCTAAAGATGTTCTCTTTTTCAAAATAAACACCTACACCTTTTTCTTTTAGCTTACGAATGGTTGTCACCGTGTCCACGGTGTTCCGAGCAAATCTTGAAATTGACTTAGTAAGTACCAAATCAATCCGTCCAGCGAGGCAGTCCTCCACCATGCGGTTAAAGCCTTCTCTGCGTTTGGTACTCAAGCCGGAGATTCCATCATCCACATAAATTTCAACAAACTCCCACCCAGGGTGTTCAAGTATCTTTTTTCTGTAGTAGTCGGTCTGTGCCGCAAGGCTCGTTTCCTGATCTTCATGATCTGTTGATACTCTCGCATAAGCGGCAACTCTCTGGATAGCCCTTGATGTCTCTTTGAATGTGGCTGGTTTCGGTAGCGCTGAAATTTGTGTAACAATCTTATCTGGCATCCACAATCACCCCATCTCCGATTGTTCCGTCCAGATTCTCGACTTCTAAAAACGGCGGTTCGTAGTGTCCAGCTATATTCATCCAGGCAATATGCATTTCATCTTCCGTAATAATACCGTCCTTTGCCATGTTGAGGAGCAGCCATTTTGCCAGCCTGTAATCTACTTCATTTCCAAACATCGAAATTCCTCCTTCGGTTGTAGTGTCTATTCATCACTCTGAAAGGCAGAAAAGTCAAGTCAATACGGGCATATTTGATGCTATCGACAATTTGCACACCCTTATAACGAAGTATTTTGTCAATCGTTACGGAATTGCCTTATCGTTATGACCGTATGCAAAATCGTAACATTGAACACCTCTTTGAATTTCCTAAAAATTCCTATTCAAAAATCGTAGACAAAAAATTAAACCCTCTGCACACCCCTCGGTGTCAGAAGGCAAGTAATGATTTTCTTTTTGATACACCTTAACGGAGTGCCGAAAAGCACACTGTATCATTTACGCAACGGCTTCATCAATGTATATCATTTTCACCTTACCGAGATAGCTTTCCTGCAAAAGTTTCAGCACTTCAAGGTTGTCGCCCTCAATATAGAGATTTTCGGTGCTGTCCCAGTTCACGCTTTCCTCCACACAGGGGCGGAGTGTCTTGCGGATAGGGCGGTTAGCCTCAGCAATAGCTGCCTTTTTGCCGACCCATGTAAATTCGTAGGCTTCATCGCCATCGAGCGCTTGTTCCGTAAGCATCTGACGAAGCACATCAAAGTTTACAACCTTTTTATAGACCTTCTTCTCATCAGTGCTCTTCTCCACATCCAACGCTTCTGTTACACAGTTAGGGAATAAAGCTTCAATTTTCTCAACATTCTGTTCGGCAATATTAGCCGTTTCCATTTTCATCTTTTCCATAGCGATTTTCTCCTTATCATACAAGCTCTTCAATAAACTTTGTCAGATCTTCTTTTTCATTATGCAAGGCCTGATCTGTGATGTCGATTGCGGGCTGGAAAATACTTAAATTCCCCTCAAAATGATTAAACTCATTAATTAATGTCTTCTTGGACGTTAATTTGATTCTAGCACGAATATCTTCGATATTACTATCGTCAGGAAAAGCGGCTGATATGATTTGGCCTAGTTGTGTGTGCTTGTTCGTATCTACGGTTCGCTTTTCGACAAGCGCTTTCTCGACCAATAATCTAAGCGCTAAGTACTGGAATGAATGCCTTAACGTCCTATCCAAGAGCGGAAATACTGCCACATCGACAATCGTAGCGCCATCTATGCTTTTGGCTAATATATCCGAAACATTTACAATATAGGAGCTCGGAATTCTACTATCAGGGTTGCCAAATAATTCAATATACGCCTTAGCAATATCGGAGTTGCCGGTTTTATATCCATGCATAACCTGAGTTAAGTCTTCATAGATATCTTTTCTGTTGACAATGTTTGCGTATCCGCGAATAAATGGAATCATCGATATCAAGAATAGCTCCATATCTGTCTCTTATACACATCTGACGCTGCCGACGACTCCTTACGTGTA
>ERZ1027229.321-NODE-321-length-26045-cov-15.297768_pt1 | contig 26045 bp, 15 predicted proteins | sample MGYA00519245_ERZ1027229 | MGnify/ENA primary metagenome ERZ1027229 (study PRJEB26926, sample SAMN06164466) | human gut metagenome | biome: ENVO:00009003; feature: ENVO:2100002; material: ENVO:00002003 | host: Homo sapiens | place: USA | collected 2012 ...
TAGAGCAACGCCCTTCTAAGGCGTGGGTCCTGCGTTCGAATCGCAGCGGAATCACAGAAAAGAGGAAATCGGATACGGAGTTTCAGTGTGGGTTTTCTCTTTTTTTGTATCCTACCTTTTTTATTTGTGAGTCAGTAAAACCGGCTTTATTAATAAAAAGAAGGGAGTAAAATAAGGTGGATTAGAAAAGCAAACCCCGCTATTGAGGAAGAATAAAACAAAATAATTATTTTTTTTCGACAGAATCTCTTGTAATTTATAAAAATTGTATATATTTGCAGCAGATAAAACGATACACCTTGTTTTGTCGCACAAACAGATAAAAACCTAAATTAAACTATAAGAAAAAAATCATGAGACAGGCTGGATGAATGCCTGTAGGTCCGAATTATTTGAAAAGATAGAGAAAGAGTTCTTTTTTAATCAGGGAAAAAGTTTAAAACAGGAATGACAGGCGCAGATTGCAGTTTTTTACTGAAATAAGTGTCTGCCCAGGGAATGTTGTCGCTTTTCCAACACAAAAAGACTAGATTATTAACCGGTTCTTGATTGTTGGTTGATGTTCTTTCGTTCCAGTCTTGGAATGATTGTGCGTTTGACAGTAATTATGGACCATAAAACCGTGAAATATAAATAATTGTCCAACAAAATCTTAAATCATCTATGAAAATAGAAAGAGCTACTCAGCTGCTATTCCTTTTGCTGGTATGTCAAGGAGGTAATGCAGCTTACGCCAACCTTCCGAGAGGAGCAAATGAGGCTTCGGTACAGGTGTCGGCACAAGCAAACAAAATCACAGTAAGTGGAACAGTCGTAGACGTCAACGGAGAACCGTTGGTAGGAGTTAGTGTGCTGGAAAAAGGAACTAGCAACGGTACGATTACCGACATCGACGGAAACTTTTCTTTGTCGGTTAGTGAAGGTTCTATCTTGGAAATTTCCTACGTAGGTTATAAAAGTCTGACGGTTTCTTCGAAAGAAGCATTGGGTGTGCTGGTGATGAAGGAAGATTCGGAACTGCTGGATGAGGTTGTGGTTACGGCTTTGGGTATCAAGCGTTCTCAGAAAGCTTTGAGCTACAATGTACAGGAAGTGAAGAACGATGCACTGACAAAGGTAAAGGATGCCAACTTTGTAAACAGCCTGAATGGAAAGGTGGCTGGTGTGAGCATTCAGCGCAGTGCTTCGGGTGTCGGTGGAGGTACCCGCGTAGTGATGCGTGGTAACAAGTCTATCAAAGGAGACAACAACGTGTTGTATGTGATAGACGGTGTGCCGATGGGTAATCAGGCAGACCGCTCGGGCGACGGTACAGGATTTGGAGCCGGACGTACATCGGGTGAGGGTATTGCCAGCTTCAACCCGGAAGACATCGAAAGTCTTTCTGTGCTGACAGGTCCTTCTGCAGCAGCTCTTTATGGAGCCAGTGCAGCCAACGGTGTCATTTTGATTACTACAAAAAAAGGTGCCGAGGGTAAAGTCAGTGTGAATGTGTCGTCTTCCGCAGAGTTCTCAAAGGCATTTGTGTTGCCGAAGTTCCAGCACACTTATGGAAACGTGAGTGGAGAAGCCGCTTCATGGGGTGAGAAACTGGCTGTGCCTACTTCTTATGATCCGGCAGACTTCTTCAATACGGGAACTACCTTTACCAACTCATTTAATCTTTCTGTAGGAAATCAGAAAAATCAGACGTATGTGTCGGGGTCGGCAGTGAATGCAAAAGGTATTGTGCCGAACAATAAATATCATCGTTACAATGCCATGGTGAGAAATACCACCAAACTGTTTAATGACAAGTTGACGATGGATGTTTCTGCCAGCTATGTACGTGAGTATTACAACAACATGCTTTCCTACGGTACATATTTCAATCCGATTCTTGGAGCATATCTGTATCCTCGCGGAGAAGATTTTGAGAAAGAAAAATATTTTGAACGTTATGATGCAGAGCTTGGATACAATGTGCAGTCATGGGCGCCCGGTGATTTCGGTATGGCCGTACAGAATCCTTATTGGGTAGCCTACCGTAACATTCGTCCGGAAGTGAAAGACCGTTATATGTTGTATGCTTCATTGAAATATGACATCACCGACTATCTGAATGTTTCAGCACGAGGCCGCTTGGATAACACCTATACTGAAAGAGAAGATAAACGCTATGCTTCTACACACGGAACCTTTGCCAGACCGTTGGGCCGTTACAATTATTCAAATGAGACCTTCCGTCAGAAATATGCCGATATCATGGCAAACCTTTCCAAGCCTTTTGCCAAGGACTTCTATGCAAATGTCAATGTGGGTGTTTCTTTTGAGGAATATGATACGAAAGGAAGAGGGTATGGCGGCCAGTTGCTCCTTGTTCCGAACAAGTTTGCGTATGATAACGTAGACCCTTCTACTGGCGTACCGTCTCAGACAGGAGGTGATAACCGGAAGATGAACTTCGGTGTGTTCGGCTCTGCAGAACTTTCTTGGAAATCGGCTGTATATCTTACACTTACAGGCCGTACGGATAAACCTTCGCAGTTAGTGAACAGTAAATCTCCTTGGATTTTCTATCCTTCAGTCGGATTGTCGGCTATTGTGACAGAACTGTTGCCTGAAAATCTGCGTCAGTCTATCTCTCCGGTATTGGGATTCTTTAAAGTACGTGCTTCTTATACGGAAGTAGGTTCACCGATTCCTTATACGGGATTGACCCCGGGTACCATTACCCATTCTGTAGAAGGAGGTGTAATCAAGCCGTTCAAGTATTATCCGCTTCCGGAACTGAAGCCTGAAAGAACCCGTTCTTATGAAATCGGTATCGACTCCAGATGGTTGAACAATACGGTTTCTTTAGGAGTAACCTTGTATAAGTCGAACACTTACGACCAGTTGCTCGAAGCAAAACTGTCGGAAAGTTCAGGGTATGACTATATGTTTGTACAGGCAGGTAATGTGGAGAACAAAGGTATCGAGTTGACTTTGGGTTACGATCAGACCTTTGGGGATTTTTCTTACAGCACCTCATTTACAGCTACAGCCAACCGTAACAAAATTATTGAACTGGCTTCTAACGTGAAGAATCCTGTGACCGGAGAAGCCATTGATTTGAGTGACATTAAGGTAGGGCGTTTCCGTCTGCGTGAAGGTGGAGAAATTGGTACCATTTATGCAGAAGAACGTTTGAAACGTGACCAGGACGGTTACATCGTCTACAATGAAGGACAAAATATTACTACTGAATCTACCGAACCTTATAAGCTGGGAAGTGTCAATGCGAAATGGAACTTGGGCTGGAGAAATGGATTTACGTATAAAGGTTTCAACCTGAACTTCCTTGTGACAGCCCGTCTGGGAGGTATTGTAATTTCCAAGACACAAGCCATCCTTGACCAGTTTGGTGTATCGCAGGCTTCTGCAGATGCCCGCGATGTCGGGAAAGTGATGGTGGGCAATGTAGCAGTACGTCCGAAGGACTATTATGAATCAGTGGTCAACTTGGATGCCTACAATGTATATTCTGCTACAAACGTTCGTCTTCAGGAAGCAAGTCTGGGATATACTTTCCCCAATTCCTGGTTTAAGGGAACCTCGTTCCATAACGTGAGCCTTTCGGTGTATGGCACCAATCTCTGGATGATTTACAACAAAGCTCCTTTCGACCCGGAACTGACTGCTTCTACAGGTACGTTCGGACAGGGATACGACTATTTCATGCTGCCTAGCCAGCGGACTTACGGAGTGAGCCTTAAATTTGGATTCTAATCAATCATGAAAAACAGAAATTATATGAAGATAAGAAAATATTTGATACCTGTATTATCTGTATTGGCATTGGCTTCTTGTGATTATGAGAAGATCAATACGAATATCTATGGTATTACGGAAGAGGAAATGAAACAGGGTGGTCTGTTGTATGGTGCACCGTTTATGGACATGCAGAAGCTTGTGATTCCTATCGGTTCACCCACAGAATCGACAGGACCGGGTAATGACTTGGCTAATACAGACGTGATGTCGGCTGGAAATTACATCGGTTACTGGGGTATGAACAATAACTGGAATTTCAATACAGAAGCTACCTGGAACTTTACGGATGCCCGTATGAACTATGCTTACCAGAACTTCTATTCAAAATTGTTCCGTGCATGGAATGATATTTATAAGTATACAAAAGATTCCCAGGATCCTGCAGACAAAGAAGTACAGGCTGTAGCCAATGTGGTAAAGGTGATGGGCTGGCTTCGTGCCACTGACGTGTTTGGGCCGATTGTGTATACGAATGCCGGAAACGGTGACATTGCTCCTAAACTGGATTCACAGGAAACGGTGTATAAGGCCATGTTGGCAGAATTGAAGGAAGCATCGCAGGTCCTGGCTGGTACAACGACAAAAGTACTTTCGTCATACGATGTGATTTATGATGGGAATGCACAGAACTGGACCCGTCTGGCTAACTCGCTGATATTGCGTCTGGCAGTACGTGTGCATTTTAAGGATCAGGCATTGGCAAAGGAATATATTACTTTTGCGCTTGATCAGGCTAATGGAGGAGTGATTGAGACCGTAGCGCAGGAAGCAAAAATACAGAATACCGCCAAGCTGCCGTTGATGAACTCTTTGATTCCGATTGTGGAGGACTATGGAGAATGTCGTATGGGGGCCACTATCTGGGCATACATGGAAGGATACGGTGACAAGCGCCTGAATGCTAACTTTGTGGCTGGTTCATATGGCTTCCAGGCACTTCCTCCTACAAATGACAAAGCTCTCAGCGCTTTTGCCAAGGCAGGGGCAGCGAAACCGAAGGTGGACTCATCTTCACCTTTGTTCTGGATGCGTGCTTCGGAAGTGTCTTTCCTGAAAGCGGAAGCCGTACTTTATCAACTGGCAACGGGTGATGCGAAGGCCTTGTATGAAGAAGGTGTCACTAAGTCATTTGAAGAAAATGGAGTGAGTGGAGCTGCCGCTTATTTGCAGAGTGACAAAAAGCCAAAGGATATCGAACGGAATACATTAATGTATAACCAATCTTATTCTTGTAAACTTTCGACCAACAATGTGTCTCCAAAATGGAATGAATCTGATCCGGATGAAGTCAAACTTCAGAAGATTATTACTCAGAAATATTTGGCACTTTATCCCAATGCCGTAGAAGCTTGGACAGAATATCGTCGTACGGGTTATCCTTACCTGCTGAAACCGGCTTATGTCAAAGCGTATGTCAGTATCGGTGCGGAGGCAGATGCTGTGACGCCCGAGAGATTCCGTTTTGCTCCGACTGAATACGGTACCAATCCTAATATGTCGGAAGTACCGACTTTGCTGGGAGGTGCTGACCAGGGTGCCACTAAACTATGGTGGGTTCGTGACGGCAGACCGAAACAGCCAAAATAAAAAAGAATCTGTTAAAATTCAAAAGACATAAAGTGATGAAAAGAATAATGAAATATATGGGTGCCTTGCTGGTAGTGGCAGGGTTTGTGGGCTGTTCTGACTGGAACATACCTGAAAGAGAAGTATTCGAAAACCAGAAGGATCTGGAAAAATATATTCCTTTGCTGGAAGCGGAGACAGAAGCTGATTTGACACCGACCATGCGTGACTATTTTGCGAAACTCAGAGAATATCGTAAGACGCCTCATGTGAAAGGGTTTGGTTGGTTTGGTAACTGGACCGGTAGAGGAAGCAATGCACAGAACTATCTGAAGATGTTGCCTGATAGTGTGGATTTTGTCTCATTGTGGGGTACACGAGGCAATCTGTCGGAAGAGCAGAAGAAAGACCTGAAATTTTTCCAGGAAGTGAAAGGTGGAAAAGCTCTTTTATGTTGGATTGTACAGGATTTGGGTGACCAGATGACTCCTCCGGGGCGAAGTGCGACTGAGTATTGGGTTACAGAAAAAGGAGGTGGCAATTTTATGGAAGGCGTAAAAGCATACGCTAATGCAATTTGCGACACGATTGAAAAATATAATCTGGATGGTTTTGATATTGACTATGAACCAGGATATGGTCATCGTGGTACAATGGCAAATTCTTCTACTATTAGTGAGAATTCAGGTAATACTCATATGTATCTTTTTATTAAGACACTTTCCGATCGTTTGCGGCCTGCAGGAAGAATGTTGGTGATGGATGGACAGCCGGATTTGCTTTCAACAGAAGCGTCTAAGTATATTGACCATTATATCTATCAGGCTTATTGGGAAAGTTCTACACAAAGAGTTATTCGTAAAATAACTCAGAATCATTTGGAAGATTGGGAGCGGAAAACCATTATTACCGTTGAATTTGAGCAAGGATGGCGGACTGGAGGTGTAAAAAGTTACACGAGTGTTCGTCCGGAAATCAATGCTTATCCAGAAGGACGTCAGATTTTTGACTATGCCACTCTTGATCTTCCCAGTGGGAAGCGTATCGGTGGTATCGGAACTTACCACATGGAATATGATTTTGCCAATAATCCTCCTTATAAGTGGTTGCGCGAGGCGTTGTATTTGGGAAATGTAGTTTATCCAGGAAAGTTAGATTAAATTTAAAATTATGAAGAAAATATTATATCTCGGAGTTTTAGCAGGAACTATGTTGGTTTGTTCTTGCCAGAATGAATTATATAAAGATCCGACAAGTGAGTTTCAGTCAGAGCAGGGGGCTTATATAAAGGGAGGCGAATCTGCACAGGTGTTTGTGGAAGAGGGACAAGAAGTGAACTTGAAATCGATTACTGTATCCTTGGTGCGACAGGAAAATCATGCACAGACAGTGTCGGTAGAAGTTGGTAATAAGGAACAGTTGGAAGCCTATAACAAGAAACACGGTACAGAATATTTGATGCTTCCTTCTGAAATGTATGAAGTGGGCAAGGAAGTTGTCTTTGATGCAAAACAGACTTCGCAGTTCTTGCCTGTGAAATTGAAGGATGTGAAGTTTTCTTTGCAGGGAAGCTATGCTTTACCTGTGAAACTGAACAACGGTACAGTGCCTGTCGTGTCGGGTGAGGCCGAATCGATAATTGTGTTGGAACAGCGTATCAATACGAAGTGTCTGCGTATGAACGGATCAGGAAGTGAAGATACAAATATGTTCCCGTCAGATTTCAAAGTGGATCAATGGACGATGGAGGTGATGATAAATCGTCATCTTTACAATGCGAATAACCGTTCTATTTGTGGAACTAAACTGGTGTCTAATTCAAGTACCCTTGATGAAATCTATCCTCGTTTCGGTGATGTAACCATTCGTCCGGACCAGCTTCAGATTAAGACGGGTAGCTCTCAGATTGATGTGCCGGCTGATGTGTTTACAGCTCAACCTGATACATGGTATATGCTGGCATTTGTGTACGATGGCAAGAAGAACTATGTGTATGTGAATGGTGAACTGGTGGCCGACCGTGAGATTAGAACGGGTCCTTATGGGCTGGTTGGTTTCTGGATTGGCGGTGCCAATGAACTGGTAAGAGAAGTTCGTTTCTGGAAAACGGCTCGTACGCAACAGCAGTTGAAGCAGTTCATGTGGAAGATGGTAGATGGAAATGATGAGAATTTGCTGCTGTATTATCCGTTGAACGGTAAGAAGCGTAATATAGAAACGGGTGAAATTACAGAAGACGAAAGCATGCTTTGGGACTGGAGTAACAATGAGAAGCATTTGAAGATGGCTCCTGGTGCCAAATTTGATAATAATGACGGAAAGGGGTTTGTATTCCCGCTTGTTGATTAGTTTTAGATTTTTATTAAGAAGAAAGGCTGTCATTACCCTTTGGGGATGGCAGCTTTTTTTGTTGGTTTTTATGGTGGAAGAGGAATGTAGACCGAGATTTATGTAGACTTTTTGTTTTATTTCGCTATTTTTGAATCATTGGAAACAACCAACTCCATACGGGTTAAATCCTGCATGTGGTTGTGATTTGCTTTCATTTTAGTATCTTTGAATCATTGGAAACAACCAACTCCATACGGGTTAAATCCTGCATGTGGTTGTGATTTGCTTTCATTTTAGTATCTTTGAATCATTGGAAACAACCTTTCTGCGTAGAGTTCGCATTATTCTTCGTTGTGATTTGCTTTCATTTTAGTATCTTTGAATCATTGGAAACAACTGGGCAACAATATCAACTACTGTAAACCCAGTTGTGATTTGCTTTCATTTTAGTATCTTTGAATCATTGGAAACAACTGCTTTCTTGGTGGTGATGTTCTGACCGGGTTGTGATTTGCTTTCATTTTAGTATCTTTGAATCATTGGAAACAACGATATGGGTGGAGGGTTATGTGGCGTACAGTTGTGATTTGCTTTCATTTTAGTATCTTTGAATCATTGGAAACAACTTTCAGATTTATACAAGTTCTTGACGAATGTTGTGATTTGCTTTCATTTTAGTATCTTTGAATCATTGGAAACAACCCGATTGTAGTTATTTGTTGTTTTTCAATGATTTAGAATGAATTTTAGAAAAAAGAATTTGTTGTTTCTTAAATAATAAATCCCATACTCAATATGGGATTTATTATTTTAAAAGAGTTCTAATTGTTGACCTGGCGTTTTTACCCCACTGGCTTTTTTCCCATAAAATAGTTCGATTTCACCAAATTGTTTGTCTGTAATGCATAGGATTCCTACTTGTCCATGTTCTGGAAGAAAAGATTTAACTCTTTTTATATGAACGGCTGCATTTTCACTACTGGCGCAGTGACGTACATAGATGGAAAATTGAAACATGGTGAATCCATCTTTTTGTAGATTCTTGCGAAAGTCCGTATAGGCTTTTTTATCTTTCTTTGTTTCGGTTGGTAAATCAAAAAGAACTAGAATCCACATAACTCTGTATTCACTGAAACGGTCCATTATAATTCTGGATAGATGATTTTACGTATTTCTCCAGAAAAACATTTGTATAAAGAAGCTGTAGTCTGACCTGCTGCTACCATTAAAGGGCTTCTTTTTCCGTTGATTCTGACCTCTATGGTGGGGATAGATAATAAGGTCGCTTTTGCTTCTTTAGTAAGTTCCAGAGTATTTTTAGCGTATAAGGTATAGACAATCTGGTCTACAAACGGTCGATAGGGTTCCATGATGTCATCAGCTAAGCAATAGGCGTTATATCGGTTATGATGGTGAATCCCTAATGTAGGCAATAAACCACTTGTTACAAGGCTTCGTGCAATCACTGCGCGAAGAATGGCATAGCCATAGTTTAAAAGGTTATTGGGAGGAATGCCATCCCGTTCTCTTGTGAATCCTTCAATGTGGTGAAAAAGTGTTTTCCAGTAAAAGGCTGCGGCCCGGGCTTCAAGGTTATCTGGGTCTCCACTACGGACATCATTAGCCCATATTCGCATGCATTTGATGTCTTCTTTTATGCATGAGGTTAGGACAGCTGCTTGGTTATTAATTTTGGATTGGATGGTTTGTTGCCATAGCTGTTTCTTTAAAGGAAGAGAAGCATCCAGTTGCTTTCGGAAGCGTTCGTTTTGAGTAGTATTCCCATAGAGGGGAAGCATTAACCCTACGGGCATACTCTTGCTATCACAGGTGATAAGGGCACAATTGTTTTCGAGTAGGGCTTCAATAGCTCCAGAAGTGATTGTGATTTGTTTATTGTCCAATACCACTACTCCTATATCTTCAATTGGTCGTGTGATTTCAGATTGGCGCTTCATGGTTTCCGGAAGTGAAGCGTTTTTCTCCACTTCCGGTAATTTTATGACAAGTTGGGCATTTCGTAAGGATAGGTATGCCGGATTTCCAAAATACAATGTTTTTTTTATCATAAGCTAATTGATGAAGTTATATTTCCTAGCCTGTCTATTTTAATGGGAATGCATATTTCTTTTATCATTTCATTTTGCCAAGATTTTTGTGCTTTGTTATTACTCCCGAGTTCAATAGTCTGAATTATGGGATTTGCTACAAAGTATGGTATGAAATGACATTCCCCCTCTGTACAACTTACCATCTTGTAAATCCTGTCTTTTTGTATTGGTTGATTGATGTGCCCACATTTTATTTCCTCTTGAGTTGGAACATATACTAAATCATTAGGAGACAAAACATATTTAGGCAGATTTCCTTTACTGTTTTCAGGTGCCAATGACAATCCTTTTTTCAGCCGTTCAATGACCACATTTAATGAAACAGAGGCGAAACTGCGTTTGTGCTCTGTTTCGTATATGGCAAAAAATAAGTTTGTACCTTTAGCAGCTTCTACGAACTTTTCTGATTTGTTACCCGTTTGTCCTACTGTAAACTTTTCAGCTTGTTCGTATGTCCGCACTTTATATATTGGTTGATGCCATTTGCCATTATTTAAGGATATAATGTTTTTGTTCATCCATTCAATGCCTTCAGGGGAAAATGCTTGGTTTGGATCGTTATTATTTTGCTCTAGATGATGTAATAGAATTTGTTGTATTCCTGTATCCGCAACTTTTTCTTCAATTTTCTTGTTATTGAAACTTGTATCTAGGGATTCGCGGCTTGCAAAGAAACGTTCTTTTCCCTCTTTTGTGAAAGAATAGAATTGGATTTTCTTCAGGTTTACATCCTGCCAAGTATCTTTATTTTCCTCAAAATATTTTTTTATTTGCTTTTCGTTTAATCCTTGTTGCAATAATTCTTTTATTTTTTTCTTTAAATCTTTTTCTACAATCCTTTGTGGATTCTCTAGAGCGGATTTTAGAGGGACGGTGGTTATTTTGCGTAAATTAATCTCTCCATATACAGTCTCTTTGTGCATGGGTTTGCGGATAGCCCAACAGTCTCCTGTTTCTTGTACACATTGTACTTTTTTCCCGTTTTGATAACGGAAATAGTGATTAGTCGTTTTATTGATGATACGTAAATTTTGCTTGAAACTGACAATCATGTTCTCCAGGATTGTGTGAACATCTTGGGTAAATGTTTCCCACGGTTTGTTTATTATCCATTGATAATTTCCAAATGTGTCGGGTTTTGTCCTTGTGCATAAAATCTGACGCAAGTCCAAACGTGAGATTTTTGCATTTTTGCTGGCTGATTCATTGCTCAGATAATTGACTATATTGCGATTGGCACAGGCTATGACAATGGCATCCATGGCGTGATGACGATGGTCAATACGCTTTTTGTTGAATCCTTTTTGTAATGCTAATGGCATGGTGGGGATTATCTTATTGTTTGTGTTGGTTGTGGTGAAGAGGTTGCTGTTTGTGATTTCATTTAACCGTAAGAAACGAGGCAGAATAATTTTATTCCATACATCATTGACTCCCCAGTCTTTTTTCAGACGGTCGGTAACGCCCCCGGTACAGACAATGATATTTTTGGATGTGGCCTCAGATTCTCCTTCTTCACGAACAATATTCGATAATAGTGATTTGATAAACTTGCTGATGTAACGACTGTCGTTTAACTGCCGTTGGATAAACTGTTCAGGAATATCTTCCATCAACAGTTTCTTCATCTTGACCGGGTTGTATGAGTAGTGTTCTTTTACAAACAATTCATAGTCCTCCACGGTTTGTATTTTTACTTTTTGTCCGAAGCCTAATTCAACTATTTTCCCTGAGTTGTTTTTTATGAACTCATAGCCTAGCATATTTCCTTTGAGCTTGTTGACCTCTGCTTCACAAATAACTTTGTTTGTGAATGAATCATCAAAGTAGCGAGATTGTGGGATAATATGTTCAATTTCGTAGGCAGGAGTAAACAGTTTTCCCAATGGAATCATGGCTCCCGTATAAGGTGAGCGATATTTCTGTTCCAGCCAGCATTTGTAGCGTAATACATCAGAAGTAGAGGGGCGTTTTTTGGCATCAGTTTCATTAAACTTTTTCAGGATAGTGGCTATATCTTCCGGCATATTTTTAGCTGATTCGTTTAAAACCTCTTCTTCATATATGCGTAATAAATCTTGTTGGCTTGGAGAGTGGGGGCGTACATTCTCAATCTCAAACTCAGGATTTACAAACTCAGTGAGAAGTGCCTTAATACGGAGGTTGGTGTTTTCGTTTTCTTGTATCTGCTGAGTAAGTTTTTTACGTTTGTCGGCAGGATTCTTCATTTCACGTCCCAATTCGACATGAATTTCATCGATATGACCTATTTGTTTCCATATATCGCGTACAGTACGTAAAGTTTCCATTATAATCTGCTCCACGATAGGATTATGCAGTGAATGTTGCTTGAATGATTGTAAGTAAGCATCAATATCTGAAGGCTGCTGCCATTTCGTAATGTTTTTTATTTCAGAGTGTCGGTTATATACGATATAGCATGCCAACCATGTAGGTAGTCCTTGGAATGAAGAAAGGTTGTCCAAATGGATGGCTTTTCCTTTTATTCTGCTTGCGGTTACTTCGTCCTTTTCTCCGTTCAAAATTTGATGGATGTGGGTGAGGGTTGTATTATCTATTGATTCAGGATGCCAGTATTTTCCCATTCTCATGAGAGGAAGCAATCTTTTGATGGCTTTAGCAGAATAGGAACCATAATCTTTTTTGAATGGAGGTATTTGTTGGAAAGTGTCTACAAACTTATGTCCCAACTTGTTTTTATCAGCAAAATGTTGCAGTGCTTTTTGAAGCTCATTTTTATCTGAGATGGAGTATAAGATATGCCACAATTTTTCCTCCAAATCAATGGTCAGAAGAGATTGGTCTATATCTGTTTTTACCCAATGGAACAATATTCTAGAATGTGTCTCATTGCAGGGGTATGTTTTATCCTCTACATAATTCCAGCGATAATTTGCCGCATTTTTCTTTAATCCAAATGCTGGATATTTGAAAAACGCATCTTGTTTGATTTCTTTCTTTTGGTTGAGCCAATCAAAAAGATTCACATAATCGTCTGCATTTTTCAGAAATTCATTAGTTACGTCTATATCAGTGGTAAGCTTTCCATTGAGGGTTCCTTCTTTTTGATAGATTCTTAAATTGGACAGGAATTGCCAAAGACGGAATTCTTGGAAGAGGGGATGAGATTTGGCAATACATTTCACCGGGACGGTATGGATTTCTCCGGTTTCCTTATCTACATAAGTATGCTCCTCATACGGACAATCGCTGATGAGTGATTTCTTGCTTTTCAGTGGACGTTGATAGAATATGACATCCTCAACGAGCAATTTGGACATACTATATTTAGAAATTGTATTGCGATGTGCTTCGTTGCTGGGATACAATTCTTCAATGCAGGCTTGCAACAAGTTTTTGTCCTGTAGTTCGGGGTGGAACTTTTCTTGTGTCGTTAGTATTTGATAGAGTTCTTCCTTGTAATACTTACGTTCGATGGTGCGAATCAGTTTTCCTCGAATTTTTTGGTCGGGTGCTTGTAATAATGTATCGTAAATATAAGTACCAACTTTCTTTCCTGAAGTATTCAGGTCTTTTTCAGTCTTGGCTTTGACAAGTCCCCATTGTTCTTCCCATTCTTGTTCTGTAGGAATCTTAAAGCGGCGGATGGGTTCTCCGCTTTCATCACATTTGTCATTCCCGTTTTTATCCAAATCTATGCTTACAATGATATCTTTCTTTTGACCTTTCCAGTCGGGTATGTTTTTCCCATACCATTTACCTTTTTCTCCATTTGCTAAAGTGAGGGTAAATATTTTTAATCCTTTGTAAGTTTCTCCTGTATCAACGATGTCTGTGATTGTTTGGCTGTCAAAATATAGCCGTGTCTTGGATGTTGGTTTTTCAGTCTCTTCTTCCCGTAGTTGATGGTACCCTCGTTTTTGGTTGAAATTTAGGAGAATCCAGGCCAGTTCTTCTTTCTTTATTTTTTGTGTGAGAGCTTTCTTGCGTAAATAAAAAAGAGTCCAGTCATACGGTATTTTTTTAGCGCTTCCATCTGCTTGAGTAAAATCGTTTAGCATTTCTTGGAATGATTCCTGAAAGATAAAATGATATAAATGATTGGTATTCTTTACCCAGGCTAATTTGGGTTCTGAATTAGCTATAAATTTTCCATAGCGGTCTAATTGAGCAGCGTAATGGGGTGGAAGGAAGCCCAATAGTTGTAATACGCGGTGTAGTCTTTCCCGGCGAAGTTTTTTTCGTTCATGTAATCGTCGGGTACTGCGGTATTGTGTGCGGTTGGCAGTTTGTGAAACGGTATTTCCTTTATTGAAATCTCCTAATTGGGCGGCATCCATAGGAATAATTCTGCTGCCTGCAGCGTTGATTCCTATGAGTTGTTCTTTGTGAGTGTTTTCATCAGTTGTGGCATTAATAACTGCCCATCCTATGCTGTTGGTTCCTAAATCTAATCCTAAAATGTGCTTCATGACTTTGGTCTTTTGGGTTGTTTCCCAAAGCTACTAACTTTTTATGAGAAATGTTTGTTTCTCCCGTTTTTCTTTCTAACTTTGTAACACTAAAATGAAGCAAATCACAATAAGGATTATTCCGTTGTGAAAACATTTAGGCTCTGGCCCATCGTCCTTTATCGGTGGGCTTTTTTTTATGCCGTTTCTGTTTTGAATCTCAGCGTAAATTCTCCTTTGAGTATTTCACAAGGATTTGGGCTTTCTTCCAGATATAAATCAATGGCTTCTGTCATGTGCTTTTCAATCTCTTTCAGGTCATTACCGACTGTGAAAATGGGAGCTCCTTCGATGTAGGCACTCAAGTTGTTACATGCGTTTTCTACTATTACTTCTACTACTTTCATGATTGTTATTGTGTATGAGACAAAAATATGAATTAATATCTTTTGGTGGAAATTTGATTGTCATTTCTAAAGTATTTTTTGCAGTGCCAGACACAAAAAATCCCCTCCCGAATTCATTCATAACGAAGCGTTCAGGAGGGGATAACTTTTTCTGTATCTAGCTGTACGGATTATTTATATTCGTCCCAGCTCTTGATTTCGATGTCGTCGATGCTCATCGTGCAGAAGGCATGGATGAAGGCACTTGCCAGACGGGCATTCGTAATCAACGGAATGTTCAGGTCGATGGCGGCACGGCGAATCTTGTAACCATTGTCGAGTTCGCCGGCAGTCAGGTCGCGCGGGATGTTGACTACCATGTCGATTTCTTTCTTGTGCAACATTTCCAGTGCCTGCGGTTTGCCTTCTTCGCTTGGCCAGAATACACGGGTATTTTCGATGCCGTTTTCAGTGAGGAACTTGGAAGTACCGCCTGTGGCGAAGATGTTGTAGCCTTTGTCCTTCAGTTCCTGTGCAGCTTTCAGCATTTCCACTTTCTGCTTCGGCGTACCGGTAGACATCAGGATGTTCTTTTCCGGGATGCGGTAGCCTACGGAAAGCATGGATTTCAGAACGGCGCAAGAAGTGTCTTCACCGATACAGCCCACTTCACCGGTAGAAGCCATGTCGACACCCAATACAGGGTCGGCTTTTTGCAGACGGTTGAAGGAGAACTGGCTGGCCTTGATACCTACATAGTCGAGTTCGAAGAGGTTCTTTTCTGGCTTTTCTACCGGCAGTCCCAGCATAACTTTCGTAGCCAGTTCGATGAAGTTGATCTTCAATACCTTGCTGACAAACGGGAATGAACGGCTGGCACGCAGGTTACATTCAATCACCTTGATGTCGTTTTCGCGGGCAAGGAACTGGATGTTAAACGGACCGGAGATGTTCAGTTCTTTCGCAATCTGACGGCTGATGCGCTTGATGCGGCGTACGGTTTCTACGTATAGTTTCTGCGGCGGGAACTGGATAGTGGCGTCACCTGAGTGAACTCCGGCAAACTCGATGTGTTCACTGATGGCGTAGGCAACGATTTCACCATTCTGTGCCACGGCATCCATTTCTACTTCTTTGGCATGTTCGATGAACTGGCTCACTACTACCGGATGCTTCTTGGATACGTTGGCAGCCAGCTGCAGGAAGCGTTCCAGTTCTTCCTGGTTGGAGCATACGTTCATGGCAGCACCGGAAAGTACGTATGACGGACGAACCAGTACCGGGAAGCCAACTTTCTGAATGAAGGCGTTGATGTCTTCCATGGAAGTCAGTGCGCTCCATTCCGGCTGGTCTACGCCGATGCGGTCGAGCATAGCCGAGAACTTGTCGCGGTCTTCTGCGTTGTCGATGCTCTTGGCGGAAGTTCCCAGAATGTGGATGTGCTGTGCATCCAGACGGAGTGCCAAGTTGTTCGGAATCTGTCCGCCGGTAGATACAATGACACCGTGTGGGTTCTCCAGGTCGAGAATATCCATCACACGTTCGAAGGTCAGTTCGTCGAAGTACAGACGGTCGCACATATCGTAGTCGGTAGATACGGTTTCCGGGTTGTAGTTAATCATCACGGAACGGTAGCCTTCCTTGCGGATGGTGTTCAGTGCCTGTACGCCGCACCAGTCGAATTCTACGGATGAACCGATACGGTAAGCACCCGAACCGAGTACAACGATGCTCTTGTGGTCGCCCAGGTAGTGTACATCGTTGGCCACACCGCTGTAAGTCAGATACAGGTAGTTGGTCTGTGCCGGATATTCAGCAGCCAGTGTATCGATTTGTTTCACTACCGGAACGATACCTACGCTCTTACGGTGCTTGCGGATGTCGAGGATGGCATCTTCCATGTCGCCTTCGTAACCGATGGCACGTGCCACCTGGAAGTCAGAGAATCCCTGACGTTTTGCTTTATAAAGAAGTTCGTTCGGAAGCTGTGACAGCAGTTTGTGGTTGTTGCCCCACTCGTGCAGCTCTTTGGAAGTCTGCATGATGTTCATCAGCTTGTCGAGGAACCATTTGTCAATCTTGGTAAGGTCGTGAATCTGGTCTACGGTGTAGCCGGCACGCATAGCTTTTGAGATGACGAAGATACGCTTGTCGGTCGGTTCGCGCAGTGCCTTGTCTACATCGGCAATCTGAAGTTCCTTGTTTTCTACGAAACCGTGCATGCCCTGACCAATCATACGCAGACCCTTCTGGATGGCTTCTTCGAAAGTACGTCCGATGGCCATGACTTCACCTACTGACTTCATGCTGGAACCCAGCTCGCGGTCTACGCCGTGGAACTTGCCCAAGTCCCAGCGAGGAATCTTACATACCACGTAGTCCAATGCCGGTTCAAAGAAGGCTGAGGTTGTCTTTGTAACCGAGTTCTTCAAGTCGAACAGCCCGTAGCCCAGACCCAGTTTGGCAGCGACGAAAGCCAGCGGATAACCGGTTGCTTTAGATGCCAAGGCAGAAGAACGGCTCAGACGGGCATTTACTTCAATCACACGGTAGTCTTCTGATTCCGGGTCGAAAGCGTATTGCACGTTACATTCACCCACGATACCGATGTGGCGGATGATGCGGATAGCCAGTTCACGGAGTTTATGGTATTCACTGTTGGTCAGTGTCTGTGAAGGTGCGATAACGATACTTTCACCGGTGTGGATACCCAGCGGGTCGAAGTTCTCCATGTTGCAGACCGTGATACAGTTGTCAAAGCGATCGCGCACTACTTCGTATTCTACTTCCTTCCAGCCTTTCAAGCTCTTTTCTACCAATACCTGCGGAGAGAAAGAGAATGCTTTTTCGGCCAGCACGTTCAGTTCTTCTTCGTTGTCGCAGAAGCCGGAACCCAGACCTCCCAGTGCGTATGCTGCACGGATGATGACCGGATAACCCAGTTCCTTGGCAGCACGGCGGGCATCTTCGATGTTTTCTACCGCTTCACTCTTGATAGTCTTTACATGGATTTCGTCCAGTTTCTGTACGAACAGCTCACGGTCTTCCGTATCCATGATGGCCTGTACCGGAGTACCGAGTACGCGGGCATTGTATTTTTCGAATACACCTGCCTTGTAAAGAGCCACACCGCAGTTCAGGGCTGTCTGTCCACCGAACGACAGCAGCACACCATCGGGACGTTCCTTGGCGATGACTTTCTCTACGAAATAAGGAGTGACGGGCAGGAAGTAAATTTTGTCGGCCACACCTTCCGAGGTCTGCACGGTGGCGATGTTCGGGTTGATCAGGATGGTTTCGATACCTTCTTCCTTCAAGGCTTTCAGGGCCTGTGAGCCGGAGTAGTCGAATTCACCTGCTTCACCGATTTTCAGGGCTCCTGAACCTAACAGCAATACTTTCTTTATATTTTCTTTCATTGTCTTCTTTGTTTTAATGGATTACAGCAACTTTACAAATTCGTCGAACAGGAATTCTGTATCGGTCGGACCGCTGGCAGCTTCTGGGTGGAACTGTGCAGAGAACCAAGGGTTCTTCTTGTGGCGGATACCTTCGTTGGAGCCGTCGTTCATGTTGATGAAGAGCGGTTCCCAGTCGGCTCCCAGTGTGTTGTTGTCCACTGCATAACCGTGGTTCTGTGAGGTGATGAAGCATTTGTCTGTGCCCACCAGACGTACCGGCTGGTTATGGCTGCGGTGTCCGTACTTCAGTTTGTAGATTTTAGCGCCTCCTGCCTTTGAAAGCAACTGGTTACCCATACAGATTCCGAAGATAGGAAGTTTTTCGTTCTGCATGGCTTTGCGGATGTTCTGTACAGCCGCATCGCAGGTGTCAGGGTCGCCCGGACCGTTGGAGATGAACAAACCGTCGAATTGCAGGGAGTTGAAGTCGTAGTCCCAAGGCACGCGAATCACTTCTACGTCGCGCTTGAGCAGGCAACGGATGATGTTTGATTTCACGCCGCAGTCTACGAGCACTACTTTTTTCTTGCCTTCGCCTTCATTGTAGCGGATGATTTCTTTGCAGGAAACTTTGTCTACGTAGTTTACGCCAGCATAAGTGGCTTCAGGGATGTTGTCCGGTTCATCGTCGAACACGATTTTTCCCATCATCACACCATGTTCACGCAGCACCTTGGTCAGTTCGCGTGTGTCGATGCCCGTGATACCTGGAATCTGTTCACGCTTCAGCCAGTCGGCCAGGCTTTCTACTGCATTCCAGTGGGAATACTTTTCGCTGTAGTCGCTCACGATAATCGCTTCGGCATGGATTTTTTCGCTTTCCATGAAAGTGGGCAGTCCGTTTGCTTCGAACGTGAACGGAGGCACGCCGTAGTTACCGACCAGCGGATAGGTCAGTGTCATCAACTGACCGGCATACGAAGGGTCGGTCAAGCTTTCAGGGTATCCGGTCATTGCCGTGTTGAACACCACTTCACCGGCTACCGGTTTCTCATAGCCGAACGACTTGCCATGAAAGCGGCTCCCGTCGTCGAGGATTAATGTTACATTTCTCATCACCTTATTACAAATAATCTTATATATCTTGTATTATTATTCTCTTGCATTCGTATATACGAAAAAACGCCCGGATTTGCCGAAAAGCAATTCCGGGTGTATATAAAGGGAAACTCAAATATTCAGGGAAAAAATGACATGAAGAAAAAAAAGAATGGCTTCCGGCATTCATCCAGTCCGCCGGAACTCCGAATATGTGTGTATTCTTTCTATGTCTTAACCAGTAATCCATCAAGCTCTTTTGTCACGTCATAATTCGGAGTGCAAATATACACATTTCTGTTCAAATGAAAGGACGATTGTCGAAAGTTTTTACAAAAATATTTCTTTCTTTTCTTTTGATGACTGGAGAATGGTGCGGGTGGAAGGTATTTATGTGGAAAGTGGGGGAGTGAGAATTCGGAAAAAGCCTGGTGAAGATTGGGTAGGAAAGAAAGGTGAAAGTGCAAGGAATAGCGTAAAAAGTGGGTTTCATGGGCTTCTGAAATGATTTTTTTAGGAAAAATCCGATATGCAAATAGGAATAAATTAGAAATGAGCCACTTATGAACATCTCTCAAAGAACAGGGTAATGACTTGGCAACAGTTACAATTTCTGCAATTTGCAATGTTATTCTGCCATACAACTCTCTTTAATATGACAAAGTTACGGATTTTCTTGAAAAGAACAATAGTATAAGATCACTGCTGTCCGGTAAAAGTTCCGGGCGATTATTATAAAGTTTAACGAATTAAAACAAACTTGGTTCGGTTGAATCATCAAGTTCATTGACAATATTGTAGTTAGGTTTTGCAAAGAGGTCTTTAAGTGGAGTTGCGTCTGTGAGTGAGATACTTACAATCTGTAGCATCTCATAGATAGAACGTTCAACATTCATCTTTTTCTGCACAATGGCCATCATGCAATAGGCTATAATTGCAGAGTATATCTGAATACGGACTGCGTTTTCTGACGTACCCCAGAACTTTTTTATCTTCAGATGCTGCTTGATCCATTTGAAGAAAAGCTCGATCTGCCATCTGTTATGATAGAGTTCCGCAACCATTACCGGGCTGATTGTCATCGCATTCGTGAAGAATATGAACTTCTTCTTGCTGTCCTTGTCCAGGTATATGACTCTGCGGAGCTTATCAGGATACTTCTCCATTGTCAGCTGGCCGCCCATATATCCTATTGCATCGGACATGACACCGGCAGGCAGCCTGCGCTTCCATCTCATGGGCTTGAAGTCGTTGTTCTTCTTGCCCCTGACCACGAAGTATGCACCCACGCCGTTAATGGTGAATAGCCTCCCGAAGTCATTGTAGGTACGGTCGAAGATGTAGAACGAGTTCTCCTCATACGGTATTTCATCCATCGCTTTTGTATCATGAACCTTTGCCGGTGTTATGTGAAAGAGTGTGGGAATCTGTGTTTCCAGATTATACAATGTATGCATCTTGATGCCTCCTTTCTTCTTTCTGAACAAAGCCCACTCAAAGGTACTTAAACATAGGTCAACTGTTGTAGAATCAAAGGCATAGACATTCCCGTTAAGCTTGAAGATATCGACTACCCTGCACCGCTGAGCTTCTGCAATGACCTTGTAGGCAAACTCCTCGAAGATGCGGTAATCGCGCTTGGTGTTAGCATCAGCAAGAGTACTCTTGGCAGCATGCTTGCCAAATCCAAGGTGATACGCCTTTGATGCGTGTGCCTGAGTTGCCAGGATAACATCTCGGAGACTTTCGCGATTGGAAAGCTGGCCGAACATCAGTACACAAAGCTGGTTGTAGCAGGTAAACTGTTTGACATATTTGTCACCGCCATATTTCCTTGCGAGATAGTTGAAATCATTGCGATCGAGGAAGTCTAAAAGCTGAGAGAACACATATTTTTCTTTATGCATATGCCATTCTACGTTAGTCCGGCAAAGATAAATTCAAATCGGTTGACTCGAAAAATTCCTATAAATACCTAACTCTCAATATTTTCAAAGAACTTTTATGATTTTTTACCGGACACTAATGGTATAAGATATTTATTTTGTAATTTTGCATATTCATTAATATTGTTGTTGTTTCGCCAAGCGGATTCAAGTTTACTATATCTTGCGTGGGTGAGAATGACAATACAAAACTGATAATATGACAAATATCGTAGATAATACAAAGTTGGTAGAGTTGTTTGTTGGTCCATTACAGGAGTGTTTGGCCTATAAACCTCATTTTGGAAACAATGCGAAAAAAGAAGGATACTCATTGGTAGACTTTCTAAATTTATATAGCCAAGACCCTTTCTATTCTTGGATAGGATTAAATTCACCTTATATGTATAACGCCCACAAGGCTGCAGGTAGTATGACTTCCATCTATAGACAAATAGGAATTGGTTGTGAGAGATTGTTTCGCCAAATAATCTTTGAACAAACAGAATATGATAATTATACCTCTGCACAGTGGTCATATACCACATTGACAAAGTCCGGAAAAGAGAAAGTACTATCACTTGACGGCCGTTTAGAAATTAATGACATAAAAAATACAACCGTAAAGGAAAATGTGATACAGTGGATTCATGATTACATGGTAAATTTAGATGTAGATGTTCGTGAATTGAAAGGAGCTGTGTTTGAAGTAAGACAAGGATATAAAAGCAAAGACAGCAAACGACAAAATGCAGATTTGGACAACGCGGCTGTGGCATATTCAAAAAGTTACTTGCCTGTATTTACTATATTTTCCTCACAAATAGACAACGATATATCACTGCGGTATCATAATGGAAAGTGTGGAATATTGGTCGGTAATCTGCATGGCGATTCATTTTCCTCATTATACCGATTCTGCAAAGATGTTCTATTGTTTGATTTGGCATACTTCTTTGAGAAGAATTCAGAGACAATAAAGAAGCAAGTGAACCAAACCCTTAAAAGTTTATTTGAGATAAATGAGGCAAAGAAGTGATTATACGTTTAAATATAATAGAAAAATCGGCAGACATGGCTGGTTGCGCCTGACTCCTGCCTATTCCATCAAACTTGTGCAAGAAATTCTTTATCATAATGATTTATTCGAGCATAAGACTTTTAAGGAGGGGATGATATTAGACCCGTTTTGCGGTACTGCCACTACAGGCATTGTAGCAGCCGAGATGGGATTAGACAGCATCTTATATGATATAAATCCATTCTTAGTATGGTTCGGTAATATCAAGTCTGAAAATTTTAATCCCGATGAATTAGACTGGATTTATAAAGAAATATCACAAGACCTGAAAGAAATAGACTTTTGTGATACAAAAGCGGAGAACCTTTGGATTCCTCCGATGAAAAATATAGAACGGTGGTGGAATAGCAAGACATTAGTTATTCTCGCTATATTGCATAGATACATTTATGAAAAATGGGGCGGGGTAACTAATAATGGTAGTCATAATCTGTTATGGATAGCTTTTGCAAGATTAATAATAGAAACTTCGGCGGCTGCTTTTAATCATATCTCTGTGTCGTTTAAAGAATCTACTACGGACTATAATCAGGATGCCGTGATAAACCTATTCTCAGATGTTTTGAGAATGATTATTGATTCGGCAAAAAAAGAGTTAAATGGATGTGCCAGAATCATAAATGGCGATTCTCGTAAATTAGACATGGATGACTGCAAATTTGATTTGGTCATTACATCTCCCCCTTATCCTAACAGAATAAGTTATATACGTGAGCTACGTCCATACATGTATTGGCTTAACTTCCTTGAAACAGGAGAACAAGCCGGAGAGCTTGACTGGCAAGCAATTGGAGGCACTTGGGGTATTGCTACAAGCAGATTAAATTCATGGGAGTGTGAAAATAAGAACCTTTCACAAAAACTGTATGATGTCTGTTCAAAAATAAAAAATGCTGATAACAAAAACGGTGAAACAATGGCACTTTATGTGATGAAATTCTTTGATGACATGTATATACATTTCTCTAACCTCAGAAGGAAATTAAATAATGGAGCGGAAATCAATTATATATTGGGGAACTCATCTTTTTATGGGAATTTTGTTGATACTGACAATATAATTAAAGACACTTTGTCTTATTTGGGATATTCAAATATAGGTTCATCCGTTATACGTAAAAGGAATTGCAATAAAGGTCTTTTTGAATATAAAATATCTGCGAGATGGAATAATTAGGGGGATTTTATATGTATTTCAAGTTGTTAAGTAGTCCAAATCGTTGGAAAGACAGCCTTAATATCGGCTTTGCTGTACTTGCTACCATAGAAACGGCATTAACGATTACAGATATAGAACTTGACTCTTTTTGGGGGCAATGCAATTGGATTATAAAGCTATTGCTTATAGTTGCATTATTCATAATTATTGTATTAATTACTTTTATCTGCAAATACTACATATCAAGGCGAGGTATTTCAATTAATATCAGAGGAATAAAAGTTGAAATCAGGCAGGGAGATATATTCTCAGAAAATGGTTGGAAAGTTATTGCGTTTAACGAACATTTTGACACAACCGTAGATGATGTTATTATTGCTCACAATACGTTAAATGGAGTTTTTATAGACCGATATGTAAATGACATCAATGATTTAAGATGTCGAATTGAGCGAGAAACGGATGACAATACTGCATACAAAAGAACCAATATCAATGGCATCACGAAATACCCATTGGGTCGAATTATTACATATAATGATTATATGTTGTTGTCCTTTAGCCACTTTACAAATAATGAGGCACATCTTACGCAAAAAGATTATGAAGATTGTCTTAGAGTGATGTGGATAGAAATTAGCAGAACATATGCCAACAAGCCTATTTTTATTCCATTGTTAGGTTCAGGCATAACGAGATTTGATGGAACTCCTAATAAATCAAAATCAGATCTTTTAAAATGTATGCTTTGCACCTTACGAACAAGTAAAGCGATTATTAACCAGCCGATTACGATAGTTTTAACAAAAGAAGCTATGGAAGAAATAAATATTTACGAACTAAAATAAAATAATTATGTCTTATTACAGAACTAGAACATATATTGCAGGTGATTGGGATGGGGATAAAGATGCTATAGAGCAGTTACACAAATGGAATGACAGCGAATATTGGAGTCTTTCCTTTTCTGATGCTCATAATCTTATGCAAGCTCGTGATAGTAGCCTAAATTGCAACATAAAAAAATCTCTTGCAATACGATTGAATGCGTCTAAAACTTTTGTTCTTATCGTTGGAAACAACACTAAGACTGTGCGGAGTGGAAGTTGTCAGTATTGCTATTCTAAGAATAGCTGGACTGGTGCCTGTGCTCGTGGATACATCATTGATAATCGTAGTTACATTGAATTTGAATGTGAAAAAGCAGTTAAAGATGAATTAAATATAGTTGTATTGTATAATTCTACAATTGTTGATAGAAACAAATGTCCTGCAGCAATACGTTGGAAAGGGACACATATTGCAATGAAATATTATGAGAACGGATATTGTCATTGGAATTACTCTGCTGTAAAACAAGCCTTAGGAAAATAAAAAAGTTGAGCAAGATCTAAATTATAAGACTTGCTCAACTTTAGACAGTCATAATTTATTCTTTCTAATTTTTTGGATGTGTACGAATAATACATTGAGTTGTTCCTTGAACCATTCACCAATCGGTTGCCCGTTGATGGCAAGTGCGAGTTTAGACCTGTCTTTCGGGTCTTTTACCACTTGGAAACCAGCTTCCTCAGTTTTGAACTTCCGTTTGTGTTCCTCCGAATAGAGTTCACCCTCATATAACAGCGGCTTGCCGCTGATGAGCGTGGCGGTCTGCCGCTCGTTGAAGCCGACTTTCAGGCAGAACTTCTCCATGTACACCAGTTCTTGGAATAGCGGAAACCATTTCTTGGCTTTTCGGATAATGGATTTCAGGAATGACACTTCCTTTTGGTGTTCCGCTTCCTTGTCCGACATCTCCCTGCGGTGCTTGGCTTGCAGTTCCATCAGTTGCCGTTGGTATTCCTCTTGCTGCCGCTCCATCTGTTGTTGCAACAATTCGATACTCTCGTCACGGGTGGCAACTTCGTCTTGCAATGTGCGGTTGTCGGCTTCCAACTCTTTCAATTTGCCGCTGCCCAAAAGAGAACCGACCTTTGCCACGAGTGCCGCTTTTGCCTCAGTCTTGGCGGCTTCCAGTTTTTCTGATTTTATTTCTTTCCGTACTTCGTCAAGCTGCCGTTCCGCCTGTTGTTGTTCGGTCTGCAACTGCCGCACGTTGGCTTCAAGCTCTCCTGTCTGCCGTTTCAGGTCACGGTAGTATTGGGCGGTGGTGGTGTGCCGTGCTTTCGAACCTCGGACACCACGCTGCAAGCCGTATTTCGCCATTGCTGCGGCGTAGCTGTCGTGGTAGGCGACAAGCCTTTCACGGGTCAAAAGGTCATCGGCACACAGGCGCACGACGTTGGCTTTCTTGTGATAGGTGCGTTTGCCATCCGCTTGCTTCTTCCTTGCTTTCCTGCGTTCGCCCGTCACTATCGGTACGACCGTGGCGTGGATGTGCGGCGTGTGTTCGTCCATGTGCAGCACAGCCGATACGGTGTTCTCTTTTCCGAACGTGCGGTGCAGCCATTGCAGGTTGTCATCGCACCATTCACCCAGCCTGCCCTCGTCCTGTACTCTTGTCATGTCCTCGTGCGTGCCCGAAAGCACGATGCGGATTGCCCTCACTTGGTCGGGCGTTATCTTCCGCTTGATGCCGGCCGTGCGGATGCGGTGGCTTATAGCCTCGGTGCGGTCAGCCACACCGTCGGGAAACTCTACCAGTTCACGGTTGAGGTGGGTGCGTGTGGGGTCTGCGTTCTTGGGCGTAGTCTTGCGTTCGATGTGGTCGGATGCGCCCGTGTCAGCCGACCCTTTCGCCTTGTTGATTTGGATGC
>ERZ1027229.347-NODE-347-length-24942-cov-8.720979_pt1 | contig 24942 bp, 30 predicted proteins | sample MGYA00519245_ERZ1027229 | MGnify/ENA primary metagenome ERZ1027229 (study PRJEB26926, sample SAMN06164466) | human gut metagenome | biome: ENVO:00009003; feature: ENVO:2100002; material: ENVO:00002003 | host: Homo sapiens | place: USA | collected 2012 ...
TGTGGATATAACTGTCGGCTTTTTTGTGGGATAAAAGAACTACCGTCTCTACATGATAAGTTTGTTAAGTGTTCTGTTTTTAAATCCTTGTACGGCTTTGTACATTCTCAAATAGCCTATAAAATCAAGTATTTTTTAATAGTTCAGACTATACCGCCTTGCACATTCTTGTGTTGTATGTCTGCAATGGTGGCAAGTCGGTGGCAATGCCACCACTGAACCATCTGTTATACTAATTCGTTGACCTTTTTCTGTACAGCTGTAGGACTGTAACCCGCAGTCTTCAGGCGGTCAGTTCGTTCCTGACCATTCCCCCAGTCACCCCGAATGACTTCTTTTGCAATAGCTTCTCAACTATCCGTTTATCTAAACTGAATAGCTTCAATTCTTAATGCCTGTCCTACAGTTCCGAGTGTTGCTACTCCATCAGCTTTTGTCCAATCAGTCCAACCACTGTTCTGAATATGTACTCGATATTCAAAGTCACCCTTGAAACATAAACATTCTATACGTTTACTCTCATTTGTTGTGCCGATAACAGTATCTTTGTTTATCGTTCCATAATCAACCCAACCTTTATCCTGTATATGTGCTTTAACACCAATATCCATGCCTAAAGGATTGATTTTAAACGCTTCTAAACGTAAATTATGTCCTGTTATTCCGATAACGTTGTTGCATACAGATTCTTGTAACCAACCTTTGTTTTGTACAAATGGAGTAGCAAGGAATTTAGCAGCCATGATCTCGATCGCTTCAATTTGCAATCCTTTTCCTTTTGTTCCAGCCCAGTTTCCGTTGAATGTCCAATCCGTCCATCCGATGTTTTTCTGGTGGACTCTGTAGATGTACGGCGTATCCTTGCCGGTAACCTTGATTGCTTCGATACGTTTGTTCTGTCCTGTAGTGCCAAGGATTGTGTCTTTGTTAATGTTTTTAAACTCTTTGTCGCCTACATCCTTGATATGCACTACTACGTCTGTTTCTCCGACAGGAATAAGTCGGAACGCTTCGATTCTCCGGTTCTGTCCTGTCGTTCCTGACATACGACCATCAGACTGCCAGCACGCCCAGCCGATGTCACGGATATGTGACTGGTAAGATACCTTACCGTAATGCTGTACGGAGTCCTGAGATGTTCCACCAGATGTTACCTCACCGTCAGAATCCTCTTTTGCCGGAGATGCCGTAGCGATGCCGAATGCATTAAGGATTCCTCTTGCAAGATCGTCAATCTGGTTGTTGAATTTTGTAAGATCGTCTTTATTGGATATAAACCCATTTTCTAATAATCTGTAGCTATATCCTTTCGTTGCTGATCTGTTTACATTAGCAAGATTTGCACGTCCTACGATCTTGTTTGCGCGTCCCGGGAAGAATGAGCCAATGAAATTGGCAAGCGCAGTATCATACTGATCTGGGTTATATCCTTGCTTAATAATTACATGACCACCCTTCGCCGATGCTGATCCGCTGTCCATGTGCAGTTCTAAAATCTGCCAGTCCTTCGGGATGTTGAGTGACGTGATTCCTCTGTCTGCATACCAATTTCTGCTCGTATCTCCAAGTGTAACATTGCTTCCTCCGTATGCTACGATTCTGCTCGCAAGTGCTCTTACTCTTTCTGCCTCCGTGAATCCGTATCCCACTGCTCCAGAATCTCCTGCTCCGTGTCCGGCGATTAAAAATAAATGTGCCATATTTTGCTCCTTCCTGTGCGATGTCGCACACAAACAATAAGAGGACGATTATTCGCCCTCTGTTACTCTTCTTTATTTACCTGTTTGATTATCTGGTTAACGTATGTACTCAGTCCAGCCACAAGAATTCCCTGTACAATTGCCGTAAATACTGCCATTGCTACATTCTGTACGCCAGACAGACTGCATGTAGCAATCACATAGATTCCGCAGATTACAATCCCAATCACTCCAAGAATGATAGGAATGTATTTGTCTGCTACCGTCTGTGACTGTTTCAGTCCCATTCCGACAAAGTAGAGTACAATCGCTACTACTACAAGTTCTGGTTTCACATAATTTAAAATCTGTTCCATCATTAATCACCTTTCTTTTTTATATGTAATTCTTCAATCTCATTTCTCATTTTTGTTACTGCGCCATTCCCGCCGAGTGCGTGGTATGCCTCATACATATCGCAAAAATTCTGATACACATATGATGGTATTTCGCCAAGCTTCATGTACTTATCATGGTATTCGATAAGCTGAACCTTAAGTAAAAGCATTGTACCTTTACTGTTTGCATCCCTGTCTTTCTTCTGATTTTTCAGGAGCCAAACCACATACCCCATAACGGCAGTGATAATGATCGGTAACCCAATCGTGTATGTTGAATAAATAAATTGTTCCAACAGTCTGTTGTCCTTTCTGAACATAAAAACAACCGCTTGTGACTTCATATAAGTGTCATATAGCGGTTGTTTTTGTTCCTGTGATAATTTCCTTGTCTGTTGATTACTCTGCTAATTCAGAGCAATCAAGGTCAATCAGAACTTCCTTTACTTTGTCCTTGATTTTCTCAGGTACATCAGCAAATGTTTTTTTGCCCTTAATGATCAGGGTTGCATAGATAATTGCCATAGTCTGCACATCCTTTCTGAATAAAATTTTTATGATTAACTGAATTATCATCAGTTATCACCCTCTAAAATAGCCTTGACAGCTTCTTTCAGTCTGTCCGGTACATCGTCCAGTGTCTTAACACCTTTCATGATCAGTGACGCATAAATCTTTGCCATACTTTACACCTTCTTTCTATCCCATCATTTCATAGATTTCACACATAGCAAGCTGTGCCTGTGTAATCTCATTTTCAAGATCAGCATTCTTTTCTACCTGAATTTTAATGTATTCGTCCTTGTCATACTCGATAAGGTCAAACTCATATCCAATAAACCCTGGTTGTCCGTCAGTCTCATCTTCATTCACTTCCGTGATATTGGAACTGACAAATACTTTTGTTTCCGTCATTTCAATTTCTTCCGGTCTGACGGTGCTTTTCTGTTTTCCATAATCAATCATGCTACATCCATTCCTTTCTTTGTGTTTGGTTTTATGTTGCGTATATAATAATCATCCGCATAAGGTAACAGCGGTACAACATACTTTTGATATAGCCGGAAGGTATCAGCATATTTCAACCAACCTTTGTAAGAATTGATTGAACACCACTCTGAATAGTTCATCATGTTCCCGGCTTCCACTTTGTTCCTGATAGCGGTCATTTTCTTTTCCATTTCCAAACAGGTGCTTTTTCTAAGTAATGTATACTTGTAAAATGTTCTGTAACCTAAGAAGTCAACACCTCTTACATACGATGGGAACACCTGCCAGTTTTCTTTTATGTTCAATTTCAGTTCATTCCTGAAATAAATATCAATCTCTTTCTTCAAGGCAAACAGTTCTTCTTTTGTCTTGTCAAAGATAACCATATCATCCATATAACGGAAGTAGTATTTAACGTGCTTCTGTTCTTTTATCCAGTGATCAAAACTTGAAAAATAATAGTTACCTGAATACTGTGACAAGTAGTTGCCTATCGGTATACCAGTTTCAGGGTCAATATCTTCTTCCAACAGATAGATTGCTGCTAAGTCCTCAATCTCTGCTGTTTCAATACTGTCAATGATTTCATTTAACAACCACAATAGTTCATTATCATTGAACATTCTTGAATACTTCTCTTTCAGAAGATCGTGGTTGATTGACTGATAATAGTGTCTTGCGTCCAATTTTAAGCAATATCTGCATTCTTCCGGGTCATTCCACATTGCAGATTGTAATTTTGTCAGACCCTTGTGTATACCTCTGTTTGGTATTGCTGAATAGGTGTCAGCAGTTAAGTTATTGATGATACAAGGTTCAATAATCTGTAAGATAGCCCACTGACAAATTCTGTCAGGGAAATAAGGCAGTTTGTAAATTTTCCTTAACTTCTTACCGTCCTGTTTATAAAACACCTCATAGTCAGATGTTTTGTAAGTGTGGTTGATAAGCATCTCCTGAATCTGTTTCAGGTACTTGTCAGGATCTTTGTCAATCTCCTGAACCTCTTTGTACCAACCTTTTCCTTTCTTTGCGTGTTGGTGTGCTTTTCTTAAATTTTCAAGGTCATAAATCTTTTCATATAAGTGATCATAGCATTTCATTCCTTGGTATTTGCATTATCCGAATTTCAGTCGGCATTACTGCCCGGTAAATACGGTTGACCTTTCCTTATTTTGTGATAAGTAAAGCAGTATTCCCTTAAAGGGTTGTCTTGCACCGCTTATTTATATGTTTTGCCAAGTGGCACGGTTGAAAGAATACACACAATTTATAGAAATAGCCGGATGTTTCCACCCGGCTATATTTTGCAATTATTAAGTGACCCCTGATATTCCGATTACGATTACCAACACTGTTATTCAGATTCCAATAGAAACTGCCTGCATTATCCCAATTATTCCAATTACTGCCTAATTGAGCAATATATTTGTTTTTCATGGTGTTCATTACAGGTAATAACAAACAATATCAGAGATTCTTTCAACCTTATATTTGATTTTTAAGTTACATTTTAAGCTGCCATTTTCTGCTTCCATGCTTCGATTGCATCGGTATAAGTAGCAGAATCACGTGTTGGAATATATACCAAGCGACCCCCGATAGTCCGATAACGATCACCAACACCGTTATACAGATACCAACAGAAACCGCCCGCATTACCCCAATCATTCCAACGACCGCCCAATAGAGCAATACGGTAATCGTTCAAGTTGGTAGTGACATATGTGTAATCACCAACAGGTAATGAACTGTTACCAAGGCATTCTGACGCAATAAACAACCAGTCACAAGCTGTTGAATATCCCATTGCTGATATATATCCTTCTTTTGGTGTAACTGTGAATCCTGCACCTTCATAGTTTCCACTGTTCTTTGATTCTGCAAAACTGAAATCAGAACAAATATAAGGCTGACCACCGCCCATTTTTCCATTGCCCCAAATATTGATACCATAGACAAATTTCCAAATGTTGCCCCAAAAGTTTTCTTTACCTCTCCAACATACAGAAGTCTTACCGTCAACAGTGTACTCTTTAGCAACACCACCTTCATATGTGGTTGTTTTCTCTGCCCTACCTGTACCGTTTCCAAGACTTGCTGTACTTCCGGTTGCAGCTGCATAAGAACTTATTGTGTCACTTCCAGTAGTCCAAGCTAAGGAAATCACACCCTGTGCAATAGCGGTCTGCAAGTTCATCATACCCATTTCAATGATCATAAGCATCTGTTCAGCAGATACCTGTTTAATCAGATCACCATGCCAGTTTGTTCCCCTGTTCTGTGCCATTGCTTCAATATTCGGTCTTGTAAGGTTCTGTGAAGAACCGGATGCAGGTCTTGCACCTGCGATTGATGAAAACTTATCTTCACCAGTGTTCATAACCTGTTCATCATTCAACAGATATGCACTTGCTGATGTATCGTAAATACTACCCTCATAAGCACTTGTCAGGAAGTAATCAATTTCATTTCCTGATGCATCATAGAATGCCGGGTGAAGTCTGAAACCTACACGTGGCTTTTCTGACACATAATAGTTTGCCTTTCTTAAGTGGTAACCAATGCCTGTATCAATAGGGTCATACTCTACAGGACACACCAAATAATAGAACTTTGGCTGATATACCATTACCTGACCCATTGAACCATCTTCTTTGTAATCTGCATCACCGTACCATGCCACGATAGAACCATCATCAGCAACATTACAACGTTTACGACCACCAAACATTGTGAACTTATCAAAATCAGAACCTTTTGTAAGGTTGGCTGCTCCGGCAAGTCTTTTGAATGTTTTATTTTTGTAATCGACCTGAATACCAACAATATCATCAGCAGTGATACCCAAATAGGCACGAATATCTGCCACACCTGAAAGAATTTCTTGACTGTTGAAGTTTTCACTTTTCAGTTCATCAATGTTCCTTGCAGCACTTGCGTTTTCCGCATTTAGTGACTGTAATACATTATTAGCTGTTTCAACAGATGCATCAAGATTTTCCTTTGCAGTATTGGCTGTACTCATGACATTAGACAATGAAGTTTTAACTGAACTTGCACTGTTAATTACTTCCTGAAGCTGATTTTTTGCTGCACTTGCATCAGAAATTGCAGAATCAAGATTTTTCTTTGATGTTACCGCTGTAGCGTTGGAACTATCCAACTGACCCTTAATCTGATTTGCATTATCAATTACATCCTGTAAATTACTCTGTGTGGTTGTTGCACTGTTAATTACTTTTTCAAGATTTGCCTTTGCTGTATCGGCATTACTGATTGATGTATTTGCAGCACTAGTTGCAGAATCAAGATTTTTCTTTGATGTATTTGCAGCACTAGTTGCATTTGTCAAATTTGCCTTTGCTGTGTTGGCCGTACTTGTAGCGTTCTGCAAATTGGTTTTTACTGTATTAGCTGCACTTGTAGCATTTTGCAAATTAGTCAATGCAGTACTTGCAGCATTGAGTTTCTGCTGTACTGCATCAACATCTTCATCAACCGCATCTTTTGCAGCAATTACTTCTTTTTTCAGATTAGCATAAGAATTATTATCATCATTTACTTTTTCAAGTGCATTTATAATAGATGATCTTACTTCTTCACCGTATACTGCATTTTGAATCTGATCAATATAAGGCTGTATATTTGCCATTTATCTCATCCTTTCTATGATCCTATAGCAATCCAACTATAAGTTACATTTTCCATAGTGTTTGTTGTGCTTGTACCATCTTTTGGGGTATATACCACATTACCATCAGTTACTTCTATAGTTCCATGCGAAAAATATATAGTACTTAGATACTGACTATATGATACACCAGTTGCGTATATAGTCCCATCGTCATACAACAACGAACAAATACCGCTAGAGTTAGGGTTATTCTGAGCAAACAATACTAATTTTTCAACTATAGACAATCCCGTTGGTATGGTAAGTGCATTTGCACCTACACCCGGAATAGATCCTGTTTTTATCATTTTCCCGGTACTCATTTCTAATGTACCCTCCACTTTTAACCCGACTGTACTAGTAAAAGTCCTGCCTTTTAAAACATCATTAGCCTTAGCTGTACCGAAATCCGATGCTAATGCTGATACCGAAAAATCAGTTTCACCACTAAGAATCATCTGCTGTTCATCATTATTTGGTGCAATCTTTCCTTCAATATCAATAAAGCTTAGATTTATTCCTGCAAAAGTACTCGTTCTAAATTTAGTTGCTTTCATGCCATATTTATTAATTTTTATATTCGTTGGTAATGTTCCAGTTACTTTTTTACCATCAACATAGGCTGTTTTTCCTTCGGTTATATCTATCGCTGTGGCTGTAGCATCCGCTGTCAACGCTCCGATATAATCAGACCCTTTTGTTTCCTCTTCTTCTGGTGTGAGAAGTTCAAGACCTTCAAGTGTGGTACCTTCTGCGTATGTGGTATTCCATTCCCGTTGTGTAGAATTTTCAATTACACACACGTTAAACCGTACTGTCCCCTTATAAGATGTGACTTTTCTTTTTAACTGCCATTCAAACGTTGCAACATCTTCTGTTACCTTAAAGTTTTCAACAGAATATCTATCTTTTCCTGATGATACACCTGATGCGTTTTGTACATTGATATATATGGTCGACTTAGATAGATCAATATTGTCACCAACAATTTTAGGACACTTGAAGTATTTTCTCTGTCCTTTTTCGTCAGATTCTACTCCAAGTAATTTTTCTGACTGCGGAACTATAATTACACGGTTTTCAGCATCAATTTCACAATATACTATTTCCGTCATATTCACCATCCTAACTTATTGAGTTTAATTTTCTTTCTACTTCCTGCAACCTCTTGTCTAATTCATACAAACTTTGGAGTGGAACAAAAAATTTTGTGTAGTTTTCTATATTTAACCCATTTATATCTACACAGTATAAGAGTGCCTTATATTCTTTACCACCTTTTAGAATAGATTCATTTCTCCACTGTGTGTTATGGTTATAACCGTCACTAGAAGGTATGCTGTTGCCTTTCACAATTTCAAACTCGACTTTTTCCACTCCACCATTATTTGTGTATTTTAAAAAAATATTATCCGTTCGTTTTTTTCCTTGTTCGCCAGCTTCAATGTTCAAAATTGTGCTATCATCTGGTTTTGTCCATATATGACGCCCTTCCATAATTGCGTCACCATCTAATATTTTAATCGCTGTATTAGATACAATTTCTATCTTAAATTGATTGCCTGTTTCAAGAACATGAAACCCTTCACCAAACATATTTCTGTACAATGAACCATCAGCCGCTGCGGTAACCTCTATACCATTTCCGGTATTTAAACTAACTGCCATCCTTATTCACCTACCTTATATGTTACTGTACATCTATCATTCTTAATCTTTACAATCTCACTACTTATAACTTCTTTCATAGTCACACCTGTTTGTCTGTTTTTTCCACCTACAATGTCACCAATGTCCACATCTAATTTGTCAAATTGTGCTGTTAATGAGTCTCTGTTTTTCAATTCATTCAGTTTTTGAATACCTTGTTTTCTGAGTTCTTCATCGGATTCTATATTTCCATATTCATAAATTTCTGTTATTTCAGATACTCCTTTATAATACTGTGTGTCCCCCACATTCCCGTAGTTATCTACATATAAATGTACAACTGTACGTTCTGCAAGTTCTCCACCCCCAAGACACATAAGGTGATTCACACCACCGCGATTTTGCTCAAAAATCACTTGCATACCATAATCATCAGAGTATTCATATTTTTCTGACAGATCTTCAATTTGATTTGCACGAATTTGAACTTTCGTTTCTTCTGTAGCTATACACACAAGTTTCGCATTAACAGACGATAACATTTTTTGGACACCTGCATACATATCTGTATACCGTTCAAATTGGTTATTTGATATTTTTATACCTGCATCATCTGTAGGCACAATAAAAAGGTCAGATAGTCCGACCTTTTCTATAAGCTGTTCTAATATTCTATTTGCATCACCTGATACCGTATAATAATCCTGACCGCTTTCAGGTTCGATGATTTTCTTTTCAAGTATTCCTCTAAAAGCACGGCCTGAGTAATAAACGGTATTTTTCTTGGTATCTATTTTCACATCATCGACAATACCGCCGTATTCTGTATTTTCTACATACCATATACTTCCATGAGACATACAATGATTCTTTAAGTTCATACCGATCTGAAAATCATTATCTTTTCCAATATCCAAATCTATTGAATAGTTATGTAGTTCACCTTGCGGTAATCTGTTTGAATCTGTATATATTACCATCCCGGTTCACTCCTTCTATCCAAAAGTATCAGGTCAAACCCAAAAGTTCCATCATACAATACTGCACTTTCACCTGTAGGAATTTTTTCAAAGATATATGAATTTTTAGCCGCTTCCCAGAACCGATTTTCTATACTTCCATCCTGTTTTATCAGTTTTATTGTTCTTTTATTCGAATCAATCTCAATTCTTTGCCCTTTCCCCACAGATGTGTTCATCTGATAGACATGACCACCTATAGTAATAGACGGGTTTACAACTTCTCCATAAATTCTTAATCGGAAATCACTTGATACAAAAAACGGATTAACCACACTATTACTTTGAGCATGAGACGAATAGGTATATGGGTAAGAAACCGGGTATTCCTTCTTCTTACCGTCTTGTATTTCATCATTTTTCATAAACATGAATTCTTTCTCCATAATCCAGTCCGGTGAATCAGAAATCATGGTCACTGTAAGAACCATATATCCATTGCAATAATAATAATTAGATTTCTTGGACGCATTGAAATAACAGGATGTATAATATCCGTTTATTTCTAGTTTTCCCGGTGTTTCTGCGAGAATATCACGCTCAAAGACCTCATATATACGGTTTCTTATGTTCAAACCTTCTTCTTCGTTTGCCGCAATAATAATTGTGGCATTTTTCTTTGTGACACCTTTATGGAAATTTGTAATTTCATCATAATCACTATCATATAACCACTCATAGTCATAGAACTCACTGTCATTCAAGAAAATTTCACCTGAACCAAACTCTATAGTCTGGTTCAGGTGATTTGTGTAAGTGGCTTTATTAAGCATATTTTCTCACCAACCTCGCAACTTCACGCCCTTCCACATCAAATTCAACATAATTTGTTAACACGTCAATCATAAGTTCTCTTAATCCACCGTTCTTCATCCATGCATATATCATCTTTAATACTTCCGCTGATTCTAAATCATTATCTGAATCCTGAACTGCGGAGTTGATCATATCCATAAGGCTCTGTGTTCCGACAACCGTTTCACTTCCGGCTTCACCACCTGCCAAGAACTGATTTGACTTAGCGTTGTAACCGAAAATAGTCGGCTGATTCATGATCATACCATCGTCCATTGCTTTCTTGTACCATTCAATACCAAAGTGCGGTACACTTGGTGGTGTCAGGCTGAAAGAACCACTGATTGAAATATGTGGTAATTTGAGTTTTGGCAATGACCACGAAAAATTGAAGAAACTTTTAATTCTGTTTATAGCGTTACTTACAATGTTCTTTGCACCTTCAAGGATACTGCTGAACTTATTCTTAATATTTCCAAGTATATTGGTAACTGTCGAATAGGCATTACCAAGACCACTTGAAAATGAATTTTTAATCTCTGATACTTTGTTTAAAACTGCCTGTTTTGCTTCTGACATTTTTGACTTGAACTTATCGGCTACTGCTGAAAGTTTACCGCCGGTCAAATTGTCAATGAATGTGTACCCGGCTGAGTAATACCCTTTTACACCTTCCATTGCTGCTGCTGCAATTCCATTGATTCCACCGCCATGTTCAGCATATGCAGTTTTCATGTTTTGTAGTTTTTCAGACACCGTATCTTTTGCGGCCTGCATTATAGTACCCATCGTTCCATTGATCTGTGAAAACTTCTCTGAAACAACTTCTTTCATTGCCGAAAACTTCTCTGATGCAGCGTCTTTCAAGTTTCCAAAAAAATTCTTAATTGATTCAATTTTTTCACCAATGGATTCAGCTAAATTTGAAAAAGCTTCTTTTACTGAATCCCATGCAGCTGTAACTGCTTCTCTGAAACCATCATTGGTATTCCATAATGTGATCAGTGCAGCCACAAGTCCGGCTATAATTGATATAATAAATACAGCAGGGTTTGCATCCATTGCTGCATTCAATCCGGTTTGTGCTACTGTTGCAGTTTCTTCCACACCTGTTAAAATTCCGATTGCTGTACTCACTGCACTAATCAATGATGATATTGCCATTGCAACCTTTAAGGTTACGAACCCGGCAGCAACTCCGGCTATCAGTGGTGACCAATCCTTGAACGTTTGGATGATCTTAGGCACATCTTCAATAAGACCACCTAGTTTTTCAAGGAAGTTTTCAACACCGTCCATTCCTTTTTCAAAGAATGTTGTAAAATCAATTTTTTGAATCCAGTCAAATACCCTTTGTAGGGCATCACCGACAGAGGTTGCAAACGCATCCCAATCAACAGTTTCCATCCAGTCCGACAGCTGCTGTAAAAATCCCATAACAGTAGGTGCAAGTTTTGAACCTACTTTTGTCAGAATATTTTCAAACAATGCCTGTACTGAACTCCATGAACCTGATATTGTAGTACCTGCTTCAAGTGCTGTTGTTCCGGTTATACCTAAGTTATCCTGAATCTTGTGAATAGCTTCAATCATTTGGTCAAACGTTACGTTATCCAAACTTTCAATCTTTTCACCAAGTACACCTGAATCATTTATCAATCTGATCATTTCAGACTGTGTACCACCATAACCAAGTTTCAGGTTATCCAACATCGTGTAATTTTGCTTTGCAAAACCCTGATAAGCGTCCTGTATAGAACCTATGTCAGTACCCATCTTGTTAGCATTATCTGACATATCAGTGATAGCAAGGTTGGTCAGTTCAACCGCTTTTGCAGTATCACCGCCAAGACCCTGAATCAATGAAGCAGCAAATGAGGTTGCGGTGTCCATATACTTATTTGAACTCATCCCGGCTGTCTTATATGCCTTTTTAGCATAATCAATCAGTTTACCGGAACTGTCTTTGAATAGTGTTTCAACACCACCAACTAACTGTTCATATTCAGCATAGTGACCAACCGCTGATTTTGTCACATCTGCCATTTTTGCAGCTAACTGTGTACATCCTGAAATTACTTTTGTGATTGCTGTAGATACTAAATTCGCAAGCGTGGCTTTCCATTTTGTAAATCCACTGTCTGCATTTTTGGCAGCTTGTCCGGCATCTTCTACTGAATTGCCTGCACCACCTGCCTTTTTGTCAACATCTTCCAGTGTTTCAGCAGTACTCTTTGCAGACTTTGAAACCTTTTCAATGTTGTTCACCGCATCAGCGTAATTGATCGTTATTTTTCCAACCAACGAAAAAATATCCAACGATTAGCCACCCCCTTTCAATGGTGGCACGAATCCATTTAGAATTTTATTTGCTTTTTCCACCTGTAACTTAATCTGTGCATTGTTCATTGTCGGTTCAGTCTTTTCAACTTTCGGTGGTGTACTCATAAACCGCTGTTTAAATTCTTCAAAATTTCCAACATCATCAGCAAGTGGGTTTGCTGTGATTGCACAGTATAAGTCCCACTGTCTATCTTCATTCTCCTGTTTCAGAACAGTTCTAACAGTAGCGTCTAACTTTCCTCGGCTGATTGCTTTATCTAAATAGCTGTAGGGGTTGCCATATCTACGGTTGCAGCACTCATCGAATCGTTCTGTTCCGTACCCACTAATTCGGCAACACCCTCGAAAAAATCCATAAGATCATCTTTCTTAGCAAAATCTTTTACCATGACAGCAAACTGTTTCAGCTTGAATTTCTTTACATCATCAGCAGTAACCGCTGTACCGTTGTCCCACTCCATACAGTTAGCAAAAAACTTACAGATTTCATTTCTTGCCTTTGAAATGTTCTTGATCAGAATGCCACACACCTTCATAGCAATGACAATACCAACTTCTTTCATATTCGTACCGGATTCCTGCAACTGCTGAATCTCGTCTTTGTCAAATGCACCAATAACCTGTTCTACTCCGATAACTGCAAGAACCTCACAAAAGTCAAATGCGTTATCAACTGTTAAATCCTTAAATCTGAAATCTGCCATGATTATTTATCCTCACTTTCTTTTTTCGCTCTGTTTCTTCTGCCACCTTTTGCAGGTTTACCCTGTTTTGGTGGTTCAGGTGTTTCCTGCTGTTCAACAGGTTCAGTCTGTTTACTTGCTGTTTCCTGTTCCTGATTTTCTACCTGTTCAGCAGGTGCAGCAGGTGTTTCCTGCTGCACCACTTCATCAGAAATATCAACCACGAACATCCCTTTATCCTGAATTTCTGCAAATCTTTCTTCTGTCATATCCAGTTTTTCACCGATCACATGACCTTCACCTGTGTACTTGTCTGTATATTCTCTTACTACTACAACTCGCATAATTCACACCCCCTACACAACAGCGTTTGGATAGTAAATAGCAATATCCAACTTGTTTAAGCTGTCGTTTTCAAGGTCAGCCGTGCATTCAAACTTGACCGCAAAAGTGGTCTGTGTTGCGTTTTTGGTCTCAAGCTCAAACGCTTCGGTGCAAAGTGCATTCGGTAAAATAATGATTACATTTTTACCGCTTGAAAGTGTTCCAACATATGCAACATTTTCAAGATAATCTGCTTCTGTGATGTTTTCCTTAGATACATATTTGACATAGGTTGTATCTTCGGAAGTGGATTTTACAAGGTGTAATGCACTTACAAGAATATCTTCTGTAAGTTCTGTCATCTGACCTTCAAGTGTGGCAGATTCACCAACCTTCTGTTTGCTGACACCTTTGATCAGCACCGTTGCACCGTCTACATCAACATCTAACCACTGTGCTTCATAATTGAACTTAAGACCACCGGAAGTTGCACCAAGTGGTGTACCTGTCCAACCGTTGCTTGATTTCTCATACTTAAGATTTTTGTAAATGACACCTGCACCCAAGATCATGTTCTTGATGGTTTCAGATGTAATACCATGTTTTTTTAAGCCCATTCTTTTAAGCCCCTTTCCACTCATGTGTGTTAAGTGTGATCATAATTCTATATAAATCTTCATCACCTGTCGGTATCTCATTGCAGGTGTTGTATGTTACATAAAACGCACTGCATTTTTCATCAACCATACCGTCTTTTAGGCTGAAAGTATCCCACTCCCATGAAGATTCAACCGTACCTGTCACATCTTGGAATGCTTTTTCTATACGATCACACAAAAAAAGAATCGGCATCTTTGAACCTCTACACCAACCATTTAGTGTAAAAGTTCCAGTATGTTGCCCATTCTCAAAACTGTAACTATTTTCACTGTAATCACCTACAAAATACGGATATGTAACTTTTTTCGTCCATTCCCCATATTCGTAAGGAATACCAATCTGTGTTAATTTTTCATTTATGAAATTTAAGAGATCAACCATACACCTAACCCCCTAAATTCTGTTTAATTACATTTACAAGCTGTTTCTTTATCTTTGGGGCTACACTCTGAAATGCTTTCGTGAGTGGTTGTCGTGGTGTTTTTCCGTAAGTATGGTAAAATTTACCGTCTTTCTCACTCTTATAAACCCAACCGCCTTTTCTTCCATCACCATGCAGTGCATATTCACCAGTACCAAATTCTTCCCAAATCGCATTTTCAAGGTCTGAACCTACAGCAACAGTTGATTCATCTTTTCCTTCATCAACCATATATTTGTAAGATCCCTTTGTTTGTCCGGTATCAACCCGGCTATTCCTTTGGGTCTGTGCCTGTATTTCATCACCTGCTTCGTGAAGGAATCCAATAACCCCTTCCGATAATGCAGCTTTAATTTTCGCTGTGTTATCTGTAAATTCAACTGACATACTACTGACCCCCTATAAATCTTAAATAGATTTCTAAATGATCATGCATATTCATAGGGTCATCAATCAGAAGGATTTCATACACTTCACCGTTTACAACCATTCTTGCATTGTCACTTGTCACATCAACGGTTTCCTGTTCATCCGTCTTACTGATTACACCTGTCAGAAAACTGAATGGATTCCAAACCCAATCAGTTGACAGGTTTTTCAGATTGGTAAAGTCACACAAGAAAATGTGTGTACTTTCCTGAACCTTGGCATAAAAAGTTGTGTGCTTTGAATCACCTGTTGATAAATCCAACCAACCTAAGATTGATGTACAATCAACCCACTTGTGTTCACGCTCACCTATGGCATTTCTAAGGCTTTCTTTTTTTACCTGTAACAATGCTTGAATGTTACCGCCAACACTCATATAATCAGAATCTAGCCTTTATATAAGGCTTTAAGAATCCAAGTAGGGCAACAGGATAGCCCATAACCTGATTGTTAGCGTCCTGATCAAAGTAAGTCACACTGTATCTTGACAGCGTTTCAGATTTGACCCCGGTTTTCGGTCTGTTCTTAACGTCCCACTTGAGTAATTCAAGTACACCTGCACGAACATCAGCCGGATATTCCACTTTAGTGATCAGGTTTGTACTTTTGTACAATTCCTGATTAACTCTGATGAAATCATCACCAATTTCAGTAATGGTATACAGTCCATCATTCACCATTGACTGTGAAATCTGAACTGTATCATTTACTTTCAAAAAATCTGACGTTCCAAGCAGTCTGTTACCCAAACTATCAGCTGTAAATCGAACAAACCGATTCTGAAAATTGTTGTTTGTGTATGCTCTGATCATAAGTTCAGCAGCGTTCAGTTTTTCTTCAATTACCTTTTCAGTTTGCACAGCAAATTCAGGTAATTTCATTACTTCATCAACTGCTAATATCATCAGATCACCCTTTCTTATACAACCGGTGTACCAACCTTAGACTTGATAAGCCCCATCTTAACATTCTTTGTATTGAACTTAAGGCTGTAGTTTGCAGACTTACCAAGCTCTGCATAAGTCGGTGATTCTTTTGCAATCTGATCGACTGCTAAAGAAAGACCGTTCGGATGCAGTACCTTACCCTGCTTAGTATAGAACTTATCAATACCTGCGGATGCTTCCGGGTCATAGTTGGTTGTATACTGATTCTCATAGTTGTTCTTATCGCAAGATAAAAATGCACCTTCGCCAAACAGATATGTGCTGTAAACCGCATCTGCACCTACCCCTGTAGCTGTAAATCTATCAGTTACAAGTACGTGTTTACCTGCGATAGTTGGCAGTGTAATTTCTTTCTGAATCACACCGTTGACAACATACTTGTCATAATCAACCATTTCCATCTTCTTGTACTCTTTGAAGATCATGGAATGCATAACCATCAGACCAAGACCACCTGCCATATCACCAAGTGCTGCCTGTTCTGCGTCATAAATTGTACCTGCTTCAATGTTTGTCTTAGTACCTTTAGTAAGATCAAGTACATGATCACTAAGTGCTGCAACTGCCAATACTGCCTGTGCAATGTTCATCAGTTCTTTTTCCCAAACCTGACCATAATAGCCTGCAATCTTATTTCTGATCAGTGTCATAGGGTCAGCACCAGTTAATTCCTTTGTGAAGTCTTTAGCCTTGAATGCTTTCATTCTCTGAATAAGCATACAAGTCTGTTTGTCACCGCTGATTTCAACAGGTGTGTTGTTTGTTTCACCATCGTTGTTCAGTGCTTCCATACCGCTTTCATTTGCGTCAATCGGCTTATAGATTGGGATTGTTGCCACGTTTCCATGCTCACCGATTAAGTCCATAATAGAACTATCCTGCTGAACAATACCGGATGCAAGGATTGGTGTAGTCCAATAATCTGCTTCCTGCATCATTCCTGCGAATACTTCCTCGTCAAATTCAAATCCACCAAAATTACCCGTTCTTGGCATTTAATTCACCTTTTTAACCTTTCTTAATGTACATTTAACTGTTTGAATAATTCCGGGTTTTCCTGTTTAAGTTTCATTCTTTCGTTGTAACCCATCTTAAGGAACTGTTCTTTGGTAACTGTCTTGTCTTTATCTCCACCCGGCAGGTTGTTTTCAAGAATCTTTCTGCTACCACTCTGCTGATTACCATTGGATGCTTCAAACATGGTAGGATGCTGTGTTTTAAGACCTGAAATCAGATCATCTTCACCTTTGATTTTCCCATCATCACCAAGTTTGATTTCACCTTTTTCCTTTGCCTTGAACACAAGATAATCAACATCAACCGCACCTGCTGCAATTAACGCAAATTTCAATGCATTTTCTGTTTTCAGTTCTGCATTCTCTTTCTTAAGGTCTGCAATCTCTGTTTCGTATGCTGTAATCTTCTGCTGTGTAGCTTCATCTTTTCCGGCTGACTTTTTTAGTTCTTCAATCAGGTTATTAGCCTTAGTCAGTTCTGTAGTCTTGCCGGAAAGGTCAGTTTCAAGGTTGGTGTATTTGTCCTTAGACACATAACCACCATCAGTAAGGTTGACCATCTTGATCAGCTTCTCTTTGTTCTTTTCATCACCGTTATAGGCATTGATTGCCTGTACCAGTTCATCATAGGTGATAGCCTTATCACCAAAAAATGCTTTTAAAAATTCCATGTTCTTCTTCCTTTCTCCGTCACGTTTTTATATCCGGTGTCACCGGGAACGGTCAACAGTTTATATCCCATGTTGCAGGGGTCATTTCAGCAGCAGTTTAAACGTCATAAGCCTTTTTCGGACATATTTTTTTTCAAAACTAAAATCTAGTAATAGTGGTTGTTTTAGACCACAAACTAAATGTTTCATTTTCACCGTATGCTCTTACCATTACGGTTGCATCATCCATACCATCAGCAAAAAATTCATCTGTATAATTCGTTGCATAAAATGATGTATATGTTGTATCAAATTCTTTCCAAGTTCCGTCAGTCTTTGTGATTCTTACCTTATAAGATGTTGCATTTTTTACTTTGTTCCAATTTGTTGAAAAAACTGCATAGTTAAAATACCTTGATGCACTCTTGAAATAAGTAGCATAATTTACTGTCGGAGTATCGATGACGCATTTTTTAAGCCAGTTTTTTACAGCGTTATCGATAGCGTCTTCTAAAGCACCACCCGGTTGAAAATTAATATCTGGGATTTTAACAGACGGCGGATTTAACGGTGGTGTACAGGCATATGCTGGGATAGTAGAACCTGCAATCATCATGGTTACAATTAAAGCACTTACTAATTTTTTCATAATAAATACATCCTTTCTTTGTACGACAAAAAGACACCCTTGCGGATGTCTTAAAAATACTATTTAACCCATAGTTGGGAGATAATCAGGATCACCATACCTTTCTACAGTACCAAGTGAATGTGCAACGCTTTCATGTTCCTTTTATCCCCCTTTCTGACCTCATATAATGGTCATATAGGTAATAAAAAAGCAAAGGTACAGAATTGTATACCTTTGCTTTTTAATACATTATATCGTCAAGTGATAAGTACCCAAGATCATAAACGTCTTTGTTTTCTTCGATACATTCATCAATAATGTCAATGATTTCTTCATCTTCCTGACTTTCAAACGGAATAGTTGGAAAATCATCATTGAATTTTTCCTTATACCGTTCAAGTGCTTTTTGTAATTTCTCATTCATATTATTTTACCCCTTTCAGAATTTCAATGAATGCTTCATAGCTGTTTGGCAAGTACTTCTTCACATATTCCAGTTCAGGACCACCATTTACTTCTGCACCCATGATGTTAGCCCACATTTCAGATGCAGATTCATAAACCCTACATTCATTCGCTACCTTGCTAAGATTACTTGCATCAATACCAAGTTCTTTATATGCTACCTGTAAACCTTTATGTTCTTTAAGCTGCTTCACTGAATGATATTTACGATTGTAATATTTGTCACCGTGTCCCCAGTTGATACGATGTGAAAGAAGTCCATCAATGGCATCCTGAACACTACAACTTGCGTCATGATTTCTAAGGTCTTTTTCAACATCATCTGTCAGTATTGATTTCAAAAACTGTCTATCTTTTCTCACAGCTGTCAAAAATTCATCAGAAGAACTTGCCACTTTTGCAAATCGGTTTACTTGATACTTTGTCTTGCTGTGAATGGTTTCAACCTCTTTGAAGTGAAGTCCTTCATAATCAGCTTTTGTATCAAAAAAGTGACCGTACTCATGTGCTAATGTTCCGTATTTACTCTTTCCGTTATCAATGTACCTTTGAATAGGGTAAGAGAAAACCAGTTTGTTGTCAGCAGGGCTATAATATCCACTTTTTCCTTTACTGACTCCACTTATTTTATCAGCATACTTTGCATACAGTTTTTGAAGTGATGTATTACTGTGTTCAGTCAGAATCTTCATGTATTCATCATAATCTGAACTACTCATTGCACCCTTTAGTTTTTGGGTGTGTGCCAACACATCATATTCTTTCACATTCATTGTATCAGCATTGTCAGGAAGTTTCAAATACTTCTGTTTGAAGTCGTTGAACGACTGTGTTTTATCCAATCCAAAAAATGCTGCACGTTCTTGTAAGGTCTTTAGTTCATCATCGTCTAAAGCCCATTTTGCACGTTGCAGCAGACAGCACCGACAGTTACAAGTATTCTTTGCAGAACCACCAACGCCCGGTGCTTGCATTTTCTCACCGCCAACATCAAACGGTTCATCAATTTCCCTGATCTGTCCGTCACATTCCCGGTGTTCGTCCCTTGTCCGTCCGTCAAGTGTGGAATCCCACTGTTTGACTATATCAGCACCCTTTTTCTTTGCCCCATGCTGACCGTCAAGGGCTGCTTCATTCTGTATTCTATGCCCTTCTGTCCGGGCAATCCGTATCGCATTGTTATATGCTTTACGAAAAGGGCTGTTCATACCCTTGGCAATCCTTAATGCCATTTCATTCCAAGTTGAACCGCTTGCAATCCCTCTTGAAAGTTCAGCACGAATTGACCGCTTAAGGTAACCAACATCTTCACCAAGTTTGGTGTACAGACCACTTGACAATTTACTGTCTGTACGAACTGCCTTGACAACCTGATCTTGGTTGATTGGAACAACCAAAGGTATACCACTAAGATGCAGGTCATAGTACATACCAACATAACCGTTTATGTACGATTGCTGTAAATAATCAGCTATTGTTGTAAACTGTCCTTCATGCAGGTCATACAAGATTGATTCAATCTGATCAACCATAATCTTCTGATATTCTTTTTGGTATATGATGCTTTGCAGATTTTCAAGGTCTGTTCTTGCAGACAGTTCCCTGATTTTCTGTTCACAGTCCTTTTTTGCCCTCTCATATACAACTTCTAATAGTCTGATAACTTTCTTTTCATCATTGAGCTGTGCCTGTTGTACTTCCTTCTGTGCCTTGTTCACCTATTCCACCACCTTCATCATCCGGTATAATAGAATCAAGATCATCTTGCACCTGCTGCACCTTATCAGCTTCATTATCCGGCAACTTGTCCTTCACATCCTCATAATCAATATCAAGAACATCACAAATATACTGAATCGTCAGATCATCACCAAAAATCTGTGCCAGTGATAACAGGGTATTGATCTGCACCTGCTGTTTCTGTGCTTCTGTAAGTTCATTCTGTTCATTTTCCTGTTCATTACTCATTACTTCGTGGGTGAACTCAAAATAAACATCTGTTTTCTGATAATCTGTACCGTTCTGTTGGTTAATTTCATCAATGCATACCGCCACGATCTTACGCAAGAACCGCTTGATATTCCTTTCAAGGTGTTTACATCTAAGGTCAAGCAGTGAATAGGCTGCTTTGATCGCAATATTGGTTGTTGCCGATGTATCTTTCAGGCCTGACAAGTTCAGTCCCATACCAAAACGGTATATGTTCTTTTCATCCAGTTCCAATTTAACCTTCCGGGCTTCATACGGTACATCTACTGTATGTACTTCAATACCGCCATCTGAACCGACACCAACAATCTTTTTTGTCTTAAGATTCTGCTGCAATTCATCAAGGTTATCACCTTCAAACCCTTTGACTGCATATAATGGATGGTCAAAGTCAATCAGGTTATTGGAAAGACTGGATGCCATAAGGTCATAATCGTCAATCAAGTCTTTTACAGCTTTCAGATTACTGATCTGTTTCTTGTTATTATCCAACCGGAAGAATGGCAAGAAACCAAGTGAATCAACATAAGTATTATCATCACCATCAACCTGATACAGTATATGCGGTCTTGGATTCACCTTGGCTTTATTGTCAAGCTGTATTTCCCCTTCATCTGTCTGAACATAATAAACCACCTGTTCATCATCCCAGTCCATGATCTTCTTGATTCTGTGACCTTCCTTGTCAACCCGGTCAACGTACCAATAAATTACATGGTCTTTTCCGTCCTCTGCAAATCGTGCTTCTACTTCTACAACACCGATACTGTCAGCACACGTGAATTTCAGCTTGTCAGTGCTGTCTTTCATAGCGTACATATAAGCAAAACCTTTTGTCTGACAGTCTGTAAGTGTTTCTGACAGTTCATCAATAAAATCATCGTTATTATTGAATCTTGCATCAAGTTCACTCTGTAGTTCAGGCACATCACTGAATACAAAACCATCTGAACCTGAAAGAGTGTACTGTGTACCCTGTTCTGTCAATTCCTTGAAAAATGGGTGCGGTATTCTCACATTTGCCCTACTTGTATCTTCCACAAGCTGACCATCAGAATTAAAATAAAACATTCTGTAATTTTTAATGTCGTGATCACCGTCAAAATAGCGTTCACCTATTCTTGCAAAATGCTTTTTCACTGATGCAGCATCTTCATCAATGAACATTTTTATTTCTTCGACTGTAAGCACCTGTCACCCCACCTTTCTATAATCTGATTTGTAAGGTCAATAATTTCATCCCCATGAACACCAAAAAAGTCACACATTGCTTCTTCACCTTCAACAGTGTGACCGTATGAGAACATAAAAGCATGAACCAATTCATGAATCAGCGTTGAACGTGTCACTGATTCAGAACGTCCGTCCATAATGCTGATCAGAAGTTCCTTATATTCGGTCAGACCAAAATTATAGCTGTTTGGGTCAGGGTTCATTTTTTTTTGCATTTGCATCCACCAGTTTGACCTTCCATACATCATTGTGAATCTTTATTTTCATGATTTTAACCATACAGCTATTTGTATAACCAACTGCTGCCTTTCTTAATATATTTTTCTAATGCGTATCGCATTGCATCCATAAGGTGATTGAAGTCATCAATAGGGCGGTTCAGTTTATTACCGAACTTGTCCTTATCCCAAGTGTAGTTGCTAATCTCTGTCAGGAAGTTCACACACCTTGGATGTATGATAATTTCAAAGTCCTGAATGAACTGAATACCGCTGTTGATACTGTCCTTGCCTTTTTCAGCACCTTTGACCCTAAGACCATAACCCTTTAACTGATCAATAGACTTTGGTTCTGCTGAATCTGCTGTGATTCTTTCCTTCGCATAGCCCATATCAGTGATATTCTGATATATTCGCTCATTGGAAAGACCTGCTGCATACATTTCATCATACACGAATATCTTTTTGTTCTTCGTGTCAATGAATCCACAAAACAATGCAGATGGGTCATTTGTATAACCAAAGTCCAAACCAAATGCTGAATCAATACTGTATTGCTGTCTGATCTGTTCCAGTGTAAATGCTTCTTCGTGCCAATTCTCATACACAAGACCATCAACAATACCCCAATCCCCAAGTCCTGCAACCGCATAACGTCTTGGGTTCTGCTTCCGCATGGTTTCAAAGACTTTCAAGTCTGCCTTATCCAACCATTCATTGCACTTGTAATTGGTGGTCATTGCAAGTGTTTCATCGTCAGTGTTATCAAAAAACCGTTTCTTCAACCAATGGTGTTCATTCCAAGGGTTGAAAGTAACGGTGATCTGCTTGAACAGGTCTGAACCTTCCGGGATTGCACCACGAATAGATTCATCAAGCATATTGAAATCATCCTCTGAACTAATTTCATATGCTTCTTCAATCCACATCCAACACAATACACCCTGATCAACAGTGATTGATGTTACTTTCAGTGGGTCATCCAGTCCTCTGAAATAAATCTTTTGACCTGTTGGCTTATACGTCATTTCAAGTGGTGATTCTTTTATATCCCAAAAAGCATCAACACCAAGTCGATGTATAGCCCATTTCAGTTCAGTAAAACAGGAATCCTTTAGTGTTCTGTAAGTTTTTCTGACAACTAAGGTATTCGCATCGGGGTACTTCATCATATTGGTGATGTACCATAATGCTGTAGTCTTTGACTTCTTAGATGCACGTGAACCTTTGACTGCCCGGTATCTACCTTTCCACCGCCAAAATGTACCGTAACCCTTACCGACTACTTCCGGTAACTTCACATTAACCTTACCGGACTTTGTAGGCTTGTAATCTTCCGGCATCAGAATGAACTTCTGATAACCAAATACATATTGACTTGATGGCTGCCTGTATTTAGTCCTCAAGTGCGTCTGCTCCTGAAATAACAATAGGGGCTGTCACATTCACATCTAACTTATCATTCCACATACCTAAATGTTTACCAAGCAGTTCAAGGGCTTTCATCTTGGAAGCAATCTTGACTTCTCTCTCAACACTTCCACCAAACTCATTATCAGATTCCTTATATTTGATTGATTCAATACAAGACAGATCATCAGCAGATGCATCCTGTTTGATTCTTCCGTTACTGTCAACAACGTCTGTCATTCTGACAAATGCAATCTTGGCAAGTTCTAAAACAACCCTATCCTGATTCACTCCGGTTCTTCGTGACCGTTCTGCCATGTGTTCAGCAATAGCCTGTTGAATGTTAGGTTTCGTGAGGTTTTCACATCCAATTACGTCTGCTGTTTTTACTGAATAACCTGCCCTAATAGCTGCCTGTGTTGCATTCAGGTCAATCAGGTATTCATCAACAAAACGTTGCTGCTTTTCAGTTAATTTGCCTTTTTTTGCCATAACAACACCGCCTTTCTATTATTTTTATAACAAAAAGTGCTGCAAGGTAGGAGGTTTTAGCACCCTTGCAGCACATAAGACAATAAGCAATATAATTTTGCATAAAAAATTGCAGGTAATAAATTACCTGCAAAAATTTTTGTACAGCATACACTATAAAAGGTCTGCTTGTATTTGTCAAATATGAAATGATTGGTTTTATGTCAGATATGTAAGGTTTTTATAGGTATCTTCAAACGCTGAAAGTGCCTTATTATGCAGTTCTACGGTATATGAATAAGATTTTTTCATTTCCTGTGAAGCAACCTTGACTGTTTTAAACTGCACATACACTTTTGTAAGAATCTGAATCATATTCTTATCACGCAATCCCCGGATTTCCTTAATGATCTGCTTCTTTGCATCAACAAACTGGTCTATTTCTTCATTGATGTGTTGGTCAAACATGGTATACCTTACTACATCCTTACATAACTTATCACCTACAGGTGAAGTCTGCACTTTGTCCCGGCTGTAATCAATACCGCCTGCACTGCATACATTCATTTTCATATCTGACAGCGTGACAATATCATCATTTATCTGCATATCTAACACTTCAAGCTGTTTCAGATATTCCCTTGCACTTAATTTCTTCTGATCACTCATTTTTACCTCACTTTCTATGGTTGGTTACAGTTCTGTTACAGTTGAAAATACTGTTAAAAAGTGCTTCAAACCCTTATAAATCAAGGAAGTTACACTTGTTACGGTTACAGTTAAAATCCTATTCTTATATATCTGTCTCTTATACACATCTCCGAGCCCACGAGACGGACTCCTAT
>ERZ1027229.349-NODE-349-length-24728-cov-15.618166_pt1 | contig 24728 bp, 16 predicted proteins | sample MGYA00519245_ERZ1027229 | MGnify/ENA primary metagenome ERZ1027229 (study PRJEB26926, sample SAMN06164466) | human gut metagenome | biome: ENVO:00009003; feature: ENVO:2100002; material: ENVO:00002003 | host: Homo sapiens | place: USA | collected 2012 ...
CGTCAGATGTGTATAAGAGACAGATATAAATGAGCGGTATTTTTACATAGCTTTTACAAAAGATAATTTCTTGACAAAAGCTTTATTGCGTGGTAAAATATACGGGAGGATCGTTGCAAAAACATGGTCAGCAACTTTTTTGTGCCACCAGTTTGCAATGATGTCTTTGTAAAAAATTATAGATAATGTTGAGGGAGGCGACGTCGTTTTATGAAAAAAGACGTTATCAATTACATTTGGACAGATAAGAAAAGAACGATTTTTGGTCTGCCTATATCATTTACAAGATATTTTCTCACAGAAGATAAGTTTATAACACGCAAGGGTTTTCTCAGCATAGAGGAAGACGAGCTTGACCTTTATAGGGTCATCGACAAAAAGCTTGTCCTGCCGTTCGGACAAAGAATGTTCGGCTGTGGCACAATAGTAATGAATGTCAAAGACGTTGATACGCCTATTAAGGAAGTCAAGTCCATAAAAGCACCAAGAGATGTGCTTGCACAGCTTGATAAGTATATCAATATAAATCGTGATAGATACCGTGTAAGGGGCAGAGATATGGTCGGCGGTGACGGCGGTCATTGCCATGATCATGATGATTTTGATATCAATGACGATATCATATAAAGTTCTATAAGAATAAGGGGCTTTCGCAGATCTTTCTGTGAGAGCCTTTTTTGGAGAGGAAAGTGTGAATGTTTTCAAAAGAATATTTTCAGTCCCTTGAAAGCTCGTGGGACAGGCTCAAGACCTGCGAAAAGCCGATATTCATATACGGCATGGGCGATGGAGCGGAAAAGCTTCTTGATGAATTTGATAGACTTGGCATAAAATGCACAGGTGTTTTTGCAAGCGACGATTTTGTCCGTGGACAAAGCTTCAGAGGGTTTAAGGTGCAGACTTTCTCTCAGGTGCAAGCGCAGTTTGGGAATATCACAGTTGTGCTTGGCTTTGGCACGAGCCTGCCTGAGATAATGGAGCGTATCGACAATATTGAAAAAAGCTGCGAGGTCATAGTGCCGGAAATGTGCGTTGCAGGCGATGAAAATTTCAGCAAGGAAAAGCTTCTCTCAATGTATTCTCAGGCTGAAAAAGCTTACCGCCTTTTTGATGACGATATTTCAAAGCTTACCTTTGAAAAGCTGACAGCGTTCAAGATAACAGGCAAGCTTTCTTATCTTCGTGAGATATTTACGGATAAGGACAAGATAACCGAGATACTTCCCCTTGGAGAAAACGAGATATACTGCGACTTGGGAGCATACACAGGCGACACTGCCGAAGAGCTTATCTCACGCACAGGGGGAAAGTATGAGAGAATATATGCCCTCGAACCTGAGAGAAAAAACTTTCAGAAATGCCTGAAAAATCTAAAAGCCAATGACAATATAAGTCTTTACAATGCCGCCGCATGGAGCATTGATACCGAGCTTTATTTCGCTGGTGGCGCAGGCAGACAGGGCAGAGTAGATGCCGCAGGAAAAAAAGTTCGTGCAAGAAGTCTGGACAGCGTTCTTGCAGGCAAAAAATGCACCTATATAAAATATGACGTTGAGGGAGCAGACCTAGAAGCTATCAAAGGCAGTGAATATACCATTTCACGCTATGCTCCCAAAATATGCAGTGCGTTGTATCACAGACCATATGATTACATCACCCTGCCTCTGTATATAAACAGTCTTTGCAAGGGATACAAATTCTATATCCGTCAGGAAAGATATTACCCCGCATGGGAAACAAACCTTTTCTGCATTCATGATAAATAAGGAGAAAAATAATGAGTATAACAGTAAGCCTTAACGATAACTGGAAAATGAAAAAAGCAGGCTCGCAGGAGAGTTTTGACTGCAAAGTTCCATGCTCTGTATATAAGACCCTACTTGACTATAAAAAGATACCCGACCCATATTATCGTGAGAACGAGTATATCTCAACACAGATATGTGATGATGATTACGATTTTGAAACTACATTCATCGCAGACAAGTCCGCAGTGGAGTGCAAACATACTGTCCTGCACTTTGACGGCATTGATACCATAGCAAACGTCTGTCTCAACGGCATTCACCTCGGCAGAGTGAACAATATGCACAGAGTATGGGAGTTTCCTGTCCATGGTATTATCAAAGAGGGGGACAACACTCTCACAGTGAAAATAACCTCGCCAAACAGATACATAAAAGAAATGGACGAAAAACGTCACCTTTGGGGCGTTGACTCCACCATGACAGGCTATACACATATAAGAAAAGCCCATTGTATGTTCGGCTGGGATTGGGGTCCAATGCTCCCTGACATGGGCATATGGCGTTCGGTATCTCTTGTTATCCCACAGGACGGACGTATACTTGACGTCTACTACAGCCAGAAATATACCGAGAACAAAGTGACTTTGAAAGCCCTTTTGCATATAGAAAACCACGGCTGTAAAAAAGCTATGGTGGAAATATCCGACCCGCAGGGCAATATCGCCGCAAAAGCCGACATAAGCCTGGAGGAAAGTGCAGAATATTATGAAACAGAGCTAGTGATAAACGACCCTCAGCTTTGGTGGGTGAACGGCTATGGCGAACAGCCACTCTATAGCTGTGCCGTGACTTTGTATGATGAAAATGACGCTTGCACAGATAAAAATACACAGCGCATAGGTCTTAGAACTTTAACTGTCAGCCGTGAAAAAGATCAGTGGGGCGAAGAGTTCTGCTTTATAAACAACGGCGTGAAGATATTTGCCATGGGCGCAAACTATATCCCCGAAGACCAGATAGTCACACGCTGTAACGAAGTGAAAACAAGAAAGCTCCTTGCAGATTGCAAGGCCGCAAACTATAACTTTATAAGAGTGTGGGGAGGCGGTTATTATCCTGACGAGTATTTTTATGACTACTGCGACGAGAATGGTATCATAGTATGGCAGGACTTTATGTTCGCCTGCTCTGCATATCTGCTCACAGAGGAGTTTGAAGAAACTGTCCGAGGGGAAGTTCGTGACAACGTTATCCGCCTGAGAAACCACCCCTCTCTTGGTATGTGGTGCGGCAACAACGAGATAGAATCCGCATGGGAATATTGGGGTCTTCCCGAGGACGAGGAAGCAAAGCGTGACTATCTTATCATTTTTGAGGATATTATCCCACAGGTGCTTAAAGCCTATGACCCATGCGAAAACACCTTCTATTGGCCGTCATCACCTTCATCAGGGGGAGGCTTCAAGGACGCTTCCTCAAACCATGCAGGGGATATGCACTATTGGGACGTTTGGCACAACTTCAAGCCTATCGAAGCGTTCAGAGAATTTTATTACCGCTTCTGCTCAGAATACGGCTTTGAAAGCCTGCCTGATATAAAGACCTGCCGTGCCTTTGCTGATGAAACAAAGGGTGACTTTGACCTTTGCTCACCAGTTATGGCGGCACATCAGAAGTGTGTTCAGGGCAACGAGAAGATAATGTACTATCTCGCTCAAATGGTAAGATATCCATATGATTTCAAACAGCTCATCTATTCCTCACAGCTCGTTCAGGCGGATTGCATACGCTCGAATGTTGAGCATATGAGAAGAGCAAGGGGCAGATGTATGGGTTCTGCCTATTGGCAGGTGAATGATTCAAACCCTGTTATCTCATGGTCAAGTATCGACTATTTCGGCAGGTGGAAAGGTCTGCATTATTATGCAAAGCGTTTTTACGCTCCATGCCTTATCTCCTGCGACGATACCGATAGAAAAAAGCCTGTGCTTAACATATCCAACGAGCGAATGACAGCCTTTGAGGGCGTGGTAAAATGGACGCTGAGAAACAATAAAGCTGAAATTCTGCAAAGCGGCGAAAAATCCGTGAGCGTTCCGGCTCTTACCGCACAAAACGTCCTTGACATAGACCTTTCAGACGAGCTTAAAAACCGTACCGACCCTCGTGAAAAATATCTCGAATATTCCATTATGGAAAACGGCAAGGTGTTGAGCTTTGGCACAACGCTCTTTGTGCGCCCGAAAGAATTTACATTCTTAGAGCCTGCCATAACCTACGGCATTTCCGAAAGCGAGGATAAATTCGCCCTGACATTCTGTGCCGAGAATTACGCCAAAAGCGTTTGCCTCAGCCTGAAAACTGCCGATTGCGTGTTCTCTGACAACTGGTTCGATATCCACGGAAAAGAGCCTGTTACCATAATGATAGACAAAGCCTCCCTCAGCAGAAAAATGACAGCTCAGGAACTTTCTGAGGAACTAGAGATAATGCACAATTAGGCTGTGATAAAGGTTATGCCTTGGGCGTAGCCTTGTCACCAGCAGTGAAAGTCGATGCGATCATTAGCAAAACAAAAGCAATGCGGGCGAACGCTGTTCACCTCTACATAAAAAGTTATATCACACATTTTGTAGGGGCTGGCGTCCTTGACAGCCCACTGCTCTGCATTTGCTATCTTCCGTCAATGTTCCCCTGCGTATAAGTAGCCTGAAATAAAATTTTAGGAGGAACTGCTTTGAAAGTAAAACTAAGCAAATACTTGAAGCCCTATGCACTGTTTGCGGTGCTGACACCTCTATCCATGGTGGGAGAAGTGCTGGGCGACCTGCTTCAGCCAAAGCTTATGTCAAAAATAGTTGACGATGGCGTGCTGGGTCAGGATATGGATCTTATCATAAGAACAGGACTTCTCATGCTCCTTGTTCTTATAGGCGGCGGAGCTTGCGGAATTGCGGCTTCTGCATTCGGTGGGATAGCTTCCCAAAGCTTTTCAAGAGATCTGCGTGTGGACGTTTTTAAACGTGTCATGGGTCTTTCATTTGAACAGACCGACAAGTTCACCACAGGCTCGCTGGTAACACGTCTTACAGCGGATATAACCGCTATCCAGCAAATGGTAGACTTCATGCTGAGAATGTTGGTGCGTGACAGCCTGCTGTTCTTCGGCGGAATAATCATGATGCTCACTCTGAACGTCAGGTTCGGCATCATAATTCTCTGTGCACTGCCTATCGAGATAATCATGATGATAGTAATTCTCAAAAAGGCAAACCCATACTATTCTATCGTTGCAAAACGTCTTGACAGCGTAAACTCTGTGGTTCAGGAGAACGTCACAGGCGCAAGAGTAGTAAAAGCCTATGTCAGAGAGGATACAGAAGAAAAGCGTTTTGACGATGCAAATATAAGCCTTATGGAATCAAACCTCCGTGTCCAGACCCTTATGGCTATCCTTCAGCCGCTTCTTATGATAATACTCAACCTGTCTGTTATCGCCGTTATTCTCATAGGCGGCTGGCAGGTGCAGGCACAAGCTATGAAGGTCGGCGAGGTCATGGCGGCTATCACATATCTTACTCAGGTCTTGCATGGCGTAATGATGATGTCTATGATGTTCCAGACCCTCGCAAAGGCTTCCGCGTCTGCAAACAGATTGAGAGAAGTCCTCGAAACTGACCCAGTTATAAAAAGCGGCAGCGTTTCCCTTGCAGATAAAACAGGGGGCACAGTGAGCTTTAAAAACGTTTCATTCTCCTATCCTGAAACCAAGGGCAGACCTGTTATCTCAGAACTTACCCTTGATATAAAGTCAGGTGAGAGCGTCGCCATACTAGGTGCAACTGGTTCGGGAAAATCCTCCCTTGTAAATCTTATTCCAAGATTTTACGATTGCACAGCAGGGGAAGTCCTTGTTGACGGCGTAAACGTCAAGGACTGTAAGCTTGACGAGCTTAGAAAGAAAGTTGGCATAGTCCTGCAAAAGAGCGAGCTTTTCTCAGGCACAGTTGAGGACAACATAAAGTGGGGCGACAAAAACGCTACCCATGAGGAGGTCATCTCCGCCGCACAGGCAGCTCAGGCTGACGAGTTCATTCAGAAGATACCTGCAGGCTATGAGGGTATTATAGCCGAAAAGGGTGCTTCACTGTCAGGCGGTCAGAAGCAAAGGCTTTCTATCTCAAGAGCGGTACTAAAAAAACCTGAGATCCTCATTCTTGATGATTCCACCTCCGCCCTCGACCTTGGCACAGAAGCAAAGCTCCGTGCGGAGATAGACCGCAAAATGAACGGCACGACCCTTATCATAATCGCACAGCGTATCCAGAGCGTAAAATCATGCGACAGGATAGCCGTCCTTGACCACGGCAAGCTTTGTGCCTGCGATACTCATGAAAATCTATTAAAGACCTGCGAGGTATATCAGGATATCTACGCTTCACAGGTAAAAACGTCAGGAGGTGAAGTGTAATGCCTCCAATGCCTCCAATGGGACCCGGCGGAAGAAAACCGGGCGGACCTCACGGTGCAAGGCTCACAATGGAAAAGCCTAAGGACGCAAAGAACACCCTTAAAAAGCTTATCGGCTATATAGGCAGAAACAGATATCTGTTTTTCGCTCTTATCGGAGTAATGCTCATCATAACTCTGCTCAACCTTGCCGCACCGTCAATACAGCAGATAGCCATAGACTGCATTACTCTCACCAAAAAGAAAACAAGCGTTGACTTTAGCGCATTGGGCAAAACGCTCATAGGTCTTGGGGCAGTTTATCTCCTGTCCTCTGTTTTCACCTATATGCAGGGCATCTTCTCTGCAAAGCTTTCACAGTACACAGTAAAGACCATGCGTAAAGACTTGTTCTCAAGCCTTGTAAGACTTCCTATAAAATATCTCGATACCCATAGTCATGGTGATATAATGAGCCGTATGACAAACGACGTCGAGAACATTTCCACAACTATCTCTCAGTCTATAGGCTCGCTCATCTCAGGCGTGCTGACCATAGTGGGAACAGTTGTAATAATGCTTCTGTATTCACCGCTTCTTACCCTTATCTCACTGTCTACAGTGTTCCTTACCATATTCGTTTCAGGCGTTCTCACAAAGTATATGAAGAAATACTTCATCAAACAGCAGGTGCTTCTTGGCGAGATAAACGGTGAAGTGGAAGAAATGGTCGTTGGCTATAGAACGGTCGTTTCCTACGGCAAAGAGCAGGACGCTGTTGACAAGTTCGAGAAAATGAGCAACAATCTGAAAAAATGCGGCATAAAAGCTCAGATATTCGGTGGTGTAATGGGTCCTTGCATGAACTTAATATCCAATTTCGGCTTTATCCTTATCGCTGCATTTGGCGGCTGGTTCGCAATAAAAGGCTTTATAACAGTGGGAACTATTCAGGCTTTCATACTCTATTCAAAACAGTTCTCACGTCCTATCAATGAGATTGCAAATCAGTTTGCGAATATCCAGACCGCAATAGCAGGCGCAGAGCGTATCTTTGAAGTCATGGACGCCGATAAGGAAACTGACGAGGGCAAGGCTGACTTTGAGGTGGAAAACGTCAAAGGCGATATCAGTTTCAAGCATATAGATTTCTCGTATGTTCCTGAAAAGCAGGTGCTAAAAGACCTCGATCTTGAAGTAAAAGCAGGTCAGAAAATAGCCATAGTCGGTGCAACAGGCTCTGGCAAGACCACCATAGTAAATCTTCTCACAAGATTTTATCCCGTTGACAGCGGTGAGATAACCATAGACGGTCAGAGCATTTACGATATCCCGAAAGACAAGCTCAGACGTTCCATAGCCATAGTTTTGCAGGATACAGTGCTTTTTAAGGACACCATAGAGGAGAATATCCGCTACGGCAGAGAAAATGCCACCCTTGATGAAATAAAGGCGGCGGCAAAGTTTGCGAACGCAGACGAGTTCATAGAAAGACTTTCCGAGGGTTACGACACAGTGCTTGCCGAGGGCGGCTCAAACCTTTCACAAGGTCAGCGTCAGCTTCTCTCCATAGCAAGAGCAGTGCTTGCCGACCCGAAGATACTTATTCTTGACGAAGCCACTTCCTCAGTTGATACCAGAACTGAGATGCACATTCAGTCCGCAATGGTGGCTCTTATGAAAAACAGAACGTCCCTTATCATCGCTCACCGACTTTCCACTATCCGTGACGCCGATAAGATAGTCGTTATCGACGGTGGACGTGTTGCAGAGCAGGGTAGCCATGAGGAGCTTATCGCCGCCAAGGGCTGTTACTACAGACTTTATCAGACGCAGTTCTCAGGCGTTAAGACCTGATACAATGGTGTTTGGAAAACGTATATAGTCAATATCGTACATTCAAACAAATATGTAGTGGAGCGACGCAATTCCTGCTTTGCAGAAATACTACGTCCCATTTCTCGATATTTCGTCAACCCACAAAACTTCGCGATAATTCAAACTTTTAAACTCTCAAAATCGGGTTGTCGAGGGCGCCAGCCCCTACATGAAAATTGGCGGTCTTATCAAACAAATCAAGGCACAGGAAAACCTCTCCTGTGCCTTTTTTTATGCGCAAAAAAAGGACGGCTCTCATAAGAAAGCCGTCCTTAATGTTATCTGAAATATTACTTTGTAACAAGTGCCAGAGTATCTCTTGCAATGAGAAGCTCTTCGTTTGTTGGGATAACGTAAACCTTTGTCTTAGAATCGTCTGTGGATATCTCCTTGAGGATTCCACGGCAGAGGTTTTTCTCAGCGTCAATGTGGATACCGAGGATATCGAGATTTGAGCAAGCAGCAGCTCTTACCTCAGGTGCGTTCTCACCGATACCGCCTGTGAAGATGACAGCGTCAAGGCCGTTCATTGCAGCAGCGTATGAGCCTATGAACTTCTTGATCTGATAAGCAAATATCTCGCTTACGATAAGAGCTCTCTCGTTGCCCTCGCTTGCAGCAGCCTGAATATCTCTGTTGTCAGAGCCGATACCAGAAAGACCAAGGAAGCCTGACTTCTTGTTCATGTATTCTGTCATCTGGTCAGGTGTAAAGCCCATTTTCTTCTCAACATAGTCAACAGCAGAAGGGTCAACAGAACCGCAGCGTGTGCCCATTACAAGACCGTCAAGAGGAGTGAATCCCATTGATGTGTCAACAGACTTGCCGCCGTTGATGGCTGTGATAGATGAGCCGTTGCCAAGGTGGCATGAAACTATCTTAAGCTCCTCGATAGGCTTGCCCATTACTCTTGCAAGCTCGCCTGAAACAAATCTGTGTGATGTTCCGTGGAAGCCGTATTTTCTTACATGAAGATCAGTGTAGCACTCGTATGGCAGACCGTAGAGATAAGCCTTTCTTGGCATTGTTGAGTGGAAAGCAGTGTCGAATACGACTACCTGTGGTGTGCCTGCTGGGATAACTGCCTTGCAGGCTCTCAGTGCAAGAGCGTGTGGGTGGTTATGTACAGGTGCAAGCTCAGCCAGTGAGTCGATCTGGTCGATAACTTCGTCTGTTACAAGGCAGGTCTCCTTGAATATCTCAGCACCCTGAACTATTCTGTGACCAACGGCTGATATCTCAGACATAGAGTCGATGACCTTTGTTTCGCCTGATGTGAGTACCTCAACGAGCTTTTCAAAAGCCTCTGTGTGAGTAGGGAAATTGCAATCCTCCTCGATGTGTCTGCCGTCGCCTGTCTTTGCGCTCACATGGCCGTCGATACCGATACGGTCGCAGTTGCCCTTTGCGATAACAGACTCGTCCTTCATATCCAGAAGCTGATATTTAAGTGATGATGAACCTGCGTTTACAACTAAGATTTTCATTGGAAAAAATCTCCTCCCGATTATAATATGTCAGATAACGGGCTTGACTTTAAGCCCATAATATCATATACTTATAGTATATCAATATTAATGATAAATTTCAAGAGCTTTTTTCATAAATATACATATTGCACAATTTTTTTACTAGGGCTTAACATATTAGTATCATAATTCGCAGTAAGCTTTTGAAAGACGGAATAAAATAAGCATAGGGTAGAAAGAGGAGTAAAAAATGAAAATTGCGGGAATAGTTGCGGAATATAATCCGTTCCATAACGGACACAAATATCAGATACAAGCCACAAGACAGGCTGGCGCAGAGGGTATCGTCGCAGTAATGAGCGGCGATTGCGTGCAGCGTGGCTCAGCGGCTGTTTTCTCAAAATATGACAGAGCGCAGGCTGCTATAAGAAACGGTGCAGACCTTGTTATAGAACTGCCATGCCCGTTCTCATGTTCAAACAGTGAGGTCTTTGCAAGAAGTGCAGTAAGGCTTCTTGCAGGTCTTGGGGAGGACGTGGTAACGACCTTGTCTTTCGGCTGTGAAAGCGGTGATAGGAACGCCCTTGAACAGGCAGCTGAAATATCCGCAATGCTTGAAAATTCACAGCAGGTAAGAGAACTTTTATCTCAGGGAAAGTCCTACCCGCAGGCTATGTATGAAGCCTCCATAGGTCTTTATGGCAGAACCGCCGAAGAGATATTCTCCACACCAAATAACGTTCTTGCAGTTGAGTATATAAAGGCGGCAAAGCGTATAGCCCCATGGCTAGTGCCTTATGCCGTAAAGCGTGAAGCTGTTGCACATGATTCTCAGGCAGAGTCTGGTGATTTTGCTTCGGCTTCTCATATAAGAGAGCTTATAAAAGAGGGCGGTGAGTGGCAGAAATTTGTTCCATATGATTTTGAGGGCTGTAAGCCGTCCTTTACCCGGCAGGCAGGCAGAGAAATGCTTTTCAAGCTCTGCACAGCTTCAAGAGAAGATTTTCTAGCCCTACCTGACTGCGACGAACACCTTGCCAACAGATTTATGTCTGTCGTAAGCTCCTGCCCTGAAACTATGGATATCTTTGAACAGCGTATAAAGTCAAAGAATATCACCATGGCAAGAGTAAGAAGAATGGTCCTGCACCTTGTTCTCGGCATCAGAAAGGACGATATCAGACAAGTGCCATACGGCAGGATACTTGCCTTTAACCGCACAGGCACACGCATACTTGCGCAGGCTGAGAACAGAACTCTGGAGTATGATACCTCGCTGAAAAAGCTTGAGGATATCTCCGACTATGCAAAGCGTGTTGCTTTCCTTGAAAAGAACGCAGTAAGACTTAGAGAAACAGCGGCATACGGCAGATGTATTTCAAACGAGTATACAAGAAAGATAACCATAACCTGATATAAACAGGAGGGCGGAAAATGAGAAGAATGAAAGGTGCGGCAGGGCTTTTGACAGCTTTGCTCTTGGCTTTTCAGCTTTCGGCGCAGACTTTTGCACTTGCCAACGAGGATAACGGCATAAAAGTCGTTCCCGTAAACTTTACCCATAACGGCTATAGCTATGAGATAGAGGGCGTGGCCAAAAGCACAGACGGTGACTATCAGATAAAGTCCCCTGCAAGACTAGCCGCCCGAAAGCTCCCATCCACCTATGACCCAAGAAGCTCAGGAGAGATCACAACAGTAAAAGATCAGGCTTCAACAGGTGCTTGCTGGGCATTCTCAGCCCTTGCCTGCGCAGAACAGGATCTTATAAAAAAGGGGCTTGAAAACCCCTCCGCAGAATTTTCCGTGCCTGCCTTGGTGCTGTCCTCAAATTCAGGCACAGCCACAGGTAAAGACGATTTCTCATCAGGGGGAAACTGGCTCTTTGCGGCCTCCGCTCTTGCAAATGGTCAGGGACTATGCTATGAGGATTACGAGCCGTTTTTAGAATCCGGCACAGAGAATATGATAGTTTCCGAAAATAAGAAAAGCGTCAGCGAATACAGGCTGAATTATGTCATGGAGCTTTCAAGCACCACGCAGGTGAAGCGTAAAATAATGGAGCTTGGAGCAGTTTCCGCAAGCTATTTTGCAGGAAATGGCTATATGAATCATAACAATACTGCCTACTATGATCCCGACGCCTCAAAAAACACTATCATAAATCATTCCGTCACAGTGGTGGGCTGGGACGATAACTACAGTAAGGATAATTTCAGATATAAGCCTGCCAATAACGGTGCATGGCTTGTGAAAGGCTCGTGGGGCGCAGATCAGGACAATGACGGCTTCTATTGGGTGTCCTATGATGAAGCCGAGTTCGGACAGTTTTGCTGCTATGACTTTGAAGAAAGCTGTGATAATACATATCACTACAGCAAAATGACAGGCTATGTTGTGAACGCCAGCAATGACGGCTCTGTTTACGGTGCAAATGTTTTCACAGCTAAAGCCGATGAAAAGCTTGATAAAGCAGGCTTTATGTATGTGGGCAAAACGGGCAGTGCGGATTACACCCTAAGCGTCTATACCAACGTTTCCGACAGCGACCCTATAGGCGTCCTTGAAACGCAGATAAGCGGCTCAGTGTCCGCAAACGGCTTTTATACAGTTGACTTTCCCGAGGATATCCTCCTTGAAGAGGGCGAGAAATATTCCATTTCAGTAAAATTCAGCGGCGACAGCGGCAGGGGATATCTCCTTGCAGAAAGCGACCGAACATCAAAGGCGCAGTCAGGGCAAAGCTATGTTTCCCTTAACGGCAAATATTGGTCTGATGTTGGAGCAGATAAGACCGACTCTATAGGAAGTCTTTTTATCTATGCTTATACTGATGATACTGCAAAGCCCGATAAAAGTTCACTTGAAAGCACCCTTGCGAAGTACGGCACCCTTGCAGGCTGTGAAAGGGAAGCAAACAACGCCCGAACGGTGCTTGCAGATGAAACTGCTTCCAAGAACGATATCTCAAATGCACAAAAGCTCCTTATCTCCGCCGCGGAAGAACAGGACGAAGCCCTTGTTATAACCACAGAAGCCCAGTGGGAAAGCTTTGCAAAGCGTGTCAGCAGTGGCGAAAGCTTCGAGGGCAAGCTAGTCACCCTTGAAGCTGACCTTGACTTTGACGGAAAAACTATCTCACCCGTAGGCGATTCTGAAAACCCATTCATGGGCTATTTTGACGGTAACGGACATCTTATAAAAAACGCAGTTATCTCCTCAGGGGAGTATTCAGGGCTTTTCGCATACATAAAAAATGGTGCAGAGATAAATAACATTTCCCTGAAAAATTGTATAGTGAAAGGCGATTACGCAGGTGGAATAGTGGGCTTTTATCGAGGAACAGCCATAAAAGCCTGCACCTTTGACGGCACAGTGTCAGGAGAAGTCTATTCAGGCGGCGTCATAGGAAGACAATCCTGCGGTATCATAACAGAGTGTTCTTCAAACCTAAGGGAAAACAGCTCCGCCATTACAAATGCCTTTATAGGAGGCAGGGATATTGCCGTTTCCGTTGTGAACGCATACGGCTGTTACAGCAATGACAGCGACAGCCTGGTTTCAAGCCTCTCTGCAAAAAATGCACTTTCTCAAGGGGCATATGCAATGAATACCTACGGTGAAAAGTTCAAAGACAGCGCAAAGTGGACAATGGACGGCACTCTTGTGCGCCAGACCTCATATACCGAGCAGGCTTCCCATAAGATAACATTCTCCGCTGTGGCACAGACCATAGAAGTCTGCACCGACTATGCAGGCAAAGCCGTGTTCCCGAATGTGAACGTTCAGCAGGGCTGCACTCTCGGCTGGTATCGTAAAGGTGAACCTGTGAACAGCAACACAGTTTTCACAGAAAACACCACAGTTTCCGCAAAAGTCACCCCAAGTGACAAAGCAAAGATAGATTATATCCTTAACGGTGGCGAAAACAGCCCCCTCAACCCTGATGAGCTTGGCGAGGGCGAAACTGCACAGCTTTCCGCCCCCACAAAAGAGGGCGCACAGTTCACAGGCTGGTATGCCGACTCACAGCTTGAGGGCGAGCCTATAACGTCCGTGAGCTTTTCAGACGGCTCAAAGACGCTTTATGCAGGCTGGAAAGCTAATACCTGCACGGTTGATTTCACTGATATAAACGGCACAGTTTTGTCATCTCAGACCGTAGAATACGGCAAAAGTGCCGATCCGCCCAAAGCACCGACCGTAAAAGGCAAACGCTTTACAGGCTGGGATAAAGACTTTTCAAAAGTCACAGCCCATATGACAGTGCAGGCGGTCTATACCGACAGAAAGCTTATAAAAGACTGCGAGATATCAGGCTTTAAAACACATATGACATTCACAGGCTATGAGCTTGCTCAAAGCAGTATAACGCTTTCCTATGGCGATACCACTTTGACAAATAATAAAGACTATACCATTGACTATGTCGATAATATAGCCGCAGGCAAGGGCAAAATGATAATAACAGGCATTGGCGGATACAGCGGCGCTATAGCCAAAGCATTCGACATTCTTCCAAAGTCCGCCCAATTGACAAGCGTCTATTATGTTGATACGCTCTCCTACACAGGCAAGCCTATAAGACCTGACGTTATGGTAACAGACGGAGGAAAATTTCTTCTTCCTGAACATGATTATACTGTTTCCTATAGCTCAAATACAAAAATAGGCGTTGGAAAAATGATCATAAGCTTCATGGGCAACTATCAGGGTACGATAGCAAAAACTTTTACCATTTATCCTGCAAAACAGGAGATACAATCTCTGCAAACAAGATATAAAGGCTTTTTTATCGACTTTGCTCAGAAAGGTTCAGCCACGGGATATGAATTGCAGTACAGTATACGCTCTGACTTCGCAGGTGCAAAAACCTTGATCATATCCTCAAACAAAACGGATAAAAAGACCGTTTCAAACCTGACGTCAGGGAAGAAATATTATGTAAGAGTGCGTTCGTATACAATAGCCAGCGGCAAGCGTTATAACGGCGCATGGTCTGATACAAAGAGCGTGACCACCGCAAAATATGATATTTCCAAAGCTAAGGTCGCAGGCATAAAAAACAAGTCTTTCACAGGCAAGAACATCACCCAAAGCATAACAGTCACATATTCAGGCAAGACCCTTAAAAACGGCTCAGACTATATAGTGAAATATTCCGCCAATAAGAATATAGGCACAGCTAAGGTAACAGTAACAGGGAAAGGTTCGTATGGCGGAGTGATAACGAAGTCTTTTGTCATCACCCCCGCCAGGCAGACCATACAAAAGCTCATTCCGGTGAAAAAAGGCTTTTATATAGACTATGCACAGAAAGGCTCTGCTACAGGCTATGTGATATCCTACGCTGAAAATATATCTTTCAGCGATGCAAAGACAGTTAAGGTGACCTCAAATAAGACCGACAAAAAGACCGTAACAAATCTTAAAAGCCAAAAGACATATTTCGTCCGTGTGAGAAGCTATACAGCCACAGGGAACAAGACCTATTTCGGACAGTGGTCTGATATAGCCAAAGTTTATACCAAATAATTATCCGTGTTATCGGGAGGGATAGCAATGATCACAAAAACAAAGCTTGTAAAAAGAATATTCTCATCGCTCTTGACAGCCGCACTTGCAGTTCCAATGACGGCTCTCACTGCCCATGCAACAGGGGAGGCTTTCTTCTATCCGCCTAAAAACCCCGTCATGACCGATCAGCAGTTTGAAGTGTCCGTGACATTTTCCGCAGATTCAGAGATAGGAAGCGTTCAGGCAAATATCGCCTATGACGATTCCGTTATAGAATTTGTGTCAAGCGACAACGCCTCAGGTGGCGGAGGAGTTCTTACAGTAAACGGATTTCCTGATACCCCCTCTTCAGAAGTGGATTTCAGCTTTACGTTCAAAGGTCTGTCAGCAGGAAATGCAAATATAAGCCTGCAAAGCTGTCAGATATATTCCCCTGATTCAGAGCTTATCGGCTCGCCTACCGCCTATTGTGTCATAACAGTTGGAAGCGATAAGGTGGAAACCAAGACCGAAACAGAAACCACGACCACCACTGAAAAGACCACCACCACTACCACTAAGACCGCACCTTCAAACGGCATACCCGATAAAGGCGTTCTTACAGCCCTGACAGTGGATAACGGCGAGCTTTCTCCTGCCTTTGCCTATAATGTCTATAACTATACAGTGAACGTTGACAATTCCGTTACCAATGTTGAGATAGAGGGAACAACAGCAAGCCCCTCTGATTATATATGGTATACAGGCACAAGCGAGTGTCAGGTGGGCGAAAATGTACGAACCATAACCGTCACAGACGTTGACGGCAATGCCGCCACCTATACTGTCACCATAATAAGAGCCGCAGGCGGAGATGAACAGCAGACCCAGACCGTCCAAAAGAAAGACAGCTCCGATACATCATCTGCCGTGTCCAAAAACGCAAATGTTATGGACCAGTATAAAAAGATGCTCAATACCGCCCTTGCTATCGTCCTTATCGTCCTTGTTATTGCACTTGTCGTAATAATTATCTGGATAAGAGGAAAGATCAAAGGCGGCAAAAAGGATAAATAAGTTCTGTGTAAAGAGATGATAAACAGCCAAAAGTGGCGTATCAACGTGCTTTTGGCTGCTTGTGACAGCATTTTTCACTCTGCTTACACGAATACACATTTTTTTTACAAAAATCACACAAAAACAAGTATAATTTCGACACCTGCCAGAGTATAATGTAAACATGCTGATGGTGATTCAGTTTAGAGAGTGGCTCCAATAGGGGCTGCTTTTTTTATGCTCCAAAAACTTTTTTCATGAATTCTTCTGTGGAGATGATCCCGCTGCGATTGTATCTGTAAAGACCAAAAAGGCAGCGTTCATCTTCTTTTTTTATTATATTGATTTTTTCCTCTACTCCAAGACTAGCCTCAAACCCCATGTTCTTTACGAGCCGACTTGCACTTTCGCAGGTTATGCCGAAAGGATAGGTGTAAACGTTTGGCTGAAAACCGCAGTGTTCATCGCAAAGCGTTTGAAGCTTCGTGGTGTCATTAAGAAATACCTTTCGGTAATCCTCGTAGCTTTCTCCCTCCAGCTGACCGACTCCACGCCTGCCCTCAAGATTGTGCATATCGTAAGAGTGATTGCATATCTCCACATGACCGCTGTCACGAAGCACCGAAACGTCCTGCCAGTCAAGATAAGAGTAAGCAGGATCAGGCTCAGCCTCCTCGCAGGCAGCGTCAGTGTAAGCCCCCACAATAGATACAGTGGCTTTCATATCGTATTTTTCAAGAAGCGGCAGAAGATATTCTCTGTAGTTGTAAGTGCCGTCATCAAAGGACAGTATGATAGGCTTCTCAGGCAGCTCGCCCCCACGCTTCACATATCTTATAACGTCATTTATAAAAACAGTAGTGTAGCCGTTCTGCTTCAGATAAAGCAGATCCTTTTCAAGCTCGATAGGCGTTATGACATATTCACCGCTGCGATCTTCGTTTTTTACGATGCTGTGATACATTATGATCGGAAGCTTTATCCCATCTGTTTTTTCTTCTTTTGCAAAGGTCGGCATAACAGCCACCGCCGCCAGCATAGAAAGCACAGCTATAACACAAAGCATCACCCTTTTTCTTATCCTTAGACTTATGTACATATTTTATTTACCCCCTTTTTACATATTCTTATTCACCTCCATATCATTAATTGCATCATAAGTTCACAAAAAATATGCTTGTGGTACTTGAAATAATTGTGCAATTATGATATAATAAACACGTAATATCGCAGTGTTGTGTGCTGCGTTAAAAACAAGTTCATAAGGGGGAACTGTATATGAAAACGTTGCGTTCAAAGCTGCTTTTGGCAATGCTTTCAATCGCACTTATCATCACGGTGCTGCTTAGCTTGGTTTCTGTGTATTTTATAAACGTTTCTGCAAAGGATACGCTCAAAAGCACCGCTGAACCACTGGCTGTTCAGGCGGCTAAGAATTTTGACTCGACGATCAGCTCTTATACGAATAATATAGTTTCGACCGTAAAGTCTGATTCTTTTTTAGAGGCAAAAACTGACGCTGACAGACTAAAGGCGGTAAAAAGTGGCTTTGCAGACAACACAGGCTTCTATCTGAATTTTACGGTTTTTGACAGCAATGGCATTGTGCTTGCAACAGATAATGAAATGGTATCGTCATCAGTTGAAAAGGAGCACATCATAAGCGCTTGCGAAAGAAGCTCGGCCTATATAACCGATATATATACCTTTGGCGGTAAGAATTATTTTTCTATACTTGCTTCAACAAAGTCTGGCAACACAGAACAAAAAGTCGCTTGTATTACCATTCAGAGCGATATGCTTGTCAATGCTCTTAATGAATATACCTTCGGAAAATCCGGCTATGTTTATCTTGTTGGTAAAGACGGAGAGATCCTTCTTCATAAGGATACCGATCAGATAGGTAAAAATGCCCTTGAGATCGGTAAGAAAGATGAAGAATATACGGAAGTGACAAATGCCGTTGAGAAAATACTTGCAAATAATAGCGGTACAACAGAGTATAAATTTAAGGATAACAATTATATCGTGGGCTATTATGGTTCGTCATATTTTGACGGTACTGTCGTCATGGTTACAAATGTTGCCGACTTCACCACTGCAAGCTCCAGCGCACTTACTAATATCATTGTAATGGGCGTTGTGCTTATGTGCCTGACGGTGCTGTTCTCTCTGCTTTTTGCAAAGAGGATAACAAAGCCTATCATTTCTACTACAAACAGACTTCGTTCTCTCGCACAGGGCAACCTTACCGACCCTGTTGACGTGTGGTATTCAAAGGACGAGCTTGGCGTCCTTTCAAACTCTCTGGAAGAAACTATCGTCTGCCTCAGACAGTATATCAACCTTATTACAGTGGCTCTTACCCAGATATCCGAGGGTAACCTTTGCCACAGAATGGAAGGTACTTTCAAGGGCGACTTCTATAAGATAAAGAGTACGTTTAACGAGATACTCGATTCTCTGTCCGATACCTTTGCTTCTATCAATATGTCAGCCGAGCAGGTGAACTCAGGAGCGGTTCAGGTGTCAAATATCGCACAGTCTGTATCACAGGGTTCTACACAGCAGGCTTCCGCAATCGAGGAGCTTTCCGCTACCCTCAGTGATGTTTCAAAGCAGATAACTCAGAACTCTGAGGACTCTAAGAACGCTTATAATATCGTACTTAAGAATACCGAAGCCGTTGACAACTGCAACAGCGATATGGGCAACATGGTAAATGCCATGAATGCTATCCATACTGCTTCCGATGAGATCTCAAAGATAATCAAGGTCATTGACGAGATCGCATTCCAAACAAATATCCTTGCCCTTAACGCCGCCGTAGAGGCCGCAAGAGAGGGTTCAAAGGGCTTTGGCGTGGTAGCAGACGAGGTGAGACGTCTGGCATCAAGATCAGCCGAAGCCGCAAAGCAGACCGCTTCACTTATCGAAAACCAGTCTGCCGCTGTTTCAAAGGGCTCTAAGATAGCCGAAGAAACTGCTGATTCGCTGAACAATATCGTAAGCAATTCAAATACTATAAAGGATCTCGTAAAGAATATCTCAGACGCTTCTGAGGCGCAGGCAGAAGCTATCGTTCAGGTAAATACGGGAGTAGACCAGATATCAGCCGTTGTATCAGCCAATACCTCGACTGCAGTCGGTTCAGCTTCCGCAAGTGAAGAGCTTTCGAGCCAGTCGCTCATACTAAAGAATATGATAGCACGTTTCAAACTTAGCGAGAACAGTGAAAAGGATAAGAAAGAGCATCAGACTTCAAGGTTCACATATATTGACGATGAGCCGGAAAGCGAGGCCACCCCTGAGGAAACTCAGCAGGATATCACTCCTTCCGACGAAGCCGATATAGAAGATTTCAGCACAAGCGATAAGTATTGATATCGTTGATAATGATAGAATTTCATTGAAAGGACTTGGTAAAATGAAGAAAAGAATAGGCATACTCACAAGCGGAGGAGATTGTCCGGGTCTTAACGCAACTATCAGAGGCGTTGCAAAGGCTTGCTATGAAAAGTTCGGCGAGGACGTTCAGATAGTAGGTATCGAGGACGGCTATTACGGACTTATCAATAATATGTGCAAAGAAATGAAGCAGTCTGATTTTTCTGGTATCCTTACCACAGGCGGAACTATTTTCGGCACAAAGAGAACACCTTTCAAGAAAATGCAGGTCATCGAAGAAGATAACGTGGATAAAGTAAAGGCTATGAAAGAAACCTATAAAAAGCAGAAGCTCGATTGCCTGCTCACCTTGGGCGGCAACGGCACTCATAAGACCGCTAACCTCCTTTCAACCGAGGGACTTAACGTTATCGGTCTGCCAAAAACTATCGACAACGATATCTGGGGCACAAGCGTTACATTCGGCTTCCATACCGCAGTGGATACCGCCACAGACGTTATCGACAGACTTCATTCTACAGCCAATTCCCACGGAAGAATACTCGTTGCAGAAATAATGGGCAATAAGGCCGGCTGGCTCACCCTCTATTCAGGTATCGCAGGCGGTGCAGATATGATAGTCATTCCTGAAATACCATATGATATCGAAAAGCTTGCCGCTGCCTGCGAAAAGAGAGAATCAAAGGGATTTTCTATCCTCGCCGTAGCTGAGGGTGCTTTTGATAAAGAAGAGGCAAAGCTTAAAAAGAAGGAAAGAGCAAGACTCCGTGCAGAGCAGGGTCTTACAACTGCTACCCCTAGAATTGCAAAGCAGATAGAAGAGCTTACAGGCAGAGAAACAAGAGTTTGCGTTCCTGGTCATATGCTCAGAGGCGGCAGTCCGTCAGCCTATGACAGAGTGCTTGCCACAAAGTTCGGTGTCCATGCCGCAGAGCTTATCGCAGCCGATAAATACGGCTATGCAGTGGCAATGATAAATGAAGTTGTGTCAGAAAACCCACTTTCAGAAGTCGCAGGCAAAACAAAATTCGTCCCTGCCGACCACCAGCTCGTCAAGACCGCAAAGGCTCTGGGCGTTGCATTCGGCGACTAAAATATGTGTAAACAGGCGGTGCAGTGTATGCTGTGCCGCTTTTTTGTATATGCCGATATAGCCTGAAACTATAGCAAACACAATAGTTTTAGTATTTTACAAATTCCTATTAAACCGATATAATATTATCATAAGCTTATGAAATAAAACCAAGAAAGGAATTTGATATATGAAAACAACAATAGTTGGCTATCCTAGAATAGGCTCTCTCCGTGAGCTGAAATTCGCTGAAGAAAAGTATTTCAGAAAAGAAATAACCGCCGCAGAGCTTGAAAAAGCAGCAGAGAAGCTCCGCCTTGAAAACCTTGACGTTCAGCGTCAGAGCGGTCTTGACCTTATCCCCTCAAACGATTTTTCCTACTATGACGGAATGCTCGATACAGCCGTACTCCTCGGTGCAGTTCCTGCAAGATATACCGCCCTTGGACTTTCTCCACTCGATACATATTTTGCAATGGCAAGAGGATATCAGGGCAGCGAGGGCGACGTAAAGGCGCTTGCAATGAAAAAGTGGTTCAACACAAACTACCACTACATGGTTCCCGAGGTAGATGACGATACAGAAATAAAGCTTTCCGATACAAAGCCTTTCGACCTGTTCAGCGAAGCCCTTGCAAACGGCGTGAAAACAAAACCTGTTATCATAGGCGCATATACTTTCCTTAAGCTTGCAAGATTTACAGGCAAGAAGAACGCCGGCGATATCGCACAGAGCGTTGTGAACGTGTATGCAGACGTTATTGCAAAGCTTTCAGCCCTTGGCGCAGAGTGGATTCAGCTTGACGAGTCTTGCCTTGTAAAGGATATGACCGCCGAGGATATCACATTCTTCAAGGATATCTATACAAAGATATTGGATAAAAAGGGCAGTGCAAAAATACTCCTCCAGACATATTTCGGCGACGTTCGTGATTGCTATAACGATATCTGCGCCCTTGCCTTTGACGGCATAGGTCTTGACTTTATCGAGGGCATCAAAACCGCAGAACTTGTTGAAAAGAACGGCTTCCCGAAAGACAAGGTGCTTTTCGCAGGCGTTGTGAACGGTAAGAATATTTGGAAAAACCACTATGCAAAAACTTTGGCTATCATTGACGATATAAAGGATAAGTGCGGCGAGATAGTCCTGGGCACTTCCTGCTCACTGCTCCACGTTCCATATACTCTCAAGAACGAGAGCAAGCTTTCTGATGACTATAAAAAGTATTTTGCCTATGCAGAAGAAAAGCTCTCCGAGCTTGCAGAACTTAAAGCCATCACAGAGGGCGAGTGCAGTGATAAGCTGGAAGCAAATAAAGCACTGTTCTCACAGCCAAGAAGCGGCGCTGATAAGTCGGTGACAGAGCGTGTTGCAAAGCTCACTGATAAGGACTTTGTAAGACTTCCTGAGTTTGCAGAGCGTGAAAAGATACAGAAGAAAGAATTTGGCCTGCCGCTCCTGCCAACAACAACTATCGGTTCTTTTCCACAGACTATTGAGGTCAGAAAAAATCGTGCGGCATTCCGTAAAGGCGAGCTTTGCGAAGCTGACTATGATAAGTTCATAAGCCAGAAAATAATAGATTGCATAAGACTTCAGGAGAAGATAGGTCTTGACGTCCTCGTTCATGGCGAGTTTGAAAGAAATGACATGGTAGAGTATTTCGGCGAGTGCCTTGATGGCTATATCTTCACAGAAAAAGCATGGGTGCAGTCTTATGGCACAAGATGTGTAAAGCCGCCGGTCGTATGGGGCGATATCTCAAGAGCAAAGCCTATAACAGTGAAGTGGTCAAAATTTGCACAGAGCCTCACAGATAAGCCTGTTAAGGGAATGCTCACAGGCCCTGTAACTATCCTTAACTGGTCTTTCCCAAGAGAGGATATCTCCCTTAAAGAGTCAGCAATGCAGATAGCCCTTGCTATCCGTGATGAAGTCCTTGACCTTGAAGCCAACGGCATAAAGATAATTCAGGTAGACGAAGCCGCTCTCCGTGAAAAGCTCCCTCTGAGAAGATCTGATTGGCACAGCGAGTATCTCGATTGGGCTATCCCTGCATTCAGACTTGTACACAGCGGTGCAAAGGCTGATACACAGATACACACCCATATGTGCTACAGCGAGTTCGCCGACATCATCAAGGATATCGACGATATGGACGCTGACGTTATCACCTTTGAAGCTTCACGTTCCGACCTGACTATCCTTGACGTTCTTAAGGAGAACAATTTCAGAACAGAGGTAGGCCCTGGCGTTTACGATATCCATTCTCCAAGAGTTCCGTCAGAGAACGAAATAGAGAATGCTCTTCATAAAATGCTCGATAGGATACCTGCACAGAAATTGTGGGTAAACCCTGACTGCGGACTTAAAACAAGAGGCGAAGCAGAAACAGTTCCAAGCCTTGAAAACCTTGTTGCCGCCGCAAAGAACGTAAGAAAAACATTGTAATTTTCATAAGGCATAAACAAAGCCCACAGAACATCAAAGTCCTGTGGGCTTTTTGTATTTATCTTATCCTATAAGCCAGTCATACATTTCCTGATATTTGTTAGCAGAAGCCTGCCATGAGAAATCCTGTGCCATTGCAGATTTGATAAGTCCGTTCCATTCGTCACGTCTGTCATCAAATATGTACTTTGCAAACATAACAGTGTTGTACATCTCGTGTGCATTGTAGTTTGCAAAGCTGAAACCAGTGCCGGTCCTCTCAAACTGATTGAACGGCTGAACAGTATCTCTCAAACCGCCAGTTTCACGAACGATAGGCAGCGTGCCGTAACGCAGTGACATAAGCTGTGAAAGTCCGCATGGTTCGAAAAGGGACGGCATAAGGAATGCGTCAGCGGAAGCGTAAATGCGGTGGCTCATTTCCTCACTGTAGTAAATGTTAGCGGAAACCCTGTCAGGATACTTGCCTGCAAACCAGCGGAACATATCCTCATATTTCTGCTCGCCCGTGCCAAGCACAACGAACTGTATGCCCTGTTCGCACATTCTTTCCATCATGTATGCAATAAGGTCAAAACCCTTCTGATCTGTCAAACGGCTAACAATGCCTATCGTAAAGCGATTGTCGTCCTGCGCAAGACCAAGCTCAGCCTGAATTGCCCTCTTGTTGTGTATCTTCTTCTCAAGCACGTTGTCATAATTGTATCTTACAACAATGTTCTTGTCCGTGTCAGGGTTGTAATCAACATAGTCGATACCATTTACAATACCACGAAGATCGTTAGCCCTTGCCCTCATAAGTCCGTCAAGACCCTCACCGTAGAACTGCGTCTTTATCTCCTCTGCGTATGTGTTGCTGACAGTTGTGATAGCGTCAGCATAAACAAGACCGCCCTTGAGCATATTTCCGTCAACGCCCGTTCTCAGCTTGTCGATAGTGAAGTAGTAGTCAGACAGACCGGATATCCTCTTGAACTGCTCAACGCCGTCATTTCCCTGGAATTTCAGATTGTGTATAGTCATAACGGTCTTTATGCCGCGGAAGAAATCGCCACCTGCAAAGCTGTCATGAAGATATACAGGTATAAGACCCGTCTGCCAGTCGTGACAGTGTATAACGTCAGGACGGAAATCAAGAAGCGGCAGAGCAGAAAGCACAGCTCTGTCAAAGTACATGAACTTTTCTATATCCCAGTGATGCTCAGTGTAAGGCTTGTCACCGGTGAAATAATGTTCGTTGTCGATAAAATAGAACGTAACGCCATCATAAACGCATTCAAGCACGCCCACATATTGGCTCTGACCTGCAAAGTCCATGTAGAAATGCGTTTTGTACTGCATCATGTCTTTCCACTGCTGTTTCATGCAGGAATATTTAGGAAGAATTACTCTGACATCATAATACCTCTTGTCAAAGCACTTAGGCAGAGAGCCAACAACGTCAGCCAGACCGCCTGTCTTGATAAACGGAACACACTCCGAAGAAGCAAACAAAACTTTTTTCATATTCAAGTTATCCTTTCCAACTTAATTTCTTGAATTTTCAGGGCAATAATTATCGCTATTGCCAATGTGAACATAACAATTATAACACTTTTTGTTGAAAACGTCAAGAGCAAAACCTCGTTTGCACCATAAAAGCGCATGTAGTGCTACAATAGATATTGGACAAAATTAAGAAAAAAGAAAAGAGAGATAGG
>ERZ1027229.352-NODE-352-length-24663-cov-9.215093_pt1 | contig 24663 bp, 17 predicted proteins | sample MGYA00519245_ERZ1027229 | MGnify/ENA primary metagenome ERZ1027229 (study PRJEB26926, sample SAMN06164466) | human gut metagenome | biome: ENVO:00009003; feature: ENVO:2100002; material: ENVO:00002003 | host: Homo sapiens | place: USA | collected 2012 ...
TATAAGAGACAGTATGTACACGATAAGGAATGCAGCTGATAAAGCAGATAATAAAGCAAATAGTAAACAATGAGGAAAGATAAAAATGAGCATAATGAAGAGGGGAACGAAAAACACAATATTCAGGGAACTGTTTATGAAAAATTCCGGCTGGTTTGTGCTGGAGCTTGCGTGCTCATATCTGGCAGCCAAGGTGCTGCTGCTTGGCAATAACAGGATATCGGATGCAATAGATGCCATGTTTGCAGGAAATCTTGGAGAATGCATAGACAGGCAGTTCTGGATATATGTGGGTGTTCTTGTCGTACTGGGATTCGCATTTACATATATACAGAGCATTGCAACTAAGATATTTGCAGCTAATATGCAGACTGGTTTCAGAGCGGCTGCCGGAAAAAAGCTTATGCAGCTTGAGTATAGGTATTTTGACACACATACTTCAGGAAGGGTGCTCAATAATTTCCTTGATGATGTTGCCAAAATATCGGATTATTATTCGGAGATTCTTCCGACTATTGTGACATCTGTAGTTACAATTGTAACGATAATATTTTCACTTGCACGTCTTGACGGACTTCTTACAGCACTTCTTCTTGTAGTGGTTCCTGTCATGATGCTTGTGTCGAGGCTTACCGGGGAGAAGGTATCCGGGCTTACAAGAAAGCATTCGCAGTACCATGATGAGGTAAATGAGCTGGCTTATGATGCAATAAGCGGAATAAATGTAGTCAAAAGCTATAATCTTGAGGATTATTTTAAGGATAAAATAAAGAAAACAAACAGGACGATTCTCGGATTTGAATACAGGCGCAATGCAATCTCGTCGATAGCGTGGGTCGCGGGAGATATAGTGCAGTGTGCTCCGTGTGTGATACTTGGAATTGCTGCATTGTGGCGTGTGCAGACGGGACACATTACAATCGGTGAAATGTCATATTTTATGCTGCTTCTTGACAGGGTGGTTCCGCCTCTGGGAATGCTTCCACATTATTTTATAGATGCAAGGATTAATCTTGTATCCAGGAACAGGCTTGAGGAGATTATGGATTATCCGTCAGAGAGTGTGGCGGACGGCAACGGTAACAGTATGTGCGTCACAACTGATACAGGCAACGGTGCGTGTGCGGTTGAATTTAAGAATGTAAGCTTTGCGTATGACACATCAGGCTGTGTGCTGGATGATTTTAATCTTAGAATAGAAAAGGGGCGGAATGTAGCGATTGTCGGCGAATCTGGCGGAGGCAAAAGTACGATATTTAAGCTGATATGTGGCTTCTATAAGCCTGACAAAGGCGAGGTTAATGTATTTGGAGAAGAGGCAGGCAGAAATGATTATGGTGAGCTGAGGTCTCATATAGCACTTGTGTCGCAGGATACATTTCTTTTCCCTGAAAGTATTGCATGGAATGTTGCCTGTGGAGATATGAGTGTTGGAATGGACCGGATTATCGAATGCTGCAAAAAGGCACGAATCCATGATGATATCATGAAAATGCCCGAAGGGTATGCAACAAATGCCGGAGAGCGCGGAGACAGGCTGTCAGGAGGGCAGAAGCAGAGAATAGCGATTGCAAGGGCACTGCTTAAGAATGCAGAGCTGATTCTGTTTGATGAGCCTACAGCATCAGTTGACGTTGAGAATGAGGAACAGATAAAAAATGCGCTGGAGGAGCTTGCAAAGAATCATACGATTATGACAATCGCCCACAGGCTTAATACGATTGAAAATGCAGAGTGTATATATGTACTGCAGAAAGGAAGGATTGTACAGAAGGGTACGCACAGAGAGCTTATGGACAGTGAAGGCGTATACAGCAGGCTGTACAGGATGAGCAGTGAAGAGGAGGCGGACGCATGAAGAATCTGAGAATTATAAAACAGCTTGTCGTCCGTTTTCAGGGATGGCGTGCAATTCTTTATTTTGGTGAGATAATCCTTATGGGCATTATAAATGGTATAACGGTTGTGATGCTCTCGGACATAATCGGGCTTATTACCGATACGGCTGTGTCAGGCGGAAACATTTGGGCTACTGACATAGTGAAGAGAATAATTATATTTTCTGTATTGGAATTTGGAGTGAGTAATATTCTTGGCGTATGTTACAATAACGAAGCCAAGCGTACGGGAGCAACTATGCGCAATATCGTATTTGGAAAGGCGCTGATGCTGCCGGTAAGCTTCTATGAGAATAATCACACCGGAGATTTCATGTCAAAGCTTACATATGATACCAATATGGCTTCAGGAATATTCGGCTCAAGATTCAGACGTGTTATGATGCCTGTAATCATTGTCTGCGTCTGTGTTGTTCCCATGTTTATGAAATGTCCGCCGGTTATGGCAGGACTGCTTGTGCTGTGCATCCTGTCACTCTCACTTAATCTGGCAATGGTTCCGGTGCTTGCAGGCTACAGCCGCAGTATCTCGGATGATAATAAGGCAATAAGCCGTTCCGTTACAGATATGCTTCAGGGAATGGAGACAATAAGAATGTTTCCGCTCCAATCAGTTATAGGACAGAAGTATAATGAAGCCAACGAACGGTGCGGACGTAATATGAAGAAGCAGGGAAGAATTGAGTCAGTCGTGGCGGCACTGCGTAATGCATTTGACCTGATTGGCGCAGTAGCATTTCTTGCAATGGGAATTATATATATACAGAAATATAACGGTAAGGTTGGCAGCCTGCTGGCACTGTACACAATGTATGGTGCATTTCAGTATAATTTTCTTATGATGGGACAGTACATACCAAGTCTTACAAGCTGGCTGGTCAATGCAGAGCGTGTATTGGAGTTCCTTGAACTTCCCGAAGAAAGTTTGCGTAATTGTAGTGATTATAATGCTGCAAATGTTCCTGCTCAGGCAGATGTTGAATTCGATAATATAACATTTGCATATGAGGGACAGGAGCAGAAGATATTTGACGGGTACAGCGCGGCGTTTACAATGGGGAAGAGCTATGCCATTACAGGAGAGTCAGGACGCGGTAAAAGTACATTAATGAAACTTCTTATGGGGTTCTACAGAATCAGCGGAGGAAGTATAAGAATAGGCGGGCATGATATATATGAGCTTGGCCTTGAGAATACAAGAAAGCTTATTGCCTACATTCCGCAGGAGCCGTATATGTTTCGTGATACTGTCCGTGAGAACATACGTAACGGTAATCCGGCTGCGTCTGATGAGGAGATAATCAGGGCAGCAAAAAAAGCCAATGCACATGATTTTATATTACAGCTGGAGAATGGATATGACACAATCCTCGGCGAACGTGGCAATACACTGTCGGGAGGTCAGAGGCAGCGGGTAGCGATAGCACGTGCAATACTCAAAAATGCACCGGTTATTATACTTGACGAGGCAACCTCGGCGTTAGATAATGAATCAGAACAGCTTATACAGCAATCAATCAATGATATGAAGGATGGCAGGCTGATTCTTATGATAGCACACAGACCGTCGACAATAGCAACGGCGGATGCGGAATGGAGAATAGTGTGAGAAATCGGATTAATATCCGATTTCTCACACGCAAGATTTGTGCTTGCGCACAAACTTGATATGCGCAAAAGGCAGCGCAGAAATGGAGAATAGAGTGAGAAATCGTAACAATAATGTAGATGAAGGACTTGCAGGTAATGAAAGACTTGAAGAGGCGATAGCAGCATTGCAGATGGAACCGTCGGAAGAAATGCTGGCACATGTGCTTACGGTGGTAAGACAGCGTATGAGAGAAGGCGGACAGTTTATTGTAGCTGTTGACCCAAAAGCCGGGGATGCGGGGCTTAGTATTCAGGCGGTTAAGACTGATGACGGAAGAATGTGGTGGAGTGTGTTCACGTCATTTGATGAGGAGCTGAAGGGCTCCGGCAGCGTAATGTCGACTTTTATGTCAGGTATAGGACAGATACTTAAGACAGCCGGAGAAGTGGAAGGGATAAGCGGCATTATAATTAATCCGTGGAACAGAACGCTGATGCTTGATAAGAATCTGATTAATATAATACTTGGAGCAAAGTAGTGTTAAGTAGCATTTATTACAATACAATTCCGGATGAATTATATAATATATATTCATCGTAGAAGTTTTAAATTAGTAAATTCATTAAAAATGAATGAAAATCGGATTGGAGGCAGCTATGAGAAGAAGTGATAAAGAAATAACGGAATTTGCCGAGAAACTTAAGGTACTTGACAGATGTGATGTTATAAGGCTTGGAATGGTGGACGATGGTAAGGCATATGTTGTCCCGGTGAATTTTGGATATAACGTGGAGAACGGACAGATATCAATATATTTTCACTGCGCAGGTGAGGGACGTAAGGCAGATGTTCTTGCTAAGAATCCAAATGTATTCTTCGAGGCTGATTATAACTTTGATGTTGTGAAAGGCGAGACAGCGTGCAGATGGACAGCCAGATATGCGAGTGTAATGGGAGAAGCGGTTGCCGGGCAGCTTATGTCTGAGGAAGAAAAAATTGCTGCATTCAGGATAATAATGAAAAAGTACGGATATGAGGGAGAGCCGCATTTTGACAGTGCGGCGCTTGCAAGGACACATCTGTACAGATTGACGGTAACAGATATTACGGCTAAGAAAAGTAAGATGTAGAAGATAGTAAGATGTCACAGAAGTTTGATAGAGTGTACTTGACTTTTAAGTTAAATCTCCCTAATATATATGTTTGAAAAAATGTATATATTAGGGAGATTTTGTTATGACAAAGGATCTGACAACGGGAAAGATAATGCCGATATTGGTTAAGTTCACAATTCCGCTTGTACTCGGTAATCTGTTCCAGCTTACATATAATGCGGTTGACAGTATAATAGTAGGACATTTTGTTGGAAAAGAGGCACTGGCGGCAGTAGGCATATGCAATCCCATAAGCACATTGATGATACTGTTTCTTAACGGTCTGTGCATGGGCGCGGGTATACTTATGGGAATGCAGTATGGTGCCAGGGATTATGATACTCTTCACAGACAGATAAGCACAACCATGATATCGGGTGTCATATTCTCGGCGCTGCTTACGTTACTGTGCGTGGTGTTTGCGGTACCGATTCTTAACCTGATGCAGGTGGATGCATCGATAATGGATATGACCAAAGAATATTTAAGAATAATATTCGCGGGCCTTGTGTTTACATTCCTTTATAATTTTTTCTCAAGTACGTTAAGAGCGCTTGGAGACAGTAACTCTCCGCTTTATTTTCTTATTATAAGCGCGGTGCTTAATATATTCGGAGATCTGTTCTTTGTTGTTGTGCTTAAGGCGGGAAGTAACGGCTGTGCCGTATCTACCGTGCTCAGTGAGGCGTTGTGCTGTCTGTTCTGTATAATCTATATACAGAAGAAGGTACCGGTACTGCGTCTTGGCAAAAAATGGCTTGTATTTGATGCAAGTCTTCTTAAACAGACTATAGCCTATGGATGGGCTTCGGCAATGCAGCAGGCAACAGTGCAGCTTGGCAAGCTTGGAATACAGGCAATAGTCAATACTATGGGAGTATCGGTTGCAGCGGCATTTGCGGTAGTAAACAGGATTGATGATTTTGCATATACACCCGAACAGAACATAGCACATGCCATGACGGCACTTATGGCGCAGAATAAGGGCGCCGGTAAGAATGACAGGATGCGTGAAGGCTTCAGGTGTGGAATTATCCTTGAGATTATATACGGAATTGCAATATTTATAGTATGTTTTACATTTGCAAGACAGCTTATGATGATGTTTGTTAAAGATGAAGAGGTTATAGGGCATGGCGTTACATATCTGCATCTTATATCAATAATGTATCTTCTTCCTGCACTCACTAATGGCATCCAGGGATTCTTCCGGGGAATAGGAGACCTTAAGATTACTCTTATAAGCAGTTTTGTTAACATGGGGGTCAGGGTACTTGCGGCGGCGCCGCTTGTACTTATATTAGGTCTGGGAATAGAGGCACTCCCATTCTCATATCTCGCAGGCTGGATAGGAATGCTTATTGCAGAAGTTCCGCTTCTTATCAGAACTTATAAAAATTAAATAAAATTTTTCGGACAGATTCTAAACAAAGGGTCTGTCTTTATTTCTCAAAAGTTAATGCATGGACATATACAAATATGGTAAAATAATGTAAATTAGGCAGAATAATAAAAATGCCCAAATCAAAAGAAATGGAGGAAGAGATGAAAGAAAATAGTCAGGATAAAAATTTTATGTATAAACTGGCAGAATTTATTGTAGATAAGCGGAATCTGTTTTTTCTTATATACATAATAGCGCTTGTTTTCTGCATATTCTCAAGAAACTGGGTCAAAGTAGAGAATGACGTAACGAAGTATCTGCCTGATTCGACCGAGACGAGACAGGGACTTACGGTAATGAATGACCAGTTTGTAACATACGGAACAGCACAGGTACTGTTAGCCAACATATCATATGACAGAGCGCAGGAAGCTGCTGATATGATAGAGGATATCAATGGTGTTACGAGTGTTACATTTGATAATACAGAAGATCATTACAAAGGCACGTCTGCATTGCTTGATGTCACTTTCGACGGTGAGGAAGAGGATCAGATAAGTATCGATGCAATGAATGAGATAAAGGACAAACTCACAGGATATGATGTGTATTATTCAACTTCGGTTGCCAACGATGATTCTGCTAATCTTGAAAGCGAGATGCAGGTCGTTACGGCAATTGCAGCAGTAATCATAGTTGTTGTACTGCTTCTGACATCCAAGTCATATGCGGAGGTTCCTGTACTGCTTATAACATTTATTGCAGCAGCACTCCTTAACATGGGAACCAACTTTTTGCTTGGAACGATCTCATTTATATCTAATTCGGTTACAATCGTGCTTCAGCTTGCACTTGCAATTGATTATGCGATTATTCTGTGCCACAGATATACTGAGGAAAGAGAGAATCTTCCTGCAAGAGAGGCGACCATAACTGCGCTCAGTAAGGCTATACCTGAGATTTCATCGAGCAGTCTTACCACAGTGTCAGGTCTTCTGGCACTGGCATTCATGCAGTTTAAGATTGGTGAAGACCTTGCGGTAGTTCTTATCAAGGCTATTATACTTTCACTTCTTTCAGTATTTACACTGATGCCTGGTCTTATTATGGTATTCAGCAAATGGATGGATAAGACGGTACACAAGAATCTTATTCCTTCAATATCTGCGGTAGGTAAGTTTGCAATTAAGACAAAGTATATAATACCGCCTATATTTGCGGCCGTAATCATTGTTGCGTGTGTATTTGCCAATATGTGTCCTTACTGCTTCAGTACGGGAAGTACTTCTACTCCGAGAAAGAGTGAGTCAACAATCGCACAGGAGAAGATTGATTCAACCTTCGGAAGCAGGAATATGATTGCGCTTGTTGTACCTGCAGGTAATTATGAGGCAGAGAAGAATCTTCTTGCTGACCTTGATGCGTGCGATGAAGTTAAGTCGACACAGGGACTTGCCAATACAGAGGCTATGGACGGATATATGCTTACGGACAGTCTGACACCGAGAGAGTTCTCAGAACTTGTAGGACTTGATTATGAGGTGGCACAGCTTCTGTACAGTGCATATGCAATTAATCAGGAGAATTATGGTGAAGTAATCAATTCAAGCAGTAAGTACAGTGTACCGCTCATTGATATGTTTGAGTTCCTGCTTGATGAGATAGACAAAGGATATGTCACTCTTGAGGGTGACCTGAAAGACCAGATGGATGACCTGTCAGGGCAGCTTGATAAGGCACTTCTTCAGTTGAAGACGGATGATTACAGCCGACTGGTTGTATATCTGAATCTTCCGGAAGAGGGCGATGAGACATTTGCCTTCCTCGACAGAGTGCATGAGATGATGGCAAAGTATTATACTGATAATTATTATGTTGTTGGTAACTCAACAAGTGATTATGACCTTTCATCATCATTTTCAAGAGATAATCTTGTAATAAGTATATTGTCGGCACTGTTCGTTATAATAATTCTGCTGTTTACATTCAAATCAGCAGGACTCCCGGTGCTTCTTATACTTGTTATACAGGGAAGTATATGGATTAACTTCTCATTCCCTTATCTGATGGATTCACCATTGTATTTCCTTGGCTATCTGGTTGTCAACTCAATTCAGATGGGTGCCAATATCGACTATGCAATAGTTATATCAAGCAGGTATGATGACCTTAAGAAGCAGCTTCCGATTAAGGAAGCAATTATTGAGACGCTTAATCAGGCGTTCCCTACAATCATAACATCGGGTTCAATCCTTGCGGCAGCAGGCATACTGATTTCATTCCTTTCAACAAACGGAGTTATATCAGCAATCGGTACATGTCTTGGACGAGGAACAATAATTTCCATTATCCTTGTTATGGGTGTACTGCCACAGATTCTTTATCTTGGTGATGTTATTATTGAAAAGACAAGATTCTCAATCAATACCGATAATCTCATACAGAATACCGGCGGAACAATGGTTATTAACGGACGTATGAGAGGTTATGTGTCAGGTATAATTGACGCTGAGATTCATGGTGTTATCAAGGGTGAAGTCAAGGGTCAGATTGATGTCAACAATATAGATGTTATTAAAAAGGAAGAACCGGAGGATGGGGGTGACGGCAATGAAGAAGCATAACAGATTAATGAATTTATTCAAAAAATCTGCTGCGGCGTCACTTGCACTGGTTCTTGCAGCTGTAATGATGGCAGCTTCCGGCATGGTAAGCGCAAAAGCAGATGATGATGATGGCCTGACAGAGATACATATATCTACTGTTGATGATTTAAAGGAGCTTGCAAAAAACTGCCGTCTTGATTCATGGTCACAGGATAAGAAAGTTATTCTTGATAAGAGTATCGAACTGAATGGAGAGGAATTTACCGCAATTCCTACATTCGGTGGTATATTTGAAGGAAAAGGCAATACGATTAACGGCATATCAATAACAAAGGATGGCTCATACCAGGGACTTTTCAGATATGTACAGGAGGGAGCGATAGTCCGTAACCTCACTGTCAAAGGTAATGTACTTCCGGGAGGAACCTCATCATATGTCGGAGGAATCGTAGGAAGCAACAAGGGGCTTATAACCAACTGTAAGTTTGCAGGTGTCTGCAATGGTAAAAGTAATGTCGGAGGAATAGCAGGTTCTAACGAGAGTGAAGGAACAATATATGCATCAATTGCAGAAGGTGTTGTGTATTCAGAGCACTATGCGGGCGGTATTGCGGGAATTAATGTAGGAATAATCGACAGCAGTTCTAATTCTGCCAATATCAATACTAAGATAGAGCAGATGGATAATATAAAGATTCAGGATATTTCGCTTGATACGCTTACAACGACGGAGGATGCTGTTGATATAACGGATATCGGAGGAATAGCAGGTTATTCATCAGGAAAGCTTTATAATAATAAAAATTACGGAGATGTAGGATATCAGCATAAAGGTTATAATGTTGGTGGAATTGCCGGCCGTCAGTCAGGATACATATACGGCTGTGCCAATTACGGACATATATACGGACGTAAAGAGGTAGCGGGAATTGCAGGGCAGATGGAACCATACGTTAATCTGACATTTACAGAGTCAACAATATCACAGCTTCGTGATAAACTGGATGTCCTTCAGAATGGAATTGATAAGACTATCAATGACGCAAGAGGATATTCGGACAGTGTGTCGGACAGCCTTTCACGTATGTCGGATTATGCAGATACGGCAAGCAGTTCAGCTGACAGCCTGATTGATAAGACTGAGAGCATGATTAACGCAGATACAGATCAGGTTAATAATCTCAGTGCGGTAGTAACCAAGGCTATAGACCTTCTGGTGCCTGTTACGGATAATATCAAAGAAGCATCAGACAATCTTAAGGATTCTGCGGATATTCTACAGGATGCAGCCGATAAGGCGGGCAACAGCTCTGATGATACACAGAAAGTAATTGAAATACTTTCTGATGCACTTGGTTATATAAGTATCAATCAGGACAATATTGACAAAGCCTCAGATGCTATAGATAAAGCCATAGAAGCTCTTAATGACAGAGACTTTGACAAGGCTTCCGGATACATTAAGGATGCCAATACAGCGCTTAAGGATTCGGTAAACGGCGTTAATGACGCGCTCAATAAGGCCGGGGAGGCAGAACCTTACCTTAAGAACATAGCTGATAATATTAAAGAAACACTTGATAAGATTAACAATGGAATGAACGAGTTAAAGAATGCAGGCAGTGATCTGTCGGATGCGTCATCAGGACTCGGAGATGTTACAAGATATCTTTCCGGTAATCTTAACTTTAAGCTTGAAGCAATAGGAAGTGAGCAGATACAGGCAAGAGAGAACCTTATGTCATCGGTAGATTCAATGATTGATGAGATGGACGGACTTAATAATACGATAAGAGCCAATAATAATACTCTTGCAGATGATTTTCAGCATATATCTGATACACTTTTTGATATTACGGACATCATAATAGATGCAAGGGAAAAGTCGAATGAAAAAGCAGACAGTGATTCAGATGACAGATTTGACTATGATATATCTGCCGATGACAAAGCAGGAGAGGCTGACGGCAAGGTTGAAGGCTGCACCAACTATGCGGATATAGAAGGAGATGTCAATGTAGGCGGAATCGCAGGTGCTATGGCTGTTGAGCACGATCTTGACCCGGAAGATGATATTGATATCGAGGGTAAACTTTCAACGGATTTTGACTACAGTACCAAAGCGGTTATAAGGTCATGTACTAACAGAGGCAGGGTTACGGGCAAGAAGGACGGCACAGGCGGAATTGCCGGTGAGGTTGATCTCGGATGTATTATTGAATGTTACGGATATGGAGAGATTAAGAGTACAGGCGGTAATTATGTCGGAGGGATAGCAGGCAGCTGTAAGACACTTATTCGTGACAGTTATGCAAAATGTGTTCTTTCGGGAACCGATTACATTGGCGGTGTTGCCGGAAGCATTAAGGATGTAAAGAACTGTAATACACTGATTAAGGTTACTGATTCTGATGAATATGCAGGTACAATCGCCGGTGAGGTTACAGGAACAGCAGAGAGTAATTACTTTGTAAGCGATGATCTTGCAGGTATAGATGGAGTAAGTTATTCCGGCAAGGCAGAGCCTGTAAGCTATGATGAACTTATCCGGTCAGAGGATATCCCTGAAGAATTCAAAGATTTTAAGCTTACCTTTATAGCTAACGGAGATACCGTGCTTGTGTATGATTTTGAATACGGTGATTCAATGCCTGAAGATGCACTTCCTGTAATACCTGTAAGGGATGGATATCAGGCACATTGGGAAGATTATGATTATTCAGACCTGACATTTGACGGCACAATCAATGCCGTATATGACAAGTACGTAACTGCGCTTGAGAGCGGACAGATGAGAACAGATGACAGGGCAATGCTTCTTGTGGAAGGCAGGTTCACTACAGAAGATGCAATAACTGTAACTAAGGAGAATAATCCTGATATTAACGGCAGGAATGCATCTGAATGCTTCACGGTTAATATACCTGATGACGGACAGCAGGAACATCTTGTGCATTATATTCTGCCTGAGAAAGTTAAGAATGCAGATATAATGATTCTGCAGAACGGCACGTGGAATAAGACCGGTACTGACACAGACGGCAGATATATGACATTTACCGTAAGTGGCAGCGAGGTTACATTTGCGGCAGTTAAGACAGCATCAGTACTTCCGACTGCAATAATTGCAGGAATAATTCTCATTTCTGTGATAATACTGATAATGCGCTGCAGGAAGAGAAGAAAGAAGAAAAAAGCTATAGCAGAATAAGACAAAATGTGATAGAATTAACGAATCTTAATAATTATAAGAGGAGGATTTTATCATGTTTGAAAAGTTTTTCAAACTTAAGGAGAATGGTACGGATGTAAAGACAGAAGTCATCGCAGGTCTTACAACATTCATGACAATGGCTTACATCCTTGCCGTTAATCCTAACATCCTGTCTGTGGCAGGAATGGACAAGCAGGCACTGCTTATTGCAACAGCACTTGCAGCATTTGTAGGTACGGTACTTATGGCACTGCTGGCCAATTATCCGTTTGCACTTGCACCGGGACTTGGACTTAATGCATATTTTGCATATACAGTCTGCGGAACAATGGGATATCATTGGACTATAGCACTTGCAGCAGTATTTGTAGAAGGTATCATATTCATAATACTTTCAGTAACTAGTGTAAGAGAGGCTATTTTCAATGCCATTCCTATGACACTTAAGTCGGCAGTAAGCGTAGGCATCGGTCTTTTTGTAGCTTTCATCGGACTTCAGGATGCAAAGCTTATTGTTAACAGTGATTCTACACTTGTAACATACCAGACATTCAAGGGTGAGACATTCCATTCAGTTGGTGTTGGTGCCATACTTGCACTTGTCGGCGTTCTTATAACAGCAATACTTCTTATTAAGAATGTTAAGGGTGGTATCCTTATCGGAATTATCGCTACATGGGTTCTTGGTATGATCTGTGAAGCATGTGGAATATATGTACCTGATCCTGCGGCAGGAATGTACTCAACAATTCCGTCTTCAATCGTAAGTTTTGATTTTACTCCTTTTAAGGAGACATTTGGTGCGGTATTCAGAGCAGATTTCCATTCAATCAAGCTGGTTGATTTTATTGTTGTAATGTTTGCATTCTTATTTGTAGATATGTTTGATACAATCGGAACACTTATAGGTGTTTCATCTAAGGCAGATATGCTTGATGAGAACGGTAAGCTTCCACGCATTAAGCCGGCTCTGCTTTCAGATGCAATTGCTACATGCGTAGGTGCTGTATTTGGTACATCAACAACAACAACTTTCGTTGAGAGTGCTTCAGGTGTTACAGTAGGAGGACGTACAGGACTTACATCGATTGTAACCGCAGTATTATTCCTGCTCTCAATCGTATTCTCACCACTGTTCCTTACAATTCCATCATTTGCGATTGCACCGGCACTTATAATTGTCGGTTTCTATATGATGGGAGCTGTTGCCAAGATTAACTTTGAAGATATGTCAGATGCTATCCCTGCATTCCTTTGCATTGTTGCAATGCCACTTGCATACAGCATTTCAGAGGGTATCTCAGTAGGCGTTATCTCATGGACACTTGTTAACCTTGTCACAGGTAAGGCTAAGGAGAAGAAGATAAGCATAGTTATGTACGTGCTTACGGTGCTTTTCATACTTAAGTATATACTTCTTTAATTTTCACAAATATAATCTTTCGTATATGCGCGTTTTAACCAAAATCAGCCAAAAGGCAACGCACGGCTGACTTTTAGCTCAATATGTGCTATAATGTAAGAAGGCTTGAAGGCCCATCCGTATGTATTCTGCGGATGGGTTTTTGTGTCATATCAGTACTAAAGGCATAAGAGAAATGGAGAGACATATGTTTGAAAAAGGAGATATGGTTGTATGTGGCAATAATGGTGTATGCCGCATAGAGAAGATATCAAAGCTGGACAGCATTGACAGTGAGGTGCTTTATTATATAATGCAGCCTGTATATGAAAAGAGCAGCACTGTGTATATTCCGGTTGAAGGGCATAGTACACCGATAAGAAATATTATGACAAAAGATGAGGCTATGGATTTTATAAAAAAGATACCGACGATAAGCGAGATTGAGCTGGCAGGCGACAGAGAAAGGGAATCACAGTACAAGGCGTGTATGGAGCCTGCACAGGCCGAGGGATGGGTGCGTATTATAAGGACTTTGTACAGACGTAATGAGGAGAGAGCGGCAGCCGGCAAGAAGACGATTAATATGGATGAACGCTATATGAAGATGGCTAAGAATTGCTTATATGGTGAATTAGCTGTATCATTAGGAATGAAGAAAGATGAGGTAGAAGCATTTATCGAGAGTATTCTTGATAAGGATGAGGAGAATGCTTAACAGATTACAAAGCATGAATCAGGAAACACAGAATAAAAGCAGATGGGAGAGATTGTCATGAAGCAGAATGGACTCATGGAGTTACTTAAGACAAGAAGAACGTACAGAAGATTTGACCAGACAAAGAAGATTCCGGATGATGCGGTGAATGATATTGTGCGTGCACAGCAGTATGCATCATGCGGTAATAACAGACAGCCGTTAAGGTATATCGTTGTAAGAGACGAGAAGCTTGTTGACGAGATATTTGGAATAACAAGATGGGCTGCCTCTCTTCCGCCTGAACAGGGACAGCCAAAGGACGGGGAGCATCCGGTTATGTTTGTTGTTGTGCTTGAGGATAATAAGCTTAAGAATGCAATAACCGGAACAGATGCAGGACTTGCAATCAGCAATATGACGCTCGCAGCATGGAATCACGGAATAGGAAGCTGCATAATTGCCAATGTTAAGAAGGATGCGCTGAAAGAACTGTTGTCAATAGGTGAAGAGTACACTGTCAACTGTGTTGTTGCTTTTGGATATCCTACACATAAGAGCACAATTGTGGAGGTCGGTAATGATGAGAAGCTCTCATATTATCTTGATGATAACAGGGATTATGTAGTTCCGCGCAAGAAGATAGAAGACGTTGTAAAGTTCATGTAGAAAGATAGGAGAGGCGGATGGCATTTACATTTTACCAGCTTATATTTATTATTCTGGCATACTCATTCATCGGATGGGTAGCGGAGACTGTAGCTGCTGATCTTGTATATCACAGATTTGTTAACAGGGGATTCCTCAATGGACCTGTATGTCTGATATATGGTATATCTGCAGCACTTATGGGAATTGTATTCTGGGAGCTTAAGGATTATACACTTTATCTTTTTATAGGATGTGCAGGCCTCGCAACCATTATACAGTGGTTCCTTGGCAAAACACTTGAAAAGCTCAGGAAGCACAGATGGTGGGACTATTCAGGATACAGATTCAATATTGACGGATATGTATGTCTGAGATTTTCGGTATTATGGGGAGTACTTGGCACAGTATCCGTCAAATGGCTTAACGGTCTTCTTCTGGATTTGCTTGGGCTGTTCCCGCATTTCATTGTTAAGGTTGTTATGATTGTGCTTGTATGTATACTTGTTGTTGATATGGTTACATCCGTATCAGCGTCATTGTATGGAGAGCATAAGAATGTCGAAGACAATGATGCAGGCAATGTGATACACAGTGGAATAATCAATGTTACATACAGACTTGGGCATTTTATTGTTGACCGCGTTGAACGAAGAGTTACGGGAGCGTATCCGAAGCTTAATGAAGAAAGAATTGAGACAGGGGCGGAAGAAAGCTTTGCAAGCGGCTGTAATTTTTATAAGCTGTTTCTTCTGTTTGTGACAGGAGCGTTCCTTGGAGATATTGTCGAGACATTATTCTGCCGTTACACGGCAGGCGTGTGGATGAGCCGCAGCAGTGTTGTCTGGGGACCGTTCAGCCTTGTCTGGGGAATAGCCATAGCTCTTGCAACTGCAATTCTTCATAAAGATAAAGACAAACCGGATTCGTACATTTTCATGATTGGAACAATACTTGGTGGTGTATATGAATATTCATGCAGCGTGTTTACGGAGATTGTATTTGGCAAAGTATTCTGGGATTACAGCCATATTCCTTTTAATATAGGAGGACGTGTTAATCTGCTGTACTGCTTCTTCTGGGGAATAGCTGCTGTTGTATGGATAAAATGGCTTTATCCGCCGCTTTCGCATCTTATAGAGAGTATTCCTGATAAAATCGGGAAGATTATAACATGGGCACTTGTGGTGTTCATGGCATGTAATATAGTTGTTTCGATGATGGCACTTATAAGGTATGACCAGCGTTCTAATGGAACAGAGGCGTCATCCTCATGGCAGATTACAATGGACCGGATGTATGATGATGCTACAATGCAGCGTATATATCCTAACGCAGTCAGCAGGTGAGATATTAATTAGTATTACGCAAAACAGTGGAGCTGAATATGTATTATGTTATTGATAATGGTGAAGTAAGAGAAGCAGTAATAGCACGTATGAACGAAGATATACCAAGCTTTGGGTATATTACGCTTGATGAGCTTAAAGATAATTATGATGAACTTGGGCTTCCGTATGAGACAGTCATTGAGTGTGCGAGCAGTTCATTGAGACACAGAACAAGCATGGACACATATGATGAGGTGAGCTTTGGCATAGTAAGCATGCTTGATATGAAGAATATCAAGGGCAGACGTGACAGAATCGGATTTTATATAAAGCGGGGAATGTTCATACTCGTGCGTATTGAGGATGAAGATGACAGCGTCGGGCAGCTTTTTTCAAAAGCGGTTAAGAAGTATGAGAAAAATGTTACACTTGAGAAGATTATATGCTCGATTATGGAGCTCCTTCTTGATGGCAGTACAGAAGCGCTTGAGAAGATTGAGGAGCGTACAACATTGCTTGAGGCACGTCTTGTAAATGGTTCCGTAGATCCTGAGATTAACAGAGAGATATTCAGAATGCGTAACGAACTTACGATTCAGAAGCACTATTATGAACAGCTCATTGACATCGGAGAGGCTATACAGCAGGATGCTAATAATGTTTTTGAGGATTCTGAATTGAGATATATAGGAATATTCACTGCAAAAGCGGGCCGTCTGAGCGACAATACACAGGTGCTCAATGAGAACCTTGTGCATTTGAGGGAGGCGCTTAATGCGGCACTTGATTATAATCTTAACAGGATTATGAAGATATTTACGGTGGTTACCACAATATTCCTGCCGCTGACACTTATTGCGGGCTGGTATGGAATGAATTTTAAGAATATGCCGGAATTATACTGGGATTACGGATATCAGTGCGTTATTGCTTTAAGTATAATTGTAGTTGTGGCATGCATTATATTTTTCAAGAAGAAAAAGTTCATGTAGGTTAATAAATCTTTCTATTATTCCGATATCATATATGTAGATTAATGGCTGAAAAGGAGTTTGGCCGGATACTCAGATTAACGGGGCAGCAGTCCCGTATTACAAGGAGGAATATACATGGGTATGGTATCGGAATTTTCTAATGCTGCGAATGCAGCATCATATGCGTCAGCAGTGCAGTCAGAGAATACAGCACAGGAGACGTCATCATCTAAGAGAGCGGCTGCTAATGTAACCGGAAGAACAATCGGAACTCCAAGATTAAGTGATAAGGCAGCTAAGTATTATGAGCAGCTGCAGAAGAAGTATTCCAATATGGATTTTATTCTTGTAAGTGAGGACCAGAAGGAACAGGCAAAGTCACAGGCATCAGGCTATGCCAATGCCAGCAGAATGGTTGTCCTTATAGACGAGGATAAGATTGAGAGAATGGCAGAGGATGAGAATTACCGCGCGAAGTATGAGCAGATAATAGCCAGCTCAGCAAGCGGAATATCACAGCTTAAGAGCTCACTCTCAGCATCAGGAGCTAATGTTAAGGGCTTCGGCATGCAGGTTAACGATAACGGAACTGCATCGTACTTTGCTGTTCTTGAGAAGTCATCAGCAGCACAGAAGGAGCGTATAGAGAAGAAGGCGGCTGAAAAGAAGGAAGCTAAGAAAGCAGCAGACAGGAAGGCCGAGGCTAAGAAGGCTGAGAAGAAGCGGAAGGATAAGCTGGAGGATGATGATGATGACGGGGACAGTGACACAATAACAATAACTGCATCATCAATAGAGGATCTCATCAAGAAGATTGGTGATTACACACAGATGTCGATGAGTGACAATGTGCTTACCGATAGTGAACAGAAGGTCGGTCAGCACATAGACTTTAAGGGGTAGGATATGGGGATAGCGATTAATTCAGGTAATACAGGCGCGGCACAGAACAGTCAGAATCAGACACAGTCTGTTCAGGAGGAGTCTAAGAGCAGGCGTCAGAAGCACAGAAGCAGTATAACACGCATGGATAAGGCTGCGGGAACGGCAGGGAAGGCTACAGGAGCGAACGGAAAGAATCTTACACTGTCTGCAGGTAATATAACATGCAGAGGCTCACAGCTTGAGAGCCGTATACAACAGAAGAGAGATCAGGCAAGAAAGCAGGCAATGAAGCTCATCAATGATGCCTGGGATGCCGATAAGAAGGCAGCAGACGGTATAGATGCTCTTAATAAGGATAAGCAGAATCAGTTAAACAGGCTCAGTGAGTACAAGCAGTCTCTTAAGGAAGCTGATGAGAGAGAGAAGCAGCTTCAGGAGGAATATAATATAGATCCGGATTCACAGGAGCAGAAGGATCTTGAACTCCTCAAAAAGTACCAGAATTACAGCAACGGTTCTGATTATGCTGATTTTTCCAAGGAAGAGGTTGAAAGACTTAAGGAGCTTCAGAATACTCCAAGAACAGAATATCAGGACAAGGCACTTATGCTGAACGGCTACAGGGGAGAAGTACGCAACCAGATATCTATGACTGAGTACAAGCTTATGGCTATAAGTGAAAGTGTGCATGATTCCAAGATAGACCGGCTCAAATCACAGGATATGCTCAAGGCAGATGATTCTGCGGACCGGATTCTTGATGCGTCAGAGAAGGATGTGCTCGGAATGGTTATAGATGACGCCAAAGAGAACATCGACAAGAAGATGGAGGAAGAGCAGAAGAAGGCAGAAGAGGCTGCCAAAAAGCGTGATGAGCAGCAGGAACGCATAGACGATTCAAAGCAGGATGCCAGGGAGCAGCGTGAGATTATCAGGAATGATGCAAAGACGGATATGCTTGACATTAATAACGGACTGTCCGGGAAGGACGTTAATAATGTTGAAGAGGTGCAGAAGCATATTCAGAAGATGCTTAATGATGAGAAGCTTATTAATGAGGATCTTAAGGGAATCAGGATTGACTTTAACTATTAGGGCTTACTTGCGGAATGGAGAATATTATGAGTGTGGCGGCATACAATACTTACAATAATTATATGACTTATAACGGGGCTGAAGAATATAATGCCGGTAATGCCGGCAGATGCACTGCAAAAACGGTAAGGAAGGCTGATACGGTATATGGCAAAGCTTCAGGTGTGGCATCAGAGGTGTCAGCAGGTGATACTTCAGATACAGCCGGTTCGGACACTGTCAGCATAACGCATGATGCATATGCAAGACAGAAGTCGGGCAGCAAAGATGTTGCAATGTCAGGCAGGGATTATCTTGGAATAAGCAGAGGTAAGGACGGCACGTTCATAATTCATTTTACAGATTCGGCATCAGTAAGCAGAACTGTGCAGAGAGGATACATAACGATTAACGGCGTCAGGCTTGACCTGTCGGATAAGGTGAAGAAGTCACTTACGGATACGGATAAGTCAGCCGAGAAGAACCGCGTGAATGCATTTATGCAGCAGATTATGCAGCATAACATGGAAGTCGCACAACAGCAGTCGGATACGATGAGTAAGGCATTCGAGGAAGAGGCAAAGGCTTATGAGACAGCCATGCGCATAGCCAAAGGCGGCAAAGTGCCTGCCAAGGATGAGAGAAAGCTTATGGAGTTCAACCCGAAGCTGTATATGATGGCGAAGCTGCAGGCAGTTCTTGCTAAGAAACACAAGAAGTACAAATCGCAGTATGATGAGGAGGATGAGAATAATCAGACTCAGACAGATAGTGACGGCAGTGAAGCTTCGATAGCACAGGCATCAGCGGGTGAGAGATATGAGACGCAGATGACAGTTTCAATTGAGAATGGAGCACTTAAGGCAGGAGAAGTGTCTGAGGCGTGTGTCGTGGCTTAGGGCGGAAGAGTTCCGGTTGGGCGTCAGATGCAATGAATAATACAAATAATACAAATAAGAACTCCGAGCATCCGGTACATGACCGGCTGCTCGGAGTTCTTTTATATGTAAGTTATATGCATATCATCAGATAAGCATCAGATAATTAGAGCTGTGGACCTGCAGCAACAAGTGCCTTACCAGCTTCATTACCTTCATACTTAGCGAAGTTCTTAATGAATCTTGAAGCAAGATCCTTAGCCTTCTTTTCCCACTCAGAAGCGTCAGCGTATGTGTCACGAGGATCAAGGATACCTGTGTCTACACCAGGAAGCTCTGTTGGAACCTCAAAGTCAAAGAAAGGAATCTTCTTTGTTGGAGCATTAAGAATATCACCGTTGAGGATAGCATCAATGATACCACGTGTATCCTTAATAGAGATACGCTTGCCTGTTCCGTTCCATCCTGTGTTAACAAGATAAGCCTTAGCGCCGCTCTTCTGCATCTTCTTAACAAGCTCCTCAGCATACTTTGTTGGGTGAAGCTCAAGGAATGCCTGACCGAAGCAAGCTGAGAATGTTGGTGTAGGCTCTGTAATTCCACGCTCTGTACCGGCAAGCTTAGCTGTGAATCCTGACAGGAAGTAGTACTGTGTCTGCTCCGGTGTAAGAACAGATACAGGAGGAAGTACGCCGAATGCATCTGCTGACAGGAAGATTACGTTCTTTGCTGCCGGAGCAGAAGAAATTGGGCGAACAATGTTCTTAATATGATCGATTGGGTAAGATACACGAGTATTCTCTGTAACGCTCTTATCAGCAAAATCAATCTTGCCGTCAGCATCAAGTGTTACGTTCTCAAGAAGAGCGTTACGCTTGATAGCGTTGTAGATATCAGGCTCTGAATCCTTGTCAAGGTTGATAACCTTAGCGTAGCATCCGCCCTCAAAGTTGAATACACCGTTGTCATCCCAGCCGTGCTCGTCATCACCGATAAGGAGACGCTTAGGATCTGTTGAAAGTGTTGTCTTACCTGTACCTGAAAGACCGAAGAAAATAGCTGTATTCTCGCCGTTCATATCTGTGTTGGCTGAGCAGTGCATTGAAGCCATTCCCTTAAGTGGAAGGAAGTAGTTCATCATAGAGAACATACCCTTCTTCATCTCTCCACCGTACCATGTATTAACGATAACCTGCTCCTTGCTTGTTATGTTGAACATAACTGCTGTCTCTGAGTTAAGACCTAACTCCTTGTAGTTCTCAACCTTAGCCTTAGAAGCATTGTAAACAACAAAATCAGGCTCGAAGTTCTCAAGCTCTTCTGCTGTAGGCTTAATGAACATATTTCTTACGAAATGTGCCTGCCAAGCAACTTCTACGATGAAACGGATAGCCATACGTGTATCCTTGTTAGCACCACAGAATGCATCTACAACGAAAAGTCTCTTATTAGAAAGCTCCTTAATGGCGATATCCTTAACTGCTGCCCAGGCTTCCTGTGTAGCCGGGTGATTATCATTCTTGTATTCGTCAGATGTCCACCAAACTGTGTCCTTTGAATTGTCATCAACAACGATGAACTTATCCTTAGGTGAACGACCTGTATAGATACCTGTCATTACGTTAACAGCACCAAGCTCGCTGACCTGTCCCTTCTCGAATCCTTCAAGACCTGACTTAGTCTCTTCTTCGAATAATGTCTCGTAAGAAGGATTGTACACGATCTCTGTTGTTCCAGTAATACCATACTTGCTTAAATCAATTTTTGACATCCTGCATTAACCTCTTTCTTTAATAGTGTAAGGTCCGGCTGTCCGGACTCTCTATCCACAATTATACATAATCAACGGATAAAAGCAATAAAAAAAGTGTTATTTTTCCAAAAAAATGATAAAATTTTAACGAGAGTAAGTGTTTAATTGAGTTAGTGGGAAAAATATGCTAATATCGTATAAAGGAAATTTATAGCAAAGGAAAAAGAAAGGGAGAGAGAACGGATGGAGAAGAAAAGATTCAACGAGAAACGCAAGGTTAACCAGACATCAATGATATGCTATGCGGTGCTGGTGTTTATATTGTTTGCAGCATATATGCTGGAGCTTGTTAAGGGCAACAGGACAGTCGGATATATAATGATATTTGACATAATACTTCTTGTTCCGCTGGCACTTGCACTGCTTACTTATAAGAAGAACAATGAATCGGCGGCACTCAGGTATATGATAACGGCCGGATATGGCGTGCTGTATGTGTTTGTACTTCTTACAAGTGTTACGAAGCTTTCTTTTGTATATATCATTCCTATGATAATAATATTGACGCTGTATCGTGGCTGGAAGCTTGTGCTTGCTGCCGGTGCGGCAGCAATAGCAGCCAATGTCATATTTGTCTTTTATTATCTGGGCAGTATTTCCAATACGGCAACCGATATTACAGAGTTTGAAATACAGCTTGCAGTGCTCATACTGCTTACGGCATTTGCGGTTGCAGCAACAAGGATTCTGATAAAAATCAATGCGCAGGCAATTGCCGATATAAGCGTGCGCGAAGAGCAGCAGCGGGAGGCTTATGGGCGTATCATGGAGATAAGCCGTAAAGTAAGTGCCAATGTAGATAGAATTAATGAGCTGTCAGAGGATGTAAGAACACGTACTGATATGACCAAATCAAGTGTCAATGATATTGCTTCAGGTACGATGGAGACGGCACAGAGCATACAGGGACAGATGGAGATGACAGGCAGCATCCAGCATCTTATTGATGATATGTCAGTATTGTCGGAAAATGTTCTCGGAGAATGTAATACCTCAAAGCAGAATATTGTTGACGGAATAGACAGTATGAATGAACTGACAGATAATTCAGACAGGCTTAACGACAGAAGTTCCAAGGTAATGGTATCCATGAAGAGTTTACAGGAGAAGGCTGAGCAGGTTAGCGAAATAATTGCAATGATATCAGATATTGCGGAACAGACAAATCTTCTTTCACTTAATGCATCAATTGAGGCAGCACGTGCAGGTGAAGCAGGAAGAGGCTTTGCTGTTGTTGCCGGTGAGATTAAGAAGTTATCCGAGCAGACGGGCGAAGCATCTGCCCGCATAAGCAGGATTATTCTTGAACTTGAGCAGGAAACGGAAATCGCAGGCAGCAGTGTGGCTGATATGAATTCTGTAATAGAAAAGCAGATGGAATGCATAAATGTTGTTAATGATAAGTTCAGAACGCTTGGCAGCAGCCTTGACGCACTTGCAGATTCAATTGACGAGCAGACGCACAAGGCGGAAGAGGTACGTGATGCCAACGGTAAGATTATGCACAGTATAGAAGGTCTCTCAGCCTTCAGCGAAGAACTTACGGCTAACTCAGAGTCAACCAGGACACGGTCTGAAGAGTCATATCAGGGAACTCTTCAGATTAACAGCATTCTCGGCGAGATAGCAGCGGATATAAGCAGGCTGAACGGATAGAATCCTGTATTAAGACTGCATTTCATCATTCAAAGTAATTATATTTGTTATTTCTTATAAAATATTTCAAATGCATGCCGGCCGACAGTATGAGCGTAAGGAACTCTGCTGCCGGTATGGCAGTCCATGCACCGTTAATTCCTATAATATGAGGCAGAATAAGCAGTGACAGCACAGTGAATACGAGTGTGCGGGCAAATGATATGACCGCAGACACACGCCCATTGGACAATGCGGTAAAAAATCCGGATGAAGCAATGTTAAAGCCACTGAATAAAAAGTTGAAGGCAAATATACGGAAGCCTGATGAAGCCAGTGCAAATGTGCCGGCATCATGCGTGAATACGGATACGATAGGTGTGGACAGCCGTATTGCAGCCGATGTAAGCAGCAGCGATGAACACATCACAAATATAAAAGATACTCTGTATATATTCTTAAGTTCATTCTTTCTCTTTGCTCCAAACTGAAAGCCTACAACAGGGCTGATTCCTATTGTAAATCCAAGATAGAATGCATTAAAAAGGTATTGGCCGTACAGAAGGATTGTTATGGCGGCAACACCGTTTTCACCTGCAAGACGCATCATTACCATGTTAAAGAGAAATGTTACAACTGCATTGGAAAGCTGGGTTACCATTTCGGATGAACCGTTATAGCAGGCAGCCAAAAGTTCTTTTATGTGCAAGTGGAAGCGTGTGAAATGTATTGTCTTACCGATAAATGTAAAATATATAAGGCCCGCAGCGGCAGGTACGCACTGACCTATGCCTGTAGCGGCGGCAGCGCCGCCAATCCCAAGACCGAGCACTACGATGAATATATAATCAAGCACCGCATTAAGGATTCCCGCAATTACCGTAAGGCAAAGTCCGAGCGCAGGAAGACCGGCTGTTACAAGGTAGGACTGGAACAGTGCCTGAAGCATGCATGCTGGTGCAAATGCAATCGCAGTTGCAAGGTAGCAGCGGCAGTCCTCAAGAAGAATATCGGTTGCTCCGAGAAGACGTGAGATTGGTGTAAGAAATGCAAATGTAAGAACCATAATTACAATGCTTGCAGACACCGTCACAACAACAAACATTGTCAGACATTCACTTGCCTCACGTCTGCGTCCCTCACCGAGATATTTGCTGATTATTGCATTGCCTCCTGTCGCAAGCATTGTGGAGATTGCAATTGCAATATTAATTACAGGAAATACTATATTCAGGGATGAAAGCGCATTGCTTCCGATGAATCTTGATATAAAAATGCCGTCAACAATTGTGTAGAGGGACATAAATATCATCATTATAATTGACGGCGCTGCAAAGCGGATAAGCTTTACAGGCGTAAAATGCTGGTTTATTGACATGCTCATAATAATCTCCGTTTCTGTAGCTGATTTATTGACAAATGACAGGATATACTATCTGTCTCTTATACACATCTCCGAGCCCACGAGACGGACTCCTA
>ERZ1027229.367-NODE-367-length-24342-cov-6.575905_pt1 | contig 24342 bp, 22 predicted proteins | sample MGYA00519245_ERZ1027229 | MGnify/ENA primary metagenome ERZ1027229 (study PRJEB26926, sample SAMN06164466) | human gut metagenome | biome: ENVO:00009003; feature: ENVO:2100002; material: ENVO:00002003 | host: Homo sapiens | place: USA | collected 2012 ...
CTACACGTAAGGAGTCGTCGGCAGCGTCAGATGTGTATAAGAGACAGCCTATAGAGGAGCGCCGGGGATGGGAAAATTTAAAATCGCTTCTTTATGGAGGTCATGAGTTTTTCAAAGCCTATGCGATATTTCATGACGCACAATTTGTCGGTTTTATCACCTCATGGGTATTCCCCGAGGCTGTCTACATCGAGCATTTTGCCACTGATGCCGCCCTCCGAGGCTCAGGAATAGGGTCAGCAGCACTTTCTCAGCTCATCGACTCCACATCATTGCCCATAGTGCTTGAAGTAGAGCCTGCCGAAAGCGGAGAGACGGCACAACGCCGCATAGGATTTTATCGCCGGCTTGGATTTCACGACCTGCCAGACTATAAATACACCCAGCCTCCCTACTCTCCCGACCTCCCCTCTATACCTATGACACTCATGGTTCATGGCACACTTGACCCGGATGTGGCGCGAAAACGTATTTACAAGCATGTCTACGAAGCGGAATGACAATGATTCTTATATTTATGACTACACACCAATACACAACAATATGAAAAAATCTATCTCAACATATATTACAGCGATATTTCTCGCCGTCTTTATGCTTGCAGGATGTACCGGAAGCACCGACAGCAAGCCGGTAATCACGGTGAGCATTCAGCCTCAGAAATATTTTCTTGAAAAGATTGCAGGCGACAAATGGGAAATCAAATGCCTTCTTTCCAACGGTGCCAATCCTGAATCCTATGACCCGGCGATGACACACTTGCTCAACCTTGAGTCGAGCAAGGCATATTTCCGCATGGGCAATATCCCTTTCGAAAGCGCCATTATCAATAAGGTACACAACAACAATCCCGGACTACGCATATACAACAACTCCGACGGGATAGAGCTGATAACCGGCACTCACAGCCATGGTGACATAAAGCACACCGACGCGCCCGACCCGCATACATGGACATCGGTAAAAAACGCCAAGATAATTGCCCGAAACATGCTTGACGCAATGAACGACCTTGACCCGCAACACAAGGAGACCTATGCAAAAAACTACCGCAAGGTCGTCGAATCGCTCGATTCTCTCGACGCCGGTCTTGACTCGCTGCTCGCGTCAAGCCGCGGAAAAGCATTTGTCGTGTGGCATCCGTCGTTGAGCTATTTCGCGCGCGACTACGGTCTGCGTCAGATTTCGCTAAGTCCTGAAGGAAAGGAGGCATCTGTCAACATGATGCAGACAGCAGTCGACTCGGCGCGTGCCTCCGGTGCCGAGATTCTTTTCTTCCAAAAGGAAATCGATTCACGTCAGGCTGAGACCGCCAACGAGCAGATAGGAGCCACGCTTGTCAATATAAATCCGCTCAGCTACAACTGGAACAAGGAAATCATCAATATAGCCAATGCAATCGCCCGACAATAAACCGCTCATTTCACTCAGTGGAGTGTCAATGCAATATGACCGCAAGGTTACGTTACACGACATCAATCTCGATATATGTCGAGGCGATTTCATTGCCGTGACGGGTCCCAACGGCGGGGGCAAAACCACATTGCTACGCATAATATTACGCCTGCTCTCCCCCACCCGAGGCACAGTAAGCTACATCAGCGACGGCGAAAGACAACGACGCCTGCGCATAGGCTATCTGCCGCAAAAAAATCTTATCGACAGCGGTTTCCCGGTCACGGTAAGGGAGGTGATAGGATTCGGACTGATGAACGACCGCATCCTTTCAAAGGATGAAAAGCTCAACCGTATCAATGACACCATAAGACTGATGGGTCTCGTCGAACATGCTGACAACGCTATCGGAGAACTGTCGGGCGGACAGCTTCAGCGCGCACTAATAGGACGAGCTATAATCTCCCGGCCCGAAGTACTTGTGATGGACGAGCCGTTGAGTTACCTCGACAAAGATTATGAGCACAAGCTTTATAATATAATAGAGAATCTTGCCGAGACAACCACGATTGTGCTTGTGTCACACGAAATGTCGACAATATCCGGCATGGCTAACCGCCACCTGATTATCAACCATGAGCTACATGAATGTACAGCAAAACGCCATTATGCACATGAGTCTTGTGACTGCGAGCAATGCGGCTGACTACCGGCTCCCGAGCACAAGGAAAAACAGACCGACTAAAAGCACCGACAGGTCAATGAGCTTAAGCCTGATATTCTTCTCGTGAAGGGCAAATACGCCGTAAAGGAATGACACGATGACGCTTCCGCGACGTATCATCGATACCACGGCTATCATCGACCCGTCAATCGACAGCGAATAGAAATAAGCGAGGTCGGCGACGGTAAGAAACACCGATATGAACGGTATAGCCCAGCTCCAATGAAATCGCGTCTTGTTGCCGGGAGCAAAACGTATCACCAGCCACAGCGTCACGCCCATTATTATCAACTGGTAAAAAGAGTACCATGCCTGTACTTCAAGAGGCTCGTAGAGCTTAAGCAGCCATTTGTCGTAAAGAGCGCTCACCGCGCCCATAAACGTGGCGCCGATGCTGAACCACAGCCATTTGCTGTGTTTGAACGAAAAGCCCTCCTTGCTTCCGAGACGGCTTATAAAAAACAGCGACCAGAAACCGAGCAATATACCTATCCACTGAAGCCAGTTAAGATGTTCGCCGAATATCAGCAACGCGCCGACAAGCACAATCACAGGCCTCGCCGCATTGATAGGTCCGGCTATTGTTAGCGGAAGATGTTTCAATCCGAAATAGCCGAGCAGCCACGACGACAGCACAATGAACGATTTTATGAGGATATGGATATGACCGGTCACGCCGCCACCGAGTATCGCTTCGCTGCCGGTGACTCCCATTATCAGTACGGGCGACATCAGCAGCGCACTGAAAAGCGTGTTGAAAAAAAGCACTACCGGCACATTGTTGCCATCGACCGAGATTTTCTTAAAAATGTCGTAAGCCCCCAGACACAGGGCCGACACCACTGCAAGCAATATCCACATTCTGATACAAATTTTACAATTCTCTCACCCGAAAAGCCTATTTAAGCGTTTCGAGCAGCTTACGGTTACCTACCAGCCATAACACATCCTCCGGCTGGAACACAGTGCTTCCCGTAGGATGGTCATACGAGCCGTCGGGATGCTGTATCGCGACAAGAAGAGCCTTGTACTTGTCACGAATCTGCGCCGAAGCCGAGGTCTTGCCTACAAGAGGCGACTTGTCGGTAAGCTGTATATTGGTAAGTTTCACTTCATTTATATTTGCCGATACGGCATCATCGTTATTCTGTTCAAGTATCGGGAGAAGTTGTTCAATCTGGCTGTCGGTACCGATGATGCCGAGCACATCGCCGGGGAAAATACGCACATTGCCGTTTGGCACCGCGATATAAGACGCGCCACGCTGTATGCTCGCCACATTGACCCCGTAACGCTTGCGCATATCGGAGTCGGCAAGACGTTCCCCTACAAACGGGCAACCGTAACCTACCTCGATAAACGCGAGGTGAAGGTCGCTCACCAGATTGTTATTCTTACCGCTGCGGCGCAGTTCGCGTTCGTTAAGGTTGTTGAAGAAGCGTGACTCTATATGGCGCATCTGCTTCTTGAAACGCCCCGACCAGGTACCTATCAGCACAATGAAAATAAGGAAACCCACAATCCAGCCCACACGCATTGAGTGAACGGCACTGAGCATATAGATTATAAAGCTCAGAGCGAGCAGAAGGCGGAAGATGGTCATCACCACGAGGGGCACGTCAAAATGAGCGTTTGCCGTGATAAGCCGCTGACGCTCGGTGTGCTTAGATGCGGGCATCGCCAATGCAAGTAGAAACGGAGCCATCAGTATCAGCGCGACAAGACTGCAGAAAAACCGTCCCCAGCCCGGCATTACATCCACAAGCCACGGAAGCAGGAATTTAAGACACACCACGATAATGGCTATCAGCACTGTCGAATAAAGCAATATACGCCAGAGATAGCGCTTCAACACCGAGTGCCACAAGGTGCGTGTCTCGCTTTCCGATGCCGCCTTGTCGCTATAGCGGTCGATAAGGAAGTGAAGCCGCTTGGGCAACACACGCTCGACAAGCTTGTAGGCAGGGTCAGCCATGCGTATGAAATATGGCGTGGTAAAAGTGGTAATCACCGACACCGCCACCACGATAGGGTAAATATTTGGGTCAAGTACTCCGAGCGACATACCGAGTGACGCGATGATGAACGCAAACTCACCTATCTGCGTGAGCGAAAAACCCGACTCCATCGCTATGCGCAGCGACTGACCGGTGATAAGCATGCCGAATGTGCCGAAAGTAATCATGCCCACAATCACGACGCATGACAATATCAATATCGGCGAGGCATATTCAACTATGATATGCGGGTCGACCATCATCCCGACGGAGATAAAAAACACCGCGCCGAAAAGGTCCTTTACCGGTGTCACTATCTGCTCTATGCGCTCGGCATAACTTATACCGGCGATAATCGAACCCATCACAAACGCACCGAGAGCGAGCGAGAAGCCGCAGTAGACCGAAAACACCGCCATCCCGAAGCAAAGTCCGAGCGATATGATAAGCAGCGTCTCGTTGTTAAGATAGCGGCGGATGGCGTTGAGCAGCGTCGGCAGCACATATACCCCGACAAGAAACCATATAACGAGGAAAAACACCAGTTTGCCTATGCTGAAAAGCATCTCCGAGCCTTCCACACTGTTGTTGAGCGCGATTGACGACAGTATCACCATCATTAACACGGCAAAAAGGTCTTCCACGATCAGCACGGCAAACACGAGCGACGCAAACTTCTTCTGCCGCAGGTTAAGGTCGGTGAACGCCTTTATGATGATAGTGGTCGACGACATCGACAGCATTCCGCCGAGAAAAAGGCTGTTCATGTCGGAAAAATGCAGGAAATGACCTATCGCGAAGCCCGACACCATCATGCCTATCACGATTATAAGTGCCGTGACCACAGCTGAGCCGCCCACATTGAGCAGTTTCTTGAAACTGAACTCAAGTCCGAGCGAGAATAGCAGCACGACGATACCGAGTTGCGCCCAGAACTCTATATTGCTCTCGGTCGTGACCGACGGAAGATACTCGAAGTGGGGACTTGCAAGAAATCCCGCCACGATATAACCGAGCACCACAGGCTGCTTGAGCCATTTGAAAAGCACCGTGACAATGGCGCCGAGTATCAGGATGAATGCGAGGTCCGACACAAGGTTTTCCACCTGCACGTCGGAGATTGACTCCGCGGCGGCAGCGGTCTCACCCCCGGCTGCCGAGATAAATGCGAGTATGAGTGAAAGCGTCATTTTGTCTTAATTACCTTTTCCGTTATATGCTCACCTGGTTGCCGAGCGATATCGCGAGCGTTGGTTTCACCTGACGCAGGTCGGCAAAGAGGTCGAGATAATTGGTGCGTTCCCTTACAAGCACCACAAGATTGAGGCGTGTCACCTGCACCTCGTAGTCATATTCGACATAGACATTGCTCAGATGCACGTGGTGGCGGTTGAGCACTTCGCGATAACCGTCGATATTCTCGGTTATCGTCGAAAGCTTGAGCCGGATGATGCGCGACTCCACCCCGGCACTTATATGATGCTCCCAACGCTCCATCAACACAAGTATCACCAGTATCAGAGCGGTCGCCACGATTGAGAGGAAATACATCCCTACGCCTACAGCCATGCCTATCGCCGCCACCATCCATATACCGGCAGCGGTCGTGAGCCCGCGCACCGAACCCTTCATCTGGATTATGGCACCGGCGCCGAGAAAACCGATTCCGGTCACCACCTGTGCGGCTATACGGCCCGGGTCGCCGTTTTTAAGACCCAGATACTCCTGCGGCACATAGATGGAGAGGAGCATGGCGAGGGTCGCGCCCATCGAAATCAGCGCAAAGGTGCGCACACCGGCTATCTGCCCCTTGCGTTTGCGCTCGAAGCCGACACAGCATCCGAGCACGAGGCTCAGCACGAGTTTGAACACCGATGAGACATTGTTGACCTCAATCGAGTTGATGTCATCGAGAAATATCGACCAAACGTCAGCCATCGGTTATTTGCGGAGGGTAAAGCGGCGTGAAGCCAGACGATAATTGTCGGCAAACAGCTCGACCATGTAGTCACCGGGGGTAAGGGTGGTATTGACATCCCAGTACATGTGGATGCCCGGAATCTCTTCGCCCGAGTATTCGATAGTCTTACGTGCCGTACACTGCACCGAGCCTCCCTCGAAGGAGAATGAGCCTCCCGCACCGAGAAGCGCGCCCTCGGGATTGGTGATGCGCAGGTAGATTGTCTTCTCGCCGACGGGAGTCGAATTATTCTGCGGTATGGTGAAAGTCACCTGAAGCTGCTTTGCCTTGGTGATGTTTTTCTCAACCTTGCCGTTTTTCTTCAAAGCCACGAGGCTCACCCCGGTCACATTCAGCTTTTCGGCAAGCGTCATGCGCTCCGACAGCTCCTCGTTGCGGCGAGTCTCGGTGGCGACCCGGGTGGAGAGCTGCTGATTCTGCTGGCGCACTTCAGCCACCTCGGCGCGCAATCCCTCGTTCTCCTTGCCGAGCGAGTCAATCTGGGTGACGTAGTGGCGAAGTATGTTTTTGAGGGTGCCTATCTCGTCCTGCAGCTGCTTGATGCGCTGCGCGCTTTTCTTCTTCTCGGAGTTCAGCTCCTGAAGCAGTTTTTCCACCTTGCTCTTTGCGGCGGCATATTTCGACACGAGCGAATCGTTGGCAAGCAGTTGCGACTGGTTTTCATACTGTGCATACTCGGTGTTCAACGCCTGATATTCATTGGCAAGCTGCAGCTGTTCGTTGGTGAGCTGAAGCTGCTCATTGGCAAGTGTTGCCTCGTTCACCTTCTTTGTCATCGACGTGGTGGTCAATATGATAGCCACGATGGCGGCGGCAAGCAGTATGCCGAGTATTATCACTACTTTAAATAGTGAATTGGATTTCTTTTCGTTTTCTTCCATAAATCGCGCAATTTTTCCGCAAATTTACAAATTTTTTCTTATTTGGGCAAATTGGCTGATTCTCAGAGGGGTTTGAGAGGGCGTGGGTACTAATCGTGTACTTTTGTGGAAGTTGACGGAAAGCCGAGGAAATCAGATTTGATATTTTTGGCTCCCGTTAAGAATTTTTAACTGCCGCAATTTGCCTGTTTTTACCTCTGCCAACTCAGGAAAGTACACCTTCTCGCAGCCCAAAAATCCGAGTTATGATGAAGTAGCCGTAACTCCAAATCGTAATTTTGCGCACAAAAATACTCATAATTTTTGAAACGAGGCAAGCTCAGACGAATAAATCTGATGTACGCTCGATGCGTGACATCGAATATCCGTGTCGCCGAAAGATGTGCAACCGGGGACGGTTATCCACATCTTACGACTGAACACGGCCATTCCATGCCCAGCAAGGATTTTCAATCCATGGGGATAAAGACCGTCATTTGCCCTGCGCTTTCGCTGCTCTACGGCTTGAATAAATGCCGGACATTATCCTGTTCCGGGATTGCACTCTCCTTTCTTTTTATCACAGCCTGATAGTTGTCCTTGACAGGACGGTTTTAGATTTCTTTATTGCCTCACCGCGATGCCGGACATCGAATATCCGCGTCGCCGAAAGATGTGCAACCGGGACAGTTGTCCCATCTTACGACTGAACACGGCCATTCCATGCCCCGCAAGAATTTTCAATCTACGGGGATAAAGACCAGCATTTGCCCTGTGCCTCCGTTACTCTCCGGCTTGAACAAATGCCTGACATTATCCTATTCCGGGATTGCACTCTCCTTTCTATTTATCAAAGCCTGATAGTTGTCCTTGACAGGACGGTTCTGGATTTCTATATTGCTTCACTGCGATGCCGGACATCGAATAGCCGTGTCGCCGAAAGATGTGCAACCGGGGACGATTGTTCTCATCTTACGACTGAACACGGTCATTCCATGTCCCGCAGGGGATTCAATCCACGGGGATAAAGACCGTCATTTACCCTGCGCCTCCGCTGCTCTCTGGCTGGAACTAATGCCGGTCATTATCCTGTTCCGGGATTGCATAGCCATTTCTTTTCCCTCACTGCCATTGTCTTGTTTCCCCCCCAGATTTTTCATTGTGATGCCGTTCAGAAATGTACGGCATTTTTGATTTCAATGTCGTCCTGTGGCTTTCCTGTATATCGGGGAGGCCATTTTCATCTGATGCGTACCTGAGTCTTGTGGGTCTCTGTTGGAGTCGCTTGCCAAAATAAACGTGTGTCAAAGGGACATTCGCGTCGATCCGGAAGAATCTCCACTCTGCAAGTAGTATTTTTCCGTCTTGCCGTGAACATCCCTTCTTTTGTGCCACACGCCTTTCAGGTGTCAAGCAACTCAAACAACCACACTGTCTTTGGACGCATGAGGTTAAAAAAAAGCCCCCACCGATATGAAAGCCACAGAACAACATATAAATAGGTCAAGGCAAGCTCACCAATCCTCCTATCTATACCGCATAAGCAAGGCGGTTGCAAAGGTGGCAAAAGTGATACTGATTGTCATCGGAGCAATCGTTGGTCTGACTATCGGTTGGCTGATTAAAAGAATATTCCGAGGCATCGGGTGGATAATCTCAATCCTCTCCGCATTAGGGATAATCTATTGGATAATGACTACACTCTAAAAACATTTACGACTATGGCAAGCAACACGATGAAAGGAACACAATCGTTCCAAGACACAATCAAGGCTTATCTTGAAACTATGGCGGAGAATGACGCTCTGTTCGCAGTCAAGTACGCAAATCCGTCAAAGTCGGTATCCGACTGCTGTACTTATATCATCAACCAAGTGCAGGAAAGCGGTTGCAACGGCTTTGCAGATGATGAAATTTTTGGAATGGCAGTCCATTACTATGAAGAAAATGAGATAGAGGTTGGCAAGCCTATCAACTGCCAAGTGGTAGTGAACCATACGGTAGAACTCACCGAGGAGGAAAAGGAACAGGCACGGCAGGACGCCATCAACAGACTCCGTGATGAGGAAATGGCTAAAATGCGCAGACCCACGCAATCCAAGAAAGCCACCGATAAGAAACCCCAAATCGCACAACCCAGTCTTTTTGACCTCTAAAACATTACGGCTATGAAACCCAAGACCGCATTACAGAAACAAGTGACAGGACTATCAGCCACACTGCGCCCCATAACCGCGACACAAGAGAAATGGGCATACCGCCACTGCTTTGAGCATTTCGCCTATCGTACCAATAGCGGAACAATGACCTGCTCCGACTGCGGACACGTTTGGAAAGGCGAGAAAGGCAATCTTTGCGACACTGTTGCAGGTTGCAAATGCCCTCACTGCGGCACTGAACTGAAAGTGAAGGATACCCGCAAACGTACCCATAAGGAAACCGCATATTTCAGCGTCATAACAGCACACAAGGGCTTTCAAGTAATCCGTGTGTCGCAGATAACGATCGAAAGCCGTAAGGGAGAAGTCAGACAACTCTATTGTCAGGAGGTCGTGCAAAGGTGGATTTCTCCGGAAGGCAAAGTTACCGACATGGCTCTGTTCCGTGGATTTACTTTCCATTACTGCGACTGCTGGTCTTATTGGAGCGAAATGGAGATACGCCCGCACAACTCACTTTACGATGATGTTGTCGTATGGAGCGAGGTCTATCCAAGAATGTCGCTTATTCCCCAACTTAGGCGCAACGGCTTCAAGGGCAATTTTCACGGCATATCCCCCGTGCGTCTTTTCAAGGCTCTGCTTGCAGACCCAAGAATGGAGACACTGATGAAAGCCGGAGAGATTGAGGAAATGAAATACTTTATTGCCAATCCCGACAATGCGGATGAATTTTGGGCATCGTACCTTATCGCCAAACGCCACCACTACCATATCAACAACATCGGAATGTGGTGCGACTATCTGCGGATGCTGAAGAACCTCGGCAAAGACCTCCGCAATCCCAAGAACATCTGTCCCGAAGATTTCATAGAGGCGCACGACGGATTGAGCCGAAAGATAGAGGACAGACGCAGAAGGGAGCGTGAGGACGCCGAGCGCAGGAGAGCCGAGGAAAGACTGCTCCGAGAGAAAGAGAAGGAGGAACAGTTCAAGGCTCTCAAATCCAAATTCTTCGGTCTGGTAATTTCCGACAATGAAATATCGGTGAAGGTGCTTGAGAGCATAGAGGAATACTGCCAAGAGGGTAACACACAGCACATCTGCGTATTCTCATCTTCCTACTACCTTAAAAAGAACACGCTGGTATTGTCGGCAAGGATTGGTGATACCATAATAGAGACGGTAGAGGTTGACTTGCAGACCCTCAAAGTGGTGCAATGCCACGGAAAATATAACAAGGACACCGAGTACCACGACCGCATCATCGACCTTGTGAACTCAAACGCCCGACTAATCAAGGAGAGAATGACCGCCTAATGTCTAACACAACCTGCGTCAGCAATGGCGCAGGTCATAAAACCCACTGATTATGAACGTAACATTTGAACACCCCACTATCATCTTTGATGACAAGATAGCCGAAATCATCATAGAGTTTGTAAATCACATTCTCTATGCCGACAACGAGGAAACGCTACGGCAGATAGTAGCCGACTTTACCGACAAGTACGACCTTGACCGATACTTTGTCTATGGCTACGGCAGCCACCACCTATGGCTGAAACAAAGAAAGATAACCAACCCCGATATTACATTTGAATATAGGATACTGATTGTAGAATACTAAAACCGCAATACTATGACAACGAGAATGACCGTCAACGGAGTAAGCACAACCACTACTCCCGGCACTGAACAATACGAGGTGTTCTACACCGGATATGGTACAAGACGAAAAAAGCTCTACCAATACGACTATCGCCACACCGACGGAGAATTATTCTCCTGCGTAGCCCCCACCATCAAAGAGTGCAGGCAACACCGTGATGAATGGCTTAACAAGAAAATCAACAACTCTAAATGACATAATTATGGACAATCTGATTGCAAAAACTATACTCCAACAAATCGGAGGACACCGCTTCGTCGCAATGACGGGAAGCCACGACTTCATCAACCTCGGCAACGGGTTAAGAATGAGCCTCAGCCGAAACAAGACATCGGCGAACCGCCTTGAAATCATCTATGACGAGGGCGCAGACCTCTACAATGTGCGGTTTTACCGCCAGTCTATGAACCACAAGACCTTTGAGGTATCGACAAAGGACATTGAGAAAATTGAAGGTGTCTATTGCGATATGCTGGAGGACATTTTCACAGACGTGACAGGTCTTTACACCCATTTTTAACGATATTAGCCAAGTCGTAATATAGACATAGCGGAGCGACCTCGTGATGAAGTCGCCCCGCTTGATTTTGCTAAAAATTTCGGCCGCCAAAAGGCGGCGTTTAAGTCTTCCTATTACGGAATTATTACTTGTCCTGAACCACTGCATTTTTGACAAATAGCTTTTTTGAGCGATTTGATGCCATGACACTTTGGGCAAATTCCTACAGCCGCATCCGGGCCTCCCTTTGGGTTTGGTAATACGTTACCTGTTCCACCACATTTGTAGCAGTATATAACACCTTCTCCATTACATTCCATACACTGGACTTTATTCTCGATATTTCCATTAAGTCCAACTCGATTGTAAAATAGAGTATTACCTTGGTGATTATCGACTTGTAGTATAATGGAGTCTTTGGATATCTTCATCCTTTTGTTAGCATTAGACGCTCGTGAGGGTCCACGATATATCTTCCAATTATTCAAATTCGTGCGGAACAAGAAAGTATCTGTTCTTTCCGAATAATGAAGGTATGCACAAGTATCAATTATTTCCAAGATTACACTTGTGTCATTAGGTTCATATCCATCATTGGTCAAAATTTTCACTCCTTGATATTCCGCAGAATAATTTTCGTTTGAAAACGCAATGGAAGAAATAACTACACACGATAATATTAAAATCAAATATCTCATAGCTACTTGTGTTTTAAGCCGAAGAAACATAATTCAATAATAATTGAATATTTGTTCCCTCGGCTTTTATGTTACTTATCTGGGATTTTGCTCTACCAATGGGTTATTATTTATAACAAATAACGGTATTGGCAAAACATAATGATTATCATCAGGTTCCAAGCTGTAAGTTTCTCCCTCTAATTCATGGGTTATGGTTTTTCTAAAACGAGGTTCCTTATTCAGTCTTTTGAGGTCAAACCATCTTATACCCTGTTGAATACATTCACGCCTCCTTTCATCAAGGATGAGTGATAGGAGTTTATTAGGATCTCTTTCTGTCACATCAGAATATGTACCGGTTTTATGACGTTTAACCCCCAATTCGTTCAGAGCAGAAAGTGCATCATCTATTCTATTCAAACGAGCAAATGCTTCAGCCCCCGTTAAATATAACTCTCCAACATTTAGACCTCTGTTATTTGGGAACGTAAAAGCGGTCCTCGGACTATCTCCTTCGGGTTCTTCTCCCGCAAAAATTGGATAAGTAGTCACAAATACATTCCAACGTAAATCCGTTTCCTTATTGAAAAGTTGAATCAGTTCATCTGAGAGATTATAATCTTGGTCATCGTTAGGACCATATCCAGACCCTTTATAACAGATTACATCTTGGACTTCCCATCCATAAAACGGGAATCCATTTATTCCAAAATCAGGATTAACATCGTCAAGAGCGTAATTGTTAAAATCGTATGGCTTAGGGCATATCGCCATTGCTTTAGATGCGTAGTCGGCACATTCTTCATAATTACCTTGATACAGTCTTACACGAGCTAACAGTGCTAAAACAGCCGTTTTATTGGGCCTAAATGAATACTCTGGTATTTCTGCATTAAGTAAATCCTTCGCGATAGATAAATCTTTATCTATCTGATTATACACCTCCTGAACTGTTGATCTGCCAAGTTGTAATTCGGGGTCAGCATCGAGTATCAGAGGGACACCGAGGTCCGTTGACGCTGATGAAACGTCATAATGCTTTGCATAGAGGTTGACAAGAGAGAAATAGGCAAACGCTCTATGAAAACGCGCCGCACCTTCAACATACTCGCGTGTAAATTTTGTTCCATCCGGTGCGTCTGCCAAGTTATTTAGGATATAATTACAGATATAGATTACATGGTAGAAATTATTGTAGCAATCATCATCCTCCGATGCGCTATAGATAAAATCTTCCCACGTATATCCATTGAGACCCCACGAGGAATACTTCCAAGATTTATCTTCAGGAATCGTCACGTCATCTGTCATCATCAATGTGATAAACTGTCCGTAACCGATGCAGTTGTCATAGTCGTAGTTGTCAAGCATCATTCCGAAATCATTTACGGTTTTCGGAATAAGCGTTCCTTTTGGAGTCTCGTCAAGAAAATCTTGACATGAGGTTAGCCCTAATAGAGCTACTATCATACATATGATGTAATGTTTCATTTTATCTGATATTTAGAAGTTCAAGTTAAGACCAACTACAAGTCGAGGTTGCTTGCCAAATGTGCAATATGTATCATAAACCTCACCACTTACAGAAATCTGGTCGGGATCGAGATTATATTTATTTTTGGCCCAGAAACAGAGGTTTTCACCACCGATGCTTACGCTTCCACCTTTGATGCCAATTTTATTGAGGATTCTTGATGCGTCATACATAAATTTAATGCTTCTAAAATAGATTGCATCTCCACTATCTACCATCTTATCGCTGAAGAGCAAACACTCATCACGGTTTTTCGGCGACCAAGGACTTTCTGTATACTGACTGGGAACCCATTTGTTGTCATTGTTGGCACCTTCGATCCAACGGTATTCCTCTCCAAACCATTCACTATACATGCCGGTAGCTGTATTCTTTGGTGCTGGTAATCTGAGTTTGCTGCCAAAACGATATGTCAACATGAAACTTAAAGAGAAATCACGATACCGCAATAAACTGGATAAGCTGCCAAATACTGGAGGATTTGTTGAACCTACATATTCAAGGTCATCAAGACCAAGAGAATTTAATTCAGAGTAATGGTACTTAGTATCATCACCTTTTCTCATAAATGTGGGGTCACCAAATTCATCGAGACCTCCGTATCTATGTACTGCAATACTTCCAATAGGATAACCTTGCATAGGATTCCCTTTGCACGCCCCCTTTCTACTTGGAGTATAATTCATCTCTGTTACCTTATTTTTATTATACGATAGATTCAATGTAACATCCCACTTTACAGGTGTATCAGTAAGAATACGTCCGTGTATAGACCAATCAAAACCGGTATTGCATACAGTCGCGGAATTTTTGAAGAACTTACTCCAGCCGATTGTAGGGTCAACGTCAACATCTGCTAATAGCCCCTTAGACTTTTTATGATAGAAATCAAACGCACCTGAAATACGACCATTGAAGAACATATAATCAACACCGACATTCCAACTATAGGTCTTTTCCCAGCCAAGCAACGGATTTGCCGGATTGGTAATCATAATATAGTTTAAGTTCGGAATATTATAATCGGAAGATGCTTGTCCAACAATATCTGGACCAGTTCGCTTGTCAATATTTCCTGTTAAGCCATATGATACTCTCAGTGCCAAATTATCAATCAATGGAGAATGCATGAAGGTCTCTTTATTGATGTTCCATTTAGCACCTACTGACCACGAAGGATTATTTCTAAACTTGCTTGAGTTGGTTAGCAGGTTAGTTTGATCCAAACGAATGCTTCCAAAGAGGTCATACTTGTTGGCATAACTGATATTAGCAGTTCCAAACCAAGAAACATATCTTTCAAGTCTTTCTATGTATGATGTAGAATACTCATCTTCATCAAGGGTTTGAATTCTTCCGTTGTAACCATACACTCCACTTTGTAAAGAGGCTAAATCCACACTTTGGTAGGTCAGAAGATCCGGGTCAAATCCCCAAAGCCAGTTGGAATATTGATTACCTTCAAGAGAATAAATCTCATTGCCTACCATAGCGCGATACTCAAAATCCTTGAAAGCATTATTGTAAGAAATCATGTTTCTTATTGAATAAGACTGAAGATGGGTTTCATTGAGGCTTTTAATACCTCCGCTGGTAGGCAGATGATTTGCGACAATGCCTACAGGATGTCCATCTTCTACGGACACTTCTGTAAAGCGATTAGTCAAGTTGCGAGTTTTATAATGATCCTGTGAGAAGAACTGAATCCCTTGAGTATTTCCAAACTCATATGTGCCTTGTGATGACAGCGTCAGTCCTGAAATTGGTTTCCAAACCAATCTTAAAGATGATGAAAGATTATACTCCTTGCTTTGATTATCATTCATTCTCATGATTTCCAAAGAATTCTTATGCCAGTCGCGCATACCTAAGGCATAACATTCCTCGGCCCATGATTCGGAGATTCCATTATATTCATTGTAATATGAACCATCATCATTAAGAATTCTCATCCAAGGCTCATATCCGGTCATATCAACACCATTATTTTTTGAATTTTGATATGTTCCCCTAATGCCAAGAGTCACTGTAAATGTACGATGCAGCCTGAAGTCATTATTTACCAATAGATTAAACTTATTATACTCATTGCCGCGTAGTTGCATCTTGTTTTGGTCAAAACTTAACGATGCGTAAGTAGAGACACGCTCGCTATTTGAAGACAACGAAACATTGTGTTGTTGCGTGAAAGCATGTCGATAAAAATTATCGGAAATTTGTTTGGCATTATTGAAGCGACCAAGCAGATTCACTTGATTCCATGCTTCGTCAAGTGAATAAATGCCATTATCATACGATTGATAGATTTTTTCCAATTCATTAAGACCTCCGTAAGCGGATGAACTGATTCCTTGACCAAGAATATTGGCAAAATTAGCACTGACATATTGGTCTGAGGATAATATATGCAAATCTGACCATTTAGGCTTTGCGCTTGATGTAACAGTACCGGAGTAATTAACATTTACTCGACCATTACCATTGCCTTTTTTAGTGGTCACCACAATAATGCCGTTTGCTGCACGAATACCCCAAATCGAAGCAGATGCAGCGTCTTTAAGAATACTGATTTGTTCAATATCATTAGGATTTAGGTTAAGCTCAGAACTTTCTAAAGGGAACCCATCTACTACAATAAGAGGCTTTGTGCATGCATTTAAAGAGCCTAATCCTCGTATGGTTATGTCATTATTCTTATCAACAAACAATCCGGGGACTGCACCTTCAAGTTTTTCTGTCAAACTTGTCGAATAAATATTGCTCATGTCATCCTGATCAAGAATTGAAAAAGCACCAGTGGCACGTCCTCTTTCTATGGATTGGATACCTGTAACTACCACCTCATTGAGCATTTCACTCGAAGCGTCTAAGAGAACATTGAGAATGTTGTCCGTCCCTAATTTTACCTTGCTTGGAACATAGCCTACAAAAGAGACTGTGAGTTCCTTTGTCGATGGAGTAACCTTAATGGAATACTTTCCATCCAAGTCTGTTGTGGTGCCAGTGTTGGAATTGGCATCCTTTATAGTGGCACCGATTAGAGGTTCTTTAGTCTGTGCATCAAGAACTACTCCACTAATTGTACGAGCCTCGGCTTTCTGCGCCGGGGAACTGGCATCTCTACTTTGTATGGGCGTAACGCCGGCATTAGCAGGCAATGCCGAGCAAAACACAATTAGAAGTAAAGATACACAGCAAGCGATTGGTTTAAGAAATGTTGCTTTCATATCTGTTGTTGTTATTTGTTGTTTCTGATTGGTTTAAGTGTGAGAATGTCATTAAAATAAGATGTCTCATTATCTCTATGTGTTATGATTATTATGGTTTTCCCTTTACACGAAGTGAAAAGTCGGTTATAAAAAGTTTTCTCAGTCTCTTTATCAAGAGCAGAAGTCGGTTCATCAAGTATTAAAACTGACCCTGATTTCAATAAACCTCTGGCAATTGATATACGTTGAGATTGGCCTTCACTCAAAGAGAACCCCCTCTCTCCAATGACTGTATCAAGTCCTTCTGGAAGTTGGGTATAAACAAAATCTCCGGCAGCCACCCATAAAGCATGACGCATTTCTTCATCAGAAGCATTTGGATTACCCAATTGTAAATTATACCGTATGCTTCCACTGAGTAAATTATTACCTTGTGGCACATAGATAAAATTACATCGAGTATCATTACTTACCGATTCGGTTCTATCATTTTCCGTACTGTAAATTTTAATAGTACCCTTATCTGGATATAGCAAACCTAATAATAGTTTAACTAAAGTGCTCTTGCCAACACCTGTTTCTCCCATTATTGCAGTTATTGAACATGGTTTGAAATCCCAGTTAAATTGTTCCAATACTTGTGTCTGATTATTCGGATAAGCAAAACTTACGTTTTCAAAGCAAACCCCAAGTTCTCCATTCAATATCTTTTTGCTTCTGCTAAAATCTTCTGGCAAATTAAATATCTCTTGAACACGTTCAGTAGAGGCTAACGCTGAAATAAATGATGGGTACTGGTCCTTAAACATGAAAACAGGACGCTGTAACTGACCTACAAGTTGAAGGAATACAACGAAAGTTCCGTATGTCATAAGACCATCAGGAATAGAGTAAATACCCCATATAAATATTGATAAATAACTTATTGCAAATCCAATTTCAGTTATAGAATCTGCACCTACGGTTATTCTAATTTTCTTCAGGAGTGAACCAATAAATCTATTCTGAATTGCTTTTGCACTGTCTTGAACAAATTTATGTTGCTCTAATATTGCAATAAGTTCTTTATGTTGTATATGCTCCTGAAGATATTGATTTACTTCACTGCCATGTTTTCTTACAGTTTTGCTAACAGGTGATAAAATCTTGGTATAATAGTATGTTGCAAGTATTATAATCGGGCCAATTAGTACCAAAAGAACAGTTAGTCCGGGTTGCATTGTCATCAGATAAATCCAAGTGGCAAACAACTGAACAACCGAATAAATCAGCATGGGCAATGTATATGATATGCCTTCTGCAACGATACCAGCATCAGAAGACAATCGGTAAATGCTATCACCGGAATGAAAGTTTGTAGTATGATAAACAGGACTATTTGTCAACTTACAAAATAAATTATATTCGAGATGATTTTCAAGTCTTACTCGATTACTACTTCGTAAGAAAATTTCACACTGTTCGCATATTATCTGACCGCCCTTAAATCCAATCAAATATAGTATTGCAGAAACGAATGAAAAAACTATTTCGTTTGATATATCATCCAATAGTCGCTTTATCGTCTCCACGAATAAAAGCGAAAACATGACGCCAAAACAGCTTAGGATTATAGTAGTTAAAATCCTAAGTCTAAAACCTTTTGAGTATTGCCATAAACACGTTAAATCCGAAGCAATCATTGTTCGTTGTTCCTACTGAAAATTTGCGTTGATAAGCCGAGTTTAATGGCCTGTTCGGAAGATATTATTTCACCCTTCTTCATTAACCTTCTCCAATAACTTAGTGATGGGATAGTATTCTCTGTTAATATTTTGGTTATACGATCTGTGTTTAATTTTAATTCTTTTGCTTCCCTAATAAGCCTATCAGCATCAAAAACACCACGTAGTTTTTTTGTGACAGAGTGAACGTAAAAAGTTGAGGTATAATCACAATATCTTTCAGTTCCAGCAAGGTATAGAATTATTGCAGCAGAATTAACCACTGATATATTTTTGGTTATGATGTAACAATCTAATTGCTTTAAGAAATTATATAGTTCAATAGCCACATCAATATCTCCGCCCGGAGAAGATATATTTATCCTAATACAGTTTGCTTCCGGTTTTCCCAATGAACAAGTCTTCAGGTTTTCAATAAATACTTTCGCAGAATTCGTATTGATTGAATCCAAAAAATCGAGCTTAATCACATCATTTGATTCCATCATACTCCTTTACGTATTTTATAGCATTTGATAAACCATCTCTTATATCACTGTCATTCAAATCTAACGTGCCATTCATTGCTCGTTGCGTTAACAATACAGCCGACCAATAAGCTGCAATTTTGTGTGCCATACAACTCAATCTACGGTTCGCATTTTTCTTGAAATCTTTATAAAGATGATAATTAAGTGCCATGCAGTTTACACAGCACCATCTTATCGGGCACGTTACACATTCATCATCACATAAATCACAGGCAACATCCTCATAGTCTTCGATTATAGCTTTTCTACCTTCTTTCCCCTGAACTAATGAAGAAAACATATGACAAGGAATTAGCTCAAGATCACAATCGTAAGCATGCACTACATCCCTATCCCAACATGGCTTCTCTGCTTTTGTTAGATTATATGGGTTGTATGCTTGATTGAAGTCAATCGAGAAAAGAGGCTTCGGAGGAACCAATGTACTCTCTTTAGAATAATGATCGGTAAGCTTTTCAAGCTGATTTGACAACTCAATACATGCTTTCTCAGACCATTTTACACCTTGTGCGATTCCGCCTATAACATTAAAACCCTTTTCATGAAGAAATAAAACAGACTCATATAGCCTATCTACGCTGTCCGGAAACACGGTAAATTTAGCTGGGACATCAGGCCAATTTTCTTTGAAGAAGGCTAAGTCAAGGTGTTCCACGCCTCTATTGAAAAGATTGTTTTCCGGAGTGCCATCTACGCTAATTCCTAATCCAACAAGCTTGTTGTTGGCCTTAAACCAATTCTTCATTGTCTGTGTTAACAATGTCCCGTTGGTGCGTATAAATACCTGCATTGTTGGTATTTTATCCCAGATCCATTCACATAAATCCGGTATTATATCAAAATTTGACAGAGGTTCTCCTCCGAGCAAATCAACACATGTAATGTCTTCTGGCGATGAAGAAAACTCCTTGCTTAGAATTTCAGTAGCCTCTTTATACGACATCTTACGGGCATCCTTAAAATGCTCGTAACAATATTTACATGATAGATTGCAGGAATGACTTATGAGGAGTAAAACAGATCTTTTCATATTCTAATATTAAAGTATGGTGTTGCAAAAGGAAATAGAGTTAATCTAAAAACTATTGCAACACCATATTCTGTGTTTGTTGACCGTAATGGTCGAGCGATTTTAGCGACCGTTGCAAGAACCGCCACAAGTTCCTCGGCAAGTTCCCTTGCAAGTCGAGTTAGTGTAACAAGAGTCACACGTGTTTGTGTTCTGAGACATATGCTCAGCGATGGGGCCATTTACGCTGCTATACTGCGCGAGCTTGGCTTCAAGTGCCGCAAGGGCTTCGAGATTCATTTTCATATGAATTCCTCCTGAATTTAAATGTTAATAATTGATTTATTTGTGTAGGCATTAGCCTCTTTCTATTCTTGTTAATATGTTATAAACTCATCGTATTTTCCGGATGTAACATCTCGATAAAATTGGATTACGTTCTGCCGACTATTGACAATAAGACATTGCTCATCCCATGAATATACGGAATATCCTGAACGATATTTAGTAAACACATATCTTCCGGAACTTGAAGGTAAGTTATATCTCTGTCCAGATTTTGTGATTCCTTGAACTTTAAGCCAACTTTGATTAGGAGACTGATACGGAGTGACAATCAGAGTTGTATAATTAGTTTGTTTAGAAATCTGATTCCCATTATAGTCATAAGAGCCACTATATATAAATCTACCCTTTGGCTGTGCCATAACAGGGAGAGCTGTTAAAACTATTAACGATATTGTTATCATTAACAGTTTTATCAGGTGATTATTAGTATTTTTATTTTTTACAAGTTTATGTTTCATAATATCTTATCAATTGGATTATATTTTCCAACCTCCACGACCATTGCAGCCTGCACATTTACCCGTACCACGACAAACTCCGCATCGACCATTTTTAGCATACTCATTTTTTCCTGAGCCACCACAAGATTTGCATCTACCAGTGCCACTGCACGAAGAACAGTCATGCCATTCTTTTTCTGTAGAGGCAGTTGGGGTATAAGTGCTTGTAGAATAGTTTGATGCAGGTGTAGTATAGTAAGTAGAGCCAGACAAGCTATTGCCTACTGCCTGTAATCCTTGTGACCATTGTTCTAAACTACCACAAGAAACGAGACAGGAGCTTATCAAAGTGATAATAGTCACTATGAATGTTGTTCTTGCTTTCCGTTTATCCATGATATATGTAATGTCGGTTTAATTTATGATGTAAGGACTTGTTGATCTGTCAATATCAAGGTGTTTTAATATTTCATAGGCCTTTACTGCGACCTGAGCATGTTCTGCATCTTCTGCGCTTAATGATTCCATCATAGCGATTCGCTCAATCTGAAATTCGCAGGCAGTCATCGCTTCAGCTAATACTAATGCGCACCATCGTTGATCTCTTTTTGCGAAATCACCACGATATTTATAGTTGAATCCCGGGCAGGTAGGACAAAACCGTCTCAATACACATGTTTCACAAAATTTATCTGCCATCAAATCAGGTTTATCCCATTCAACTGCATCCACTCCGATTGCGTTATTCTCGCCTAACACAATGGGCGTAAACATGTGGCACCCATACGTTTTACCATCAACATCATAGGTTATCATATTTAATCCGCTCCCACATCCATGAATTTGCCTTCTCTCAGATGGGGCAAGATTAAATACATCGACATATCTTGTCAATCTGTTCAGTGGACGTAATGTGGTGTCTTTCAGATACTCATCTTTCAATAACGATAATTGCTGACGATATATTTTTGCATCATCAATTGTCCAATCAACACCTTGAGCAAGAGACGCATTAAGCTCATATCCTTTCTTCTGAACATACAGAACCCCATCTGCCAAGTTTGGCAGAGTTTCCTTAGATATAGTCATTTGAAAGGTTTGTTCAGGCCACAAATCATGGAAAAAATCTAAATCAATCTCAAAACCATCAGTTCCTCGATTCTTCGATTGCATGCTTCCATTTCCATCATAACTTGCTCCCAAAACAATATATTTCTTATTCTGACGCAGCCAATCTTTTATTTCAGGGGTGAGTAATGTAGCATTAGTTGAGGCAAAACAAATCCAAGGAATATCAATTCCGCCATTTTTGAGCCACTCAACGATTTGTTTAATAAACGGAAAATTCATAAGAGGTTCCCCTCCCATAAAGTCAACTTGTATTTCGTCAAAGCGATCACTCTCTGCGACCATATGAGCTTCTTTCAAGATGATCTCTTTTGCCATCTCAAAAGACATATATGAGTTCCGCTTAAAGGATTCATAGCAATAGCTACAATTTAAGTTGCATGCATGTGTCACCATAAGCATACACACTCTCCTTCTACCAGAATGCTCGTTATCCCATATGGATAATTTATTTAAATTCTCACTCATTGAAGATGAATAGGTTTTATCGGTTATCACAATCTCTTGCTAAGAGATTTGGATGAATAATAACGCTCTATGGAGCAGGCTTTTAATGCAATATAGACAGACTTCTTCCAAAACAAAGGCCGCCCAGTTATTGTTAGGCAGACATTTTTTAAGCTTAAAGATGGGCCTAATTCAAAGATTTTTCGTAACTTTGCACTGGCATAATCATCTCTTAGCAAGAGATTTGGATGAATCCTCAACGCATCTCTTGCTGGCTCACGTCCAAATGGAAGAACGTATTTGATAATTGGGGCTATCACAGTTTTGTCGTTATTTGTAAGTATCTCTTAAATAGAGAATTCAACTTATTTTAAGCATCTGATATAGTGAGATATACCGCATCGCAACAAAATGATTTGCTAAACAACTTGCTTCACATTTAATTATCATGGAGAAAATAAAGGTCCTTATTGCTCTCATTTGCAGAAAAATAATTATCTTTGCAAGATATTAAGGCTCTCTATTTAAGAGAGTTGGACACATGCTTAACTTTAAAGCCTCAATCTCCCAAAAGGGAAATCGAGGCTTACACTAAAGGCTATTAAGAATAAGAGAATTCGCTTTATCTACAACTGAGATGTCGAGACTGGCAAGGTAGATTTGGGTTGTTGCTTCGTTGTCGTGACCTAACCCTTCGCTGATTACGGACAGGGGGATACCCTTTGCTTTGGCGGCGGAAGCCCAGCTGTGTCGGGCAACGTAGAGGGTCAGCGGTATTGTTACGCCGACCATTCCGGCTATGGTTTTCAGGTTGTGGTTGATGTTGTAGCCGACATTGCTGTATGTGCATCGCTCATTGGTTCCGGGATTACGGATGATGGGTAGCAGATAGTCGCTTTCGTTCTCGGGGTACTTGTCAAGAATCATCTGCATTTCCTTAGTCCATTCGATGATGAGTTGCTGACCGGTCTTGCGTCGGCGGTAGGTGACGTAACCATTTTTTAGGTCTGTCTTTTTCAGAAATGCCATGTCGATGAAACTCATCCCTCTGAGATAAAAGCTCATCAGGAACATATCGCGGGCGTAGTCGAGTGCCGGAGTCAGCGACAGGTCCAATGCTTTGATTTTCTTGATCACAGCTAATGGCAATGCTCTTTTTACAGTCTTGTCAACCCCGGTATATACCTTTCTGAATGGATTGCGGTTTTCAATGACATCATCTTCGACCGCACGATGATACACAGCGCGGAGTACGCGAGTATAGAACGATATGGTGTTGGGGGCAACTCCCCGTTTCTTGTGCCACGCTTCATATGCTTCCATTATCTCGGATGTGATGCTGTCAAGCATTATGTCCTCATCTTGTCTGAAGTTCTTGAAGCTGTTGAGAGTGGATCTATATGTTTCGGATGTCCTTATCTTGCCATTCTGTTTCAGTCTGGCGATGAGACTCTCCATGAAGTTGAACAGAGAGTATTCATGTGCATAGCGGTTGAACTCGTCAATCACATCATCGGCCGTGTATGTCAGACCGTTGGAATCTAATTTTCGGTCAATTTTAGTCAACCTCTCCACATCCCAGCGGATACGCTCACGGATTGAGAGAATGAACGATTTACGTTCACTTTTCTGGGTTGTAGTTACCATCGAGCGGCTTTCATCCCACTCTGATGAAAAGACCTTGTAGTCGGTCGGAAGCTGTCGCACCTTCCTTTCATGGATAATCTGATAGTAGATGGCGCCCTCGTGGTCAGCGACAGTCGAGGGCCGGAACTTTACTTTTATCGAAGCCATTTTGATTATGTTATTTGATTTGTCTATAAGATAAAGTGAGGGGACACACTCCGAAAAGAGCGTATCCCCTCGGTACGATATTAGACGGTGATTTTACGGAATGAAAAGGGCGGCCAACTCCTGACAGCGGCGTTTATAAAGCCCTTTATGAAATCTACCCTTATATTTACAGTGGGCAGTATAGGCTTTGAATATGTTGCGGTCTCCGGCTT
>ERZ1027229.375-NODE-375-length-24091-cov-14.965136_pt1 | contig 24091 bp, 19 predicted proteins | sample MGYA00519245_ERZ1027229 | MGnify/ENA primary metagenome ERZ1027229 (study PRJEB26926, sample SAMN06164466) | human gut metagenome | biome: ENVO:00009003; feature: ENVO:2100002; material: ENVO:00002003 | host: Homo sapiens | place: USA | collected 2012 ...
CATTGAAAGAGTCAGCCCATTCAAGGTGCTGGCTCTTTCAAAAATTCCATTCTAATAAATTGCACGACAACCTAGAGTAAAAATGAATACCCATTAGTAAGAAATGAATAGAAAATGGATAAAAGTGTGGTGTTTCGTATAATTATGAGTTAATATGCATCAGACACACTTTTGTAAAAAGGGAGTATTGTAATATAACATCGTTTCAATCCACCTGCGAATTACACAAGCTGTGCCTGTACAGCGGTCAGTGCCACTACACCAACAATATCTTCCCACGAGCATCCACGGGACAGATCATTGACCGGCTTTGCGATACCCTGCAGCATTGGGCCGTACGCTTCTGCCTTCCCAAGACGCTGTACCAGCTTATAACCGATATTACCGCAGTCAAGGTTCGGGAATACGAGGACATTTGCTTTACCTGCCACTTCTGAGCCCGGTGCTTTTGACTTTGCTACGGACGGGACAAGCGCTGCGTCTGTCTGCAACTCGCCATCGATACAAAGATACGGATACTGTTCCTTTGCGATCTTTGTCGCTTCTACCACTTTATCGACAAGCGGATGCTTTGCACTTCCCTTTGTGGAATGGGACAGCATTGCAATGATCGGTTTTGCACCGACCAGCGACTGGAAGCTCTTTGCAGAGGACTCTGCGATCGCAGCCAGTTCTTCCGCATTCGGATCCTGATTCAGACCACAGTCTGCAAATAAGAATGTACCGTTTGCACCATATTTACAATCCGGTACATCTAAGATAAAGAAGCCGGATACCAGCTTCACGCCCGGTGCAGTCTTTAAGATCTGCAGCGCAGGTCTGAGCGTATCTGCTGTCGCATGGCAGGCACCTGCTACCATGCCATCTGCATCATTTGCTTTTACCATCATAACGCCAAAGGTCAGATAATCGTTCAGCAGTGTTTCTCTTGCCTTTTCCATTGTCATACCCTTTGCTTTTCTTGTTTCGTATAAAAGTTCTACATACTTGTCCAGCTTGTCGGTCGTCTGTGGGTTGACTACTGTCACACCATCCAGCTCTACTTCCAGCCAGCCGGCACCGTCTCTAATCTTCTCTTCATCACCGATCATAATAATATCCGCAATTCCTTCTTCCAGAATATGGGACGCTGCAATCAATGTACGTTTGTCATTTGTCTCCGGTAATACGATCGTTTTTTTATCTGCTCTTGCTTTTTCTTTGATTTGATCTATGTAAGACATCTCTGTCTCCTTTCCGCTTGTTTCATTTCTTCCATTATAATCTAAGGTGTTTTGAAGTACAAGGAAATCCCCCTCTTTTTTTGTGCAAAATATCATACAATTTAAGCAAAATCCTGAGGAAATAACCCTGTTATGATTGTGCACGACCCACAAATATGATATAGTTACTAATATGTAAAAGAATTATCAGAAGTCATAGTTGCACAACGTTGTCCCATATGTGATTGTGCCGTTTACCAAATAGGCTTGATATGATTTGTAATGGAGGAATTCGATATGAAGGTTACAGGAATTATCGCAGAATATAATCCTTTTCACAGAGGGCATGCCTACCATATTGAACAGGCTAAAAAATTAACCGGTGCAGATGCCGTTGTTGTTGTCATGAGCGGTGACTTCACGCAACGTGGCACCCCCGCCATCATGGATAAATATGCCCGGGCACGTATGGCACTGATGAACGGTGCTGATGTTGTGATTGAGCTGCCAAGCTGCTACGCCTGCGCCAGCGCAGAGTACTTTGCAGACGGTGCAGTTGCCCTTTTGGACAGTCTCGGTATCGTGGATACGCTTTGCTTTGGTAGTGAATGCGGCAGTATTGACATGCTCCGTCCCATTGCCCAGGTTCTTGTAGATGAGCCGGAAGCTTATAAAAAGACTTTAAAAGCAGAGCTTGCGATCGGACGCTCATACCCTACTGCGAGAAATACGGCACTTGTACATTGTATGCCGGAATTTGCAGCCAATGAAAATATCATAGGCAGTCCAAACAACATTCTTGGTATTGAATATATCAAAAGTATCATCCGCCGTGGCAGTAAGATCAAACCTGTGACGATTCAGCGTACAGGTGCTGATTATCACTCTTACCGCTTCAGCAACAGTTTCAGTTCTTCACTTGCACTCAGGCAGGCATTACATACACCCGGCTCTTTGGAACTGATCCGTGATCAGGTACCATCCAATGTATATGACATTATGGCTGAAAATTACGAAAAAACATTTCCTGTTTTTCCACGCGATTTTTCTGCCATGCTGAAATACAAGCTGCTTGTGGAAGAATCCAGAGGTTATAGCCGCTTTGTCGATATCAATGAAGATCTTTCCGACAGGATCTTAAAGAACCTGTATAAATCATATGATTACGAGTCGCTCTGCGATATTTTGAAATCCAAAAATGTGACTTATGCAAGAGTCAGCCGTATGCTCTGCCATATCCTGCTGAATCTGAAAAAATCAGATATGTATGCATATCGCAACAACGGTACTGTATTTTACGCACGTGTGCTTGGCTTCCGGGAGGATATCGGCGGTCTGGGCGTGATGAAAGCCCTGCACCAGTACACTTCTATTCCGATCATCACAAAGGTTTCCGATGGGAAAGAACTAGCAACCGACCTTGCGCAGCGCCAGTTCCACCATGATATTTTAGCGGCACATATTTACGAAAGTGTTATCGCGGATAAGTATCAGACAGAAATGCAGAATGAATATACAAGACCGATCATAAAGCTTTAAACTATAAAAAAACAGGAGAAATGCAAATTTGCATTTCTCCCTTTTTATACTCTAGTTCTTAAAGCTGTGGATTGGAGCAGGAATCCGTCCGCCGCGGTTTACAAACGCATCACAGGAATACGGATTGACAGGCATGATCGGTGCATAGCCTAAAAGTCCGCCAAATTCTACCTTTTCTCCCACACCCTTTCCGATCACCGGAATGATACGGACTGCAGTTGTCTTCTGGTTTACCATACCGATTGCCATTTCATCTGCGATAATACCGGAAATAGTCGTTGCCTTTGTATCGCCCGGAATAGCGATCATATCAAGACCCACGGAGCAGACACAGGTCATTGCTTCGAGCTTTTCGATCGTCAGCGCACCTGCTGTTACCGCATCGATCATACCCTGATCTTCACTGACCGGAATAAAGGCACCACTCAGGCCGCCTACATAAGAAGAAGCCATAACGCCGCCCTTCTTTACCTGATCGTTCAAAAGCGCAAGTGCCGCTGTTGTGCCCGGTGCTCCTGCATATTCCAGACCGATCTCACAGAGGATATCAGCTACGGAATCTCCGATCGCAGGTGTCGGTGCCAGAGAAAGATCTACAATTCCGAAAGGAATGCCCAACATCTTGGAAGCCTCTTTTGCTACAAGCTGTCCGACTCTCGTTACCTTGAAGGCTGTTTTTTTAATTGTTTCACATAATACTTCAAAATTCTCGCCGCGCACCTTTTCCAGTGCTGTTCTGACAACCCCCGGTCCGGATACGCCAACATTGATGATCGCATCGGCCTCTGTCACACCATGAAAAGCACCTGCCATAAAAGGATTGTCATCCGGCGCATTACAGAATACAACAAGCTTGGCACAGCCAAGAGAATCATCTTCTTTTGTATATTCTGCCGTCTGTTTGATGATCTCGCCCATCAGCTTGACCGCATCCATGTTGATACCGGTCTTGGTGGAACCCAAGTTAACGGAGCTACAGACACGTTCTGTAAAAGATAGTGCCATTGGAATCGATTCGATCAGCATTTTATCCGCCTTCGTCATACCCTTGGATACTAAAGCGGAATACCCGCCGATAAAGTTAACCCCCACTTCCTTTGCCACTTCATCCAGTACAACCGCGATCTGCGCAAAGTCTTCCGGTTTATGACAGCAGGCTCCACCGATCAGAGCAATCGGCGTAACGCTGATTCTTTTATTTACGATTGGAATACCAAATTCCCTTTCAATCTCATTTCCTGTTGCAACAAGATCCTTTGCCGTCTGCTTGATCTTACTGTAGATTTTCTTCTTACAATTTTCCAGATCTGCATCGATACAATCCAGAAGGCTGATACCAATCGTAATAGTACGCACATCCAGATTTTCCTTTTCGATCATTTCATTTGTTTCATTTACTTCAACACGATTAATCATGGGTATTCTCCTTATTAGATTCTATGCATTTTGTCGAAAATTTCTTCTCTCTGGCATTTGATCACAACGCCGATCTCTTCTCCGACCTTTTCCATCTCATCTGCCATATCACCAAAGGAGTTGGTGGCATTTGTTCTGTCTACAACCATCATCATATTAAAATAACCGGATACGATCGTCTGGGAAATATCCAGAATGTTGATCTGCTTTTCTGCCAGATATGCACATACCCTTGCAATAATACCTACCGTATCTTTTCCAACTACAGTAATAATCGTTTTTTTCATGCTTTCTTCTCCTCTTCTGCTTCTGTAACAAACTTATCTACATCATCTTAAACTTTCCTATCTGTTCTTGCAAGTCTTTCTTGACAAATGCATCATCAAAACTCCAAAAGTCTTGTCGGTTCACTTCTGCTTGCTACCGTAATATCAAAATCACTTGCCTGATAGGGGGACTCCCCCATCGTAATCTCCAGCCTTACTGCCTCATGCGCAAGCTGCGGCAGATTGTTTTCCTTACTCAGATGTCCGAGCAGGACATATTTCAGATCATCATGCAGAAGCTCACACAAAAGTTTTCCTGCCGTTTCATTGGATAAATGACCTTTGTTTCCTAAAATACGCTGTTTCAGATAATAGGGATACGGACCGACCTGCAGCATATTGACATCATGGTTCGCCTCAAGCAATATGGCATCCATGCCTTTCAGATTTTCTACGATTTCCTCTGTATAGCAGCCCATATCCGTTGCGATCGCTGCATGACTTTTTCCGTTTGTGATCGTATAGCAGACAGGATCCGCCGCATCATGCGAAATCGGAACAGCTTTGATCAGAAGCCCGCCGACCGTGATATTCTCATTTTTATGTATAACCTGATACAACTGGTCATCGATATCTCCGACCGAACGTGTCGTACTGATGCCTGCTATCGTTCCGCTTGTTGCATAGATCGGTACATCATACTTGCGTGATAACACGCCGATCCCGCTGATATGGTCAATATGTTCATGCGTCACAAAAACCGCATCCAGATCTTTGCCGCTGACCCCGATCGAATTCAGTCCCGCTTCGATCCGCTTGCCGCTGATCCCCGCATCGATCAGGATATGCGTTGTATCATCCCCCACATAAATGCAGTTTCCACTGCTTCCACTCGCAATACTAAGTAGTCTCATTTCTAGTCCTTCCAGAATATATCAAGCACATCACCCGTTTTCAGCGGTTCCACATACTGTGCTTTTCTTCCGTTAATCAGTGTTTCCACTGTTTTGCCTTTCGGCTTTGACAGATCAAAATCAATGTGGTCAAATACATCCACATAGATATAATCTTTCTTGCCCGTCAATGTCAGCTTTTCGCCGTTTACCGTAACAGTCACTGCAGTGATGGCATCTGCCGATGGCTGTACTTGCACTGTCTGTTGCTCCGGTGGCTGCGCCTGTACCGGTTTCTGTTGTGCAGGCGGCGTCTGTTCTACTTGTGATACCAGTTCCTGTTGCGCCTGCGCTATCTGCTGCACCGGTGGCTGTACGGGTTTCAGCTGTTCGTGCTGTGGTGTCTGCACAGGCTGTGGCATACCCTGACCGCTGTTATAGGCTGTTGCAAATGCTGCGATCCGTTCTGCCGCTGCATTCGCCCGCATCTGCTTCAGTTCTTCCTCTACCTCTTCCGTTATCGGCGCATCCGCTATCTGCTGTGCGGACTGTCTTGCTTTTTCCAGCATACTGCCGCCCGATCTGCTCGTTTTTCTGCTTTCCTGCACATCTGCTCTGTCAGGTTGCTCCTGTTCTCCGATCTCTGCATCTGCCTGCACTTCTTCTGCCGGCTTCACAGGCTCTGAACTTGCTTCCGTTTTCGCGGCTAATTCCACCGCTGTCCCTGCTTCTGCTTCCTGCTCCGGTTCTTTGGTTTCTTCCGTTTTTTCCTCTGCCAGCTTCCACTCCAACGTAAAATTATCATAGACCTTGGAATCCATATCCGCAGGTTCATGATTGATCAATATCTGCATGGCAGGATCCAGCTGCACGTCCATAACCTCAGTTACCTGCTGCACCGTATAATAATTCAGCAGTTCAATCTCGTCGCCTTCCCGGATCTGATAAAAAGCAGACTGCAGTTCTCCGTTTGCCGAAGCAAACTTTGGAAGTGTAATGTTCTGTCCGTTTACGGTAATATGGATCTCTTGGTTGTACTCTGCTAACTTTCCAAGCTCCATCACAGCCGGCACGCCGGCTGTGGATTCTTTGATCTCGATCCTGTCATTCCCGCGGATCGGCGTATGGATATCCGCCGGTTCTCCGTTCAGAAGGATCACGGCTGATTCTCCCCGTTCTCCGCGGATTATCTTCTGCTTTCCGTTAAAGGTAAAGGTCAGTGATTCCCCGCGCTTCGGGAACAGTGCATCATTCGGAATCTCCGCCTGAATGGCTGCATCCACTACCGCCAGCTTGTTGTTATCATATAATTTGACACGTTCTCCGTTCAAGGTCACAAACACAAAATTGTTGCTCTGCTCATAATAATTCAGACAGATACCGACAGGTGTCACGAGCATGGAATCCTTTTTGATGTCACCCGGCAAAAAGTCGATCTTCTGCATCACTTCTTCCCCACGCAGCGCACAGCGTTCTCTGGCAATACCAAGTCTGTCCGCCACAAGCTGTGTGTAGCCCTCGATCTTTCCGCCGCCACCGACAACAAAAACTGCGCTGACCGGCTTACCCCCATTCAGCTCCATGATCTTGTCCGCTGCCTGTTCTGCCATTTCTGTCAGATTGTCAGAGCAGACAGAAAGGACTTCTTCTTTGCTGATCGTCTGAGGCAGTCCCATAATATCCTTATATTCCACCGTATCACTATGCTCGATCCCGCGTTTGATCATCTCTGCCGTTGTAAAATCTACCAGACAATGTCTGGCAATATCTTCTGTCAGGCAGTCCCCTGCAACAGGCAGCATACCATATGCTACAATACTGCCGTCCTTTGTAATGGAGATATCGCTTGTTCCCGCGCCGACATCGATCAGAGCGATATTCAGCATCCTGTACATCTGCGGGATTGCCACTGCCATAGCTGCAATAGGCTCCAGTGTCAGATTGGCAACCTCAAGCCCTGCCAGCTCCACGGCTTTGTAAAGTCCGTCCACAACATCATCCGGCAGGAAAGTTGCGATCAGATCCGCTGCAATGATCTTTGCCTTATGATTTTCCAGATTACTCATCGGATAATGATTCATATAGTAGCGCATGACCGTATAGCCCACGCAGTAAAACTTCATATCCAGCTCATTTTCTTTCTGAAACTCCTCATATGCCTTTTCAATGCCATAGGAGTCCAGTGCAAAAATATCTTCTTTTGTAATGAGCTTTTCACCTTCCAGATCGATTTCCACAGAAGTCGTCACAGTCTGTAAAACACGACCTGCCGCTGCGATACAGACCTGAGAAAGCGTGATGTCCAGTTCCTTTTCCAGCTCATCTGTCACATCCCGGATTATTTCGCCGACTGCACCGATATCATGGATCTGCCCATCGAGCATGGCACGCGTCTCATGCTCTCTGACCTTTTGTGCCACTACCACAAAATGATCCTTTTCCATATAGCCGACTGTTCCTACGATACTTCTCGTTCCGATATCAAGACCGTAGATCAACTTATGCTGCTTGCTGTCTGCTCTTTGCACAGGTATACCCCCAATTTCTCATCTATCTGCTGTTTTGTATTCTCAAAATCACCGGAATTGTCCAGCACAAAATCACATTTGCTGCGAAATACCGTATCCGGCTGCTGCCTGCTGATAATAGAAGCTGTCTTTTCATCCGAATAACCGCGGCTGTCCTTCAGCCGTTTGCAACGAACCTGCTCATTGGCATACACATACCAGAGCTCATCCACAACTTCATCATAGTGCTCTTCGATCAGAAGCGCCGCCTCCAGAAAGAAAAAGTCATTGACTCCGCTTTCTCTTTCCAGCCGGATCTGCTCCATAATATAAGTACGCACCGCCGGATGGATGATCGCATTGATCTGTGCCAGTTTTTCAGACGATGCAAAGATTGCCTCTGCCATCTTTTTATTATTGATTGTTCCATCTTCCTGCAGAATCTGTCTGCCAAGTGTTGCGATCACCGGTTCATAACAGGGCATGCCCGGTTTTTTCAGATCATTGGCAGCTTCATCTGCCAGAAGGATCCTTGCTTTATACGTATCCCGGATATAGCCAAGCACCTGCGATTTGCCTGCGCCGACACCTCCGGTCACACCAATCAGTTTCATATTATTTTGCCTCGTACCAGTTTTTTCCTGTGTGTACATCTATTTCGAGTGAAACGGAAAGCTCTGCTGCGCCCTTCATATCACGCATCAGTATCTCCCGTACCTTCTCCACTTCATCTTCCCAGACTTCCAGAAGCAATTCATCATGCACCTGTAATAAAATGCGGCTCTTCAGCCCTTCTCGCTTAAGTGAATCATAGACACGGATCATGGCGATCTTCATAATGTCAGCTGCTGTTCCCTGGATTGGCGCATTCATCGCCACACGTTCACCGAACTGACGCTGCATGAAGTTAGAGCTGGAAAGCTCTGGGATCGGTCTGCGTCTGCCATACATCGTACGGCTCTCGCCTGTTTCCTTTGCCTTGGCAATGCAATTATCCAGAAAACGCTTTACACCGGGATATGTTTCAAAATACTGTTCAATATAAGCACTTGCCTCCTTCCGGCTGATGCTCAGATCCTGACTCAGTCCAAAGGAACTGATCCCATATACGATACCGAAATTGACTGCCTTTGCGTTTCTTCTCTGCAGATCCGTCACTTCCTCAAACGGCGTGTGGAATACCTTGGAGGCTGTGATCCTGTGGATATCCTCAGACATCCGGTAAGCCTCAATTAACTCCTCATCTTCCGACATATGCGCTAAGATACGCAGCTCGATCTGGGAATAATCCGCATCCATAAATACGCAGCCCGGCTTTGGTACAAATACCTTACGGATCAGACGCCCCAGTTCCATACGCATCGGAATATTCTGCAGATTCGGCTCTGTGGAAGAAATACGTCCCGTCGCCGTGATCATCTGATTGAAATTTGTATGGATTCTGCCATCCTCTGCGATACAGTCCGCCAGTCCGTCCGCATAAGTTGATTTTAATTTTGTAAGTCCTCTGTATTCCAGAATATCATTTACAACCGGGTAATCCGGTGCTAACTTTTCCAGAATATCCGCAGCTGTGGAATAACCTGTCTTTGTTTTCTTACCGCCTTTTAGCTGCATTTTTTCAAATAATATCACGCCAAGCTGCTTGGGCGAATTGATATTAAACTTCTCACCGACCGTATCGTAAATACGCTGTTCTACAACAGCGATCCTTTCTGCCAGCTGCCCGCCGTAATGCTTTAATTCTTCCTTCTGTACGATCACGCCTTCTTTTTCCATGGCATAGAGCACATAAGTAAGCGGCATTTCAATCTCATCATACAGCTCTTTCATAGCTGTCTGTAAAAGGGCATCCGTCAGTTTTTCATAGCAGTCATAGATTGTCTGGATCAGCCCGCCCGCATACTGCGTAAACTTCTCTTCCTCTGTTTCCATGCTCTCTGCAACAGACTTTTTCCCGAACTGCTGCTTATAATCCATCAGCATTACATTTCTGTATTCCTGCGCAATATCTTCCAGTGTATATTCACTTTTCAAAGGATTGAGCAGATACGACGCAAGCTTTGTATCAAAGAAGCAGCTGACGTCTGCACGCTCCATTGTAAACAGTCCATAAAACTTCTTAACATCGAATGTCAGAAGCAGATGACCTTCCTTTTTACAGGCTTCAAACAGTTCCTGCAGCTTTCCCTGTAAATAAGCAAATGTCAAAAAGCCCTGCGCGGGAATGTAATAATTCTCCTGCCCGCAGGAAAGCAGTACGCTCTCTCCCAGCACATAAAAAGCAGTTTTTTCCGCTTTTTCGCAGAGAGCAAAAATCTCCTCTGCCTTCTGCATCTCTGTGATGCAGAGATTTTCCCTGACATCCGATTCCTGCCTGTCCTGTGCATCAAAACGGCTGAGCATATTTTTAAAGGCTAACTTTTTCATATAGGCATAAGCCTCCGGCGTATAGAAATTGCCGGTTCTGGCATCTGCCAGCGTATAGCGGATCGGCGCATCAATATCGATCGTCGCCAGCTTTTTGGACAGATCTGCAAGCTCTCTGTTTTCAGCAAGTGATGTCCGGATGCTGTTTTTAGAGATTTCCTCAAGATGCGCATAAATATTTTCAATGCTCCCATACTGCTCCATCAAAGCGGTCGCTGTCTTTTCTCCGACCTTCGGAACGCCCGGAATATTATCTGCCGTATCGCCCATCAGCGCCTTGAGCTCAATGAACTGCTGCGGATTCACATGATATTTTTCTTCCACATCTTTTGCATAATAGTCTTCTATTTCTGTTCTCGCGCCCTTTGTCTTTGGGATGCGGATCTTGATCTTATCCGTTGCGATCTGCAACAGATCCCTGTCTCCCGACACAAGTGCTACCAGAACACCTTCTTTTTCCGCACGTTTTGCCATCGTACCGAGAATGTCATCCGCCTCAAAGCCTTCCTGCTCCATTGTCAGAATGCCCATGGCGGAAAGCACCTCTTTCATGACCGGAACCTGCTCCTTAAGTTCCTGCGGCATTGGCTTTCTCGTCCCTTTGTAGGCATCGTACATCTTATGGCGGAAGGTCGGCGCACTTAAGTCAAAAGCAACCGCCAGATACGTCGGATCCTCTTCCTCTATGATCTTAAACATGATATTCAGAAAGCCATAAATGGCATTTGTATGCAGCCCATCTGTATTGGTCAGATCAGGGACTCCGTAAAATGCCCTGTTCAAAATACTGTGGCCATCGATCAGTACTAATTTTTCGCTCATAAATACCCTCTTGCTTCTTTAATTAAAGTAATGCGTAGGCAAATACCCCTGCAATGATCAGTATTGCCAGTATTTCCAGCACTAATATGCCAAACCGGAGCTTCCGGCGCAGCTTGTACTTCCTGACCATTGTATGCATATACTCTGTCAACTCCCGGTCAAGATCAAAGGTTTTTCCTTCCTCCAGGCGCGCAATACCCTCGGAAGAAAGATACTGGATTGTCAGCTCCTCCTTGCAGGACTCACAGCTTTCCACATGTTCTATAAATTGTAAGAGTTCCCGTCCTGTCAGATCATTTGCCAGAAAGCGGGATATTCTTCGTTCTGTTTCTTTACAGTCCATAAAATCACCAGTTTTTATTATAGCAAACCTGCCTACATACGTCAAAACCTGCCAAGGCTTTTAAAGCATTTTTTACGGATACAGAAATAAGCGGTGAGCATAGCTGTTCCCGTAATGACCCACGAGATCGGATAAATGATCATCAGCAGGCCAAAATCATGCACCAGCCGACATGCTGTTGCGATCCATACAAGCCGAAGCAGGCAGGAGCCGACACAGGTAATGATCGCCGGAAGCAGGGAATGTCCAAGTCCGCGCATGGCACCTGCGCTGATCTCATAGGTGGAGGTCAGAAGCTCCAGTGTCGTTACGATCAAAAGCCGCTGCGCTGCAAATACAATTACTGCTTCATCAGTTGTATAAAGCCGCAGAAAAAATCCTCTGCCCAGTACAAAAATTGCGGAAAGCATGCCACAGAATATAAGGGAAAACACCATATTCAGACGGAATACCTTTTTACATCTGTCCACTTCTCCTGCTCCATAGTTCTGACTTGTGAAGGTTACGGTCGTCTGTGCAAATGCATTCACAATAAAGTATGCAAAAAACTCAAAGTTGAGTGCAGCGGCACTTCCTGCTATCGCATTGGAACCGAAGCTGTTGATCGCACTCTGGATACAGACATTGGCAATGGAAAACATCATACCCTGCAGTCCCGCCGGAATACCGATCACCAGAATTTTCTTCAGTTCCTTCGGTACAATACTGAGCTGTTTCAGTTCTACCCTGATCGGCTCTTGTTCATGCAGCAGAATATACAGTACAATACCGGAACTGACCATGTTGGAAATAACCGTTGCAATGGCAACACCGGAAACGCCCATCCCAAAGCCGATGACCAGTATCAGATTGAGGATCGTATTGATAATACCCGCTGCGATCAGTGCATATAAAGGTCTTTTACTGTCTCCTGTGCTCCGCAGGATAGATGCGCCAAAATCATAAAGCATGATACAGGGCATACCAAGCAGATAAATCCGCAGATATAATACCGCCAGATCGATCACATCCTCCGGGGTTCCCATCAGAAGTAATACCGGCCTTGCGATTACCTGGCCAAACAAGAGCACAAAAAAACCGCATAAAACCGCTACAAGCATTGCCGTATGAACTGCTGCCTTAATATTTTTCTCAGAACCCTGCCCGATATAATGGGCGATCACAACATTGGAGCCCAGGGATACACCCAGAAATAAATTGATCATTAAAGAGATCAGGGAGCTGTTGCTGCCAACTGCCGCAAGTGCCTGACTGCTGGCAAACCGTCCAACCACCGCCGTATCTACGGAATTAAACAACTGCTGCAAAATACTGCTTGCAGCCAGCGGCAGTGCAAATAATAATATTTTATTCCAAAGACTTCCGTGGATCATATCCATGGAATTGGCTTTTTTCTCTTTTTGCATGAGATATTCTGTCCTTCCTCTTTTGTATATCAATATATCGGAAATTTCTTATTTTACTTCCGGTACTGTAGCATATGTCGGAATTATGTGTTAATCCTGACACTATTTTTTATTTTCTGATACACTTACCAGTTCATCGATCAGCGTGATCGCCTCCCTGATCATACCGTCGCAGTGCTCCTTTTTATTGCCGCCCCGCTCTGCATTTGCTTTTAAAAGCAATTTACAATCCGTCATGCCATCATGATTTTCTGCGATCCGTCTGCGGAATTCGCCGATTTTAGCAGCCGATTCGATTCCTTTGCCTCCAAGTACCAAAAGCCCGCTTGTGATCACGCCACATGTTCCGCCGCATTTCATGCCGCCGCCAAAGTTGCTGCCCAGCTTTTCTGCCTGCTCGGGTGAAAGCCCCAGCTCCTTTGCATACACCCGCAGGATCGTCTGGGCGCAGTTACATACCATCGGCTGTTCATTTCTGATCTCCATCGCGTCTTCTATATGTTTGTTCATCCTTCATTTCTCCTTTGTATACCATTTTACGCCGTTTTCGTTCACGGACACATACTTCTGCGCCCTGTACATACTGTCATTATACCCGATTTCCCGTATTCTTTCCATTGCTTTAAAAATTTGTTGAATACCGTCGAAAAATAGCCTATTATAATGGGTAGAAATTCTATGCTCAACAGCATATAAAACGAGGTTTTTGTAACATGAGTCAATTTATAAAACAGGCTTTTTATAAACAACGGGCAGATTTCCAGAAAGATCTCCCGGCGCGTGATAAAAAATATACACTTTGCAGCGGTGTTACCGTGCTAGAGGACATTCCTTATGCAGAGGACGGGCTGCCTGCCCACAGGCTGGATCTGTACCAGCCGGAAAATGCAGCAGATCAGAAACTTCCCGTGATCTTGAACGTGCACGGTGGTGGACTGTTACTTGGCTGCAAGGAATTTAACCGTTACTTCTGTGCCAAGCTCAGTAAGCTGGGCTATCTGGTTTACAGCATTGAGTACAGGCTGGTTCCCGACTGTCTGTTTTTTGATCAGTGCAGCGATGTTTTTCTTGCCATGGAATATATCCGGAAGGATCTTGCCAAAAAAGGACTGTCGCAGCAGATCTATGCTGTCGGCGACAGTGGCGGTGCCTGCCTGCTGACCTATTGCACTGCAATGCAGAACAGCAAAAAGGTAGCAGCTGCTGCGCATGTAACACCATCTGCACTTCCCATACAGGCACTTGGGCTGATCAGTGGTATGTTTTATACCAATAAACGGGACAAGATAGGACTTTTCCTGCCTTCCTATTTATACGGGAAAGGCTATAAAAAAGGAGCCTTTGCTCCCTATGTCAATCCGGAGCATCCGGATATCCTGAAAGCACTTCCGCCCTGCTTTCTTGTTACAAGCCGAAATGACCATCTGCAGCATTATACCCTGCAGTATGAAAAGGCAATGACCCGTCAGGGTGTTGTTCACAGTTTACTGAACTTTCCCAAGAAAAAGGAACTGACCCATGCGTTCTCCGTCTTTGAACCGGACTTAAAAGAAAGCGATGAAACGATCAAAGCCATTTCCGACTATTTTAAGACACTTTCTGCCACACAACATGGAGGTACCTATGAATTACGATGAATCTGTTTTTAAGGAAAAAGCCAACCGAAGGGCACGTAAGATCTGGCTGATCTTTGCTCTTCTGCTTTCCGCCAACTATGGCAGCGACGTTGCAAACGGGCTGCGGACTGCCCCTTACTATTTTGTATTTCTGCTGCTCTGCTGGCTTCCGATTCTTATCGGAGAGATCCTGCTGCGGGTCAAAGGTTTTACAACGGAACTTTACAAATATAATCTGGTCATTGGCTACGGCATATTTTATACCTACGTTGTCAGTACGACGGAATCTCCGATCGCGTTTACCTACATACTCCCGGTAACCAGCCTTCTGGTTTTGTATAAAAACAAAAAATTCATGGTTACCTGTGGTATTGCAAATTCTCTGATCATCATAGGCAGTGCTGCTTACCGCATCATGATCGGTTATAATTCCGCCACCAATATGAAGGATTATCAGCTGGAATTCTCCTGTATTGTCCTCTGCTACATCTGCTATGTCATGTCCATCAAGCATCTGAATGAATCGGACGGTGCCATGACTGACAGTATTAAGGCAGATCTGAAGCGTGTGATCACAACTGTCGAGCAGGTCAAACAGGCATGTAATTCGATCATGGACGGTATCACTGTCGTACGTGAGCTTGCTTCCGAAAATACACACGGAGCCAGCATCGTTGTAAACAGTCTGCACAAGCTGCAGGATAACAATGTCATGTTGCAGGACAGCACCAATTCTTCCAACGATATGACATCAGATATCCGTTCCCAGGTCAATCATGTTGCTGAAATGATCGAGCAGATGGTAGCTCTGACCGCTACCTCCGAGGAGCATGCACAGGTAAGCTCTGCGGATCTGGAAAATCTTGTTGCCACAACAAATACAATGGCGCAGCTTTCCGGTGAGATCGAACAGACCCTGCAGAACTTTAAAGATGACTTTGCAATGGTAAAGAAAGAAACCGGAACGATTGAAAATATCTCCAACCAGACCAATCTTCTGGCACTGAACGCTTCTATCGAAGCTGCCAGAGCCGGTGACGCAGGACGTGGATTTGCTGTTGTCGCAGATCAGATCCGTTCCTTAAGCAATGAAACAAAAACTTCCTCCGGTCAGATCTGGCAGGCACTTACCCATCTGGAAGAAACTTCCGACAAGATGACATCCGCTATGGAGGAAACCTTAAAGCTCATCCAGCTTACGCTTGATAAGGTCACACTTGCCGGTCATAACATCACGCAGATTGCGTCCGATGCAAAACAGCTTGGTGATAACATTCAGGTGATCGACACTGCCATGAAGGAGGTCGAAACCTCCAATCTGCATCTTGTCAACAATCTGGAGCAGGTTACGCATATTGTATCTGATATGACAGACCACATTACTGACTCTAATGAAATCAGCAGCCGTATGGTAAGCAAATACACAGAATCTGCCGAAAATATTGATTCTATTGAAAAAGTAATCGGAGCACTGATGTGCGAGCTCGGTATTGGTGGATTCATGGGAACAGAGGATATCCAGCCGGGTATGAAACTGGCCGTGTTCCTTGACGAGCATACAAGCTACCATGGTGAGATCATAGCGCAAAAAGATAATACCCTGACAGTTTCCCTTCCTGAATCCGTACAGTTATCAGATCCTGCTGAGTGTAAGCTACAGGTAACAGTCGGTAATGTACTGTACTGCTGGAATCACGCAAAGCTTTCTCCATCTGCCGGAAAAGACAGCTCCTCTTATATGATCCAGATTGAATCCCGTCCTAAGATCAACAACCGCCGGAAATATCCCCGTATGGATCTGACGAACCGCTGCAGTATTACAATTGTCAGCGAAAATAAAGTCATCGAAGGCAAGTTGGATAACATCAGTGCCAACGGATTTGCTTTCCTGACACATGACGATTACTTTGCAAAGCATAAAGATATCACTGTTTCTGTCAAGATTCATGATTTCGACCTGCCAAAGCATGATGTCGTTGAAGGCCATACAATCCGATGTTCAGACAATGAAGGTCTCTACATCGTAGGCTGTCAGATGCCTGAGGACAACTTCTTCATCCGGGATTATGTAAAAGAACATTTGCAATAGACGTGAAAAATAGTGCCCCGCTCTACTTCCTTCATTTTTATATACTTTTTAGGTATATTTTTACTAATTCAGCATAGAAAGAGATATCGAAAAACCCCGTAAAATCAAGATTTCTTGAAATTACGGGGTTTATACATTACTGCCGGTGGCGGGACTTGAACCCGCACGGGCGTACACCCAACAGATTTTGAGTCTGCATCGTCTGCCATTCCGACACACCGGCTTATCTTCGGCTGTATTCCAACAGTCGAAATATAGTTTAGCATATCTACGATAGATTTTCAAGACCCATCTGAAAATCATAACAATCATAGCAATTCTGAGATTTCGGTCTTCTGATCATTAAAATCCAAGTTTTTTATAAATCGGAAAACAATCAAAGGTTGCAAAGTAATCTTTTGGTTCTTCTGCCCGGCGGATAAGCTGTACACTGCCATCCTCTTTCAGCAGAAGCTCTGCTGATTTCAGCTTACCATTATAATTGTAACCCATTGCAAATCCATGTGCTCCGGTATCGTGAATCACCAGATAATCACCCATATCGATCTTTGGCAGATTTCTGTCGATCGCGAACTTATCATTATTTTCACACAGAGAACCTGTGACATCATATACACAATCACAAGGCTCATTTTCCTTGCCCAGTACCGTAATATGATGATATGCGCCATACATAGCCGGACGCATCAGGTTGACCGCACAGGCATCTACTCCGATATATTCCTTATACGTATGCTTTTCATGAATCGCCTGTGTCACAAGTGCACCATACGGTCCCATCATAAAACGACCCATTTCTGTATAGATTGCAACATCATCCATACCGGCTTTTCCCAATACCTCATCATATACCTTATGCACGCCTTCTCCGATCACGCGGATATCGTTTGGTTCTTTATCCGGTGTATACGGAATTCCGACACCGCCGGAAAGATTGATAAAGCAAATATGTGCACCTGTTTCTTTCTGCAGTTCTACTGCCAGTTCAAACAACTGCTTTGCCAGTATCGGATAATACTCATTTGTTACTGTGTTGCTGGCAAGGAATGCATGAATACCAAAGTTCTTAACACCCTTTTCCTTCAAAATACGGAATCCTTCAAATAACTGATCCTTTGTGAATCCATATTTGGAATCACCCGGATTATCCATAATACCGTTGCTCATCTGAAAAATGCCGCCCGGATTAAATCTGCAGGAAATAGTTTCCGGCAGCTTACCAAGTGTTTCTTCCAGACATGCAATAAGTGTAAAATCATCTAAGTTGATCGTTGCTCCCAGCTTAGCTGCATATGCAAACTCTGCAGGCGGTGTATCATTGGAAGAGAACATGATATCTTTTCCTTCACAGCCGATCGCATTTGCAAGCATAAGTTCTGTCATGGAAGAACAGTCACAGCCACAACCGTATTCTCTCAGAATATCAATTAAAAATGGATTCGGCGTTGCTTTTACCGCAAAGTATTCTTTAAATCCCGGATTCCATGAAAATGCTTCCTTCACTGCTTTTGCATTTTCTCTGATCCCCTTCTCATCATAAATATGAAATGGTGTGGGATATGTTTTTGTGATCTCTTCGATCTGCTGTTTTGTTACAAAAGGTTTTTTATCCATTTTCTTCTCCTGACGTCTTTTCTATTTCTATTATAACAGATGTGCACGCAGTTCCTCACCGCTCATTGGGCTGAGATAAGCCGGTGCTACATCAAATACCGTCTTGCAGCCCTTCATGCCTTCCTGTTTCATTCTGTATACTGCTCTTGCATATGCAACCAGAACAGATGCTGTAAATTCCGGATTGGAATCCAGTTTCAGACTGTATTCGATAATGTGATTATGCTCCTTATTAAGACCTGTCTTGCCGCTACGGATCACAAATCCACCATGTGGGATACCACTGTGGTCTCTCTTCAGTTCTTCTTCTGAAATAAAATGTACCGTTGTATCATAATCAGAAAAGTAGTTTGGCATTGTCTTTATATCATGCTCGATCTGTGCAAGATCAGCACCCTCTTCCGCTACAACAAAGCACTCTCTTGTATGCTTCTGCCTGGTAGTAAGCTCAGGGTTACTTCCACTTCTGACAGCCTCTAATGCCGCATCTACAGGAATTGTGTACTGCTTACCATCTTTTACGCCTTTTACACGACGGATGGCATCAGAATGTCCCTGACTGACACCTTTTCCCCAGAACGTATAATCTTTTCCTTCCGGCAAAATAGATTCTGCATATAAGCGGTTCAAAGAGAACATTCCCGGATCCCAGCCTACAGAGATCATTGCAACATGTCCGTTAGCCTTTGCTACCTCATCCACATCTGCAAAATGCTGTGGAATATTGGCATGTGTATCAAAACTGTCAATTACATTAAAGTATTTTGCATATTCCGGTGTCTGCTTTGGCAGATCCGTTGCACTTCCGCCGCAAAGCATCAACACATCGATCTTATCCTGAAACTCTGTGATCTGATCTACTTTGTATACTGAAACACCCTCTGTCTGAATTTTCACCTGCTGCGGATCTCTTCTTGTGAAAACTGCAACAAGCTCCATATCCTGATTCTGACGAATTGCACACTCAATTCCTCTTCCTAAATTTCCATACCCTAAAATACCAATTCTGACTGCCATAATATCCTCCTAATTGACATGATTTGCAGCTAACTATACGGAAGCTGTCTGCTTCTGCTGGTCTATCACATTCGTCAGGCGGATCTCATTACGCAATGCCTCTTTCAAAACACTGACCAGATTTTTCTGTCCGGAATACAGACAGGTATCAGACTCCTGCCCACTGTAATCGCCTGTCAGTACAAGCTTGGAATCCACGATCAGATGGATCTGCGCCTCTTTCTGATCCGAAAGGTATATTGTGATACCTTCCGGTAACTCTACCTGTTTATCCGTCAGGATCACTACCTTAATCTGACGCAGCACAAGCTTTTGCAGTTCTTCCTTCCAGAAAACAAGCTCCGGTGCTGATAAAGACAGATAAATACGTTTCTCTGCCTTTTGCAGCATTGCATAGACCTTATCCTGAATATGCCGATAGCCTTCTATTGTGATATACCCTTCTGTTTCCTCTTCCACAGGAAGCAGATTGTTTTTCAGATAGCCCTCTGCTTCTTTTAGCAGACGCATTCTGTTCTCACAAAGTTCCTCCACGGAAGCAGCCAGATATTTATTTGCTGCCGCTTCCATTTTATAGGCTGCACCTTTTTCTACCAATCCTGCAAGCGCGCTATACACATTTGATCTTGATATTCCTGTATCCTTCGCCACCTCATAACCGGTCAGCGGACCTGTCTGGTATAAGCAGATATAAATCGTCGCTTCCTGTCTGGTGAGTCCAAATAACATTAATTTTTCGATCATATGTCCTTCGCCCCTTGGTTAGTAGTTCTATACAGGAACACTATAACACAATATTGCTGTTTGTCAACCCTGCGGAGCCGATATTACTGATAAAATCTATCGATTCTCAATCTGCCAGTCAATCGGCGTCAAACCATTTTTCTCCAAAAATGCATTCGTCTGACTGAATGGCTTACTGCCAAAAAATCCTCTGTATGCAGATAACGGGCTTGGATGCGGTGCTTCTAAGATCAAATGCTTCGGATTGTTCAGCATTTCCTTTTTGCGCTGCGCCGGACTGCCCCAAAGAATAAATACGATCGGTCTGTCCTGTTCATTCAATACCCGGATCGCTGCATTGGTAAATTCTTCCCAGCCAATCCCTCTGTGTGAATTTGCCTGGTGCGCCCTGACCGTAAGTACTGTATTCAGCATCAGCACCCCCTGCTTTGCCCATTTCACCAGATATCCGTTATTAGGAATATAACAGCCGAGATCGTCATGCAGTTCTTTGTAAATATTCACAAGAGAAGGTGGAATTTCCACATCCGGTTTTACAGAAAAGCAGAGACCATGCGCCTGTCCCACATTATGGTACGGATCCTGTCCCAGGATCACCACCTTGACGTCAGCAAGCGGTGTCAGTTCAAACGCACTGAACACTTCATTGGATGGTGGAAAGATCATATGAGTCGCATACTCTTCTTTTACTTTTTTATATAATTCTCTATAATATGGCTTTGCAAATTCCGGTGTAAGCGGTGCAAGCCAGTCATTACTGATCGCTGCCATTTTTCTATCTTCTTTCTCAGTAAAATCAAACATTATACTATATTTCGCTTTTGCTATTGCATGATCCCGAATTTATAATCTGACCGGAACTCCACGATCTTTCAAGTATCGCTTAACCTGTCTGATCTCCAGTTCTTTAAAGTGGAATAAAGAAGCAGCCAGTGCTGCATCTGCCTTTCCATCGATCAATGCATCATAAAAATGCTCCAGCTTTCCCGCTCCGCCGGAAGCGATCACAGGGATGGAAACATTTTCTGAGATCAATCTTGTCAGTTCAATATCGTATCCGGCTTTCGTACCGTCACAATCCATGCTGGTCAGAAGAATCTCTCCCGCGCCCAGCTTGTCTGCCTGCATTGCCCATTCAATCGCATCAATGCCCATATCGACACGACCACCGTTTTTGAAAATATGATACCCATCCGGCGTTTTCTTCGCATCAATCGCTACAACAACACACTGACTGCCGAATTTTTCTGCCGCTTCCGAAATCAGATGTGGATTCATGATTGCTGCGGAATTCACTGAAACCTTGTCGGCTCCTTCTCTCAGGATTGCCTTAAAATCGTCCACTGTCCGGATGCCACCGCCTACCGTAAACGGAATAAACACCTGCTCCGCAACCTTGCGCACCATATCTGCCACTGTATTGCGGTGATCCGAAGATGCTGTGATATCCAAAAACACAAGTTCATCTGCTCCTGCAACATCGTAAGCCGCTGCTACCGCCACCGGATCCCCTGCATCGATCAGATTCACAAAATTAATACCCTTTACCACTCTTCCATTATTAACATCCAGACATGGGATAATTCGTTTTGTATGCATATCAGTTATCCTCCCTGTTGATAGTCAGGAAATTCTGCAAGATCTTCCTGCCGACTGTGGAACTCTTCTCCGGATGGAACTGACAGGCGAATACATTATCCTTCTCTACCGATGCATGGATCGTCACACCATATTCCGTCGTTGCTTTTACAATTTCTTCTTCCTCTGCCTGTAAATAATAGGAATGCACAAAATAAACGTATGCATTTTCACTTAGTCCCCGGAACAGTCTTCCTTCATTTGGAAACGAAAGGGAATTCCATCCAATATGCGGAATCTTCAATCCTTTGTCATGTGGAATTGCCACGATTTTTCCCTTTAATATACCCAGACCTTCTACACCCGGTGTTTCATCACTGCTTTCAAACAAAAGCTGCAGTCCCAGGCAAATGCCAAGAAACGGAATTTTCTTCTCCGCGATCTGATGGATCACATCTACCAGTCCGTAGGCATCTAATTTTTCCATTGCATCCCCAAAAGCTCCAACCCCCGGCAATATTACTTTTTCTGCCTGCAATAAAATTTCAGGATCTCTGGTGATGACAACTTCTTCTCCAAGCGCAATAAGTGCATTTTCTACACTTCTGATATTACCTGCATCATAGTCGATTATTGCGATCATTCTATTTCCTCCTCCGGTAATATATCCTGCATTTGCGTCATATCTGCCGCATCGCTGACACGATCTTCCTGAGTACCATCATTCGTACTGTCTTCTGCAGGTGTTGTAGTATCTGTAGCTTGTGCATCTCCTGTCACAGCAGTACTTCCTGCCTGCTGGGCATTACTGTTTTTATGGCTCAGGCTTCCTGTCAGTTCTTCCAGCCTTACAGTATAATCATAATCATCCAGTGCATTGATCTGCCTTACATCATCTTCCGTAAGCTGATAAGTATCATATAAGGTATTCAGTATCTGGTACTTCACTGCATCCGTCTCCGTTGTTGCATCATATTCTGTGATGGCATCTGCTTCCTGTTGCCAGAACAAATAACCTGACAGCAGACTGTCCAGTGCCTCCACAGGCATCTGCAGGGCTGTATAAGAAGTATATGCATCATATCTTTGCTGCATGGACGCTACCAGCCTTGCCTTTTCATACAATCTCTGATCTTTTTTGGAAAGTTTCTTTCCGGTCATTTCTTCAAAAGCAGTGCGATATTCTTTCTTATAAAATGCATTTCTTGCATCTGCAGCTGTCCACATGGACGGAATAATTTCTACAACGATCAGCAATAAAGCCAGAATAGAAAATGCCAAAATAAAGATACGAACAACCATCTTGATTGGAAGCTTTTTACTGTCTGCTTCCTTTTCCGTTCCTTCTTTTGGTATTGCCTTCTTTTCTTTTTTAGGCTTCTTATCCTTCTTCTTTTTCTTTCCCTTTTTGCCATCCGCACCTTCTGCGTCCAGTTCCTCTAAGATTCCCTGGTTGTCTGATGCATCCGTAACTTTCTTTTTCTTCTTCCCCTTCTTATCTTTTTTCTTCTTTTCCGGTTCCTGCTCTTCCTGTTTGTCCTCTTCTTCATCCTCCTCAAACAGTGCGCTTCCAAGTTTCTTCCAGAAACTTTCTTTCTTTTCTTTTTTACCTGCTGCTTCCGTTACCTGCTCTCCTACAGTTTCTTCCTGCTGTAAAAAGTCCTCAGCAGAGGTTCCTTCTTCTCCAAAGAGGTTCTGCAAAAGATTATGTACATCTCCATCTGCAACAGGTTCTGTTTCTTCCTCGCCTGCTTCTGTTGCTCCTTCTGCAGCCACTTCTGCATCAGACATATCGTCCGTAGCCTGTTCCAAACCTTCCTGTTTTTTCTTCTTTTTGCCAAAGAAAGAGAAAAGACCTTTCTTCTTTTTCGCAGACTTATCCCCGCTCTCGACTTCATCCTGATCTGACTGTTCCGGACCATCTTCTCCTGTCAGCCCTGATAATAAGGTATCCTGTTCTCCCGGCAGATCCAACTCTTCATCCACCATCTCATGATTATCGGATTTCCGCAGCAATTCCTCTATTTCATTAACTGCATCATCTTCGTTCTTACTTTCTTTAGTATCTTCCTTTTCTCGGATATCCCGCAAAAAGCCCATGGCATCCGGATCTGACAGATCAATTTCCATTTCTTCCTGCGGTGGCAGCTTTTCTTCTGTTGCAGCAGGCTCTCTCTGATCCTCAGTATCCACTCCTGCCTGCACTTCATCTCCCGGACCTGACTCTTCTTCGTCATCCGGTTCCGCCTGTATTTCTTTCAGCAATGCAGACTGTTCATCACTCATATTGGAATCTTCTTTATTTTCTACAGATTCAGTCTCTGGTTCTGATTGCAGAATCTCTGCCGGCTCTTCTTCATTTCCCACAGGTTCAGGTTCGGTTTCTGATTCTGCTACTGGTTCCGACTGCTGGCTCTCTGTTGTATCTTCCTGATCTTCCACAGACTCACTTTGTGGCGCTACCACCGGTTCTGAATCTACTTCTGGTTCTGCCGCCGGTTCTGGTTCTGCCGCTGGTTCTGGTTCTGCCGCCGGTTCCGGATCTCCCTGCATCTGGGCAAATAATGCCGCGATCTCATCCGGGCTCATCTTATGATTATCGTCCGCCG